>Ga0209162_1000253_pt1 | contig 59327 bp, 36 predicted proteins | sample YNPNPMetaG_FD_187121 | JGI IMG/M metagenome (GOLD analysis project Ga0209162, IMG submission 187121) | Anoxygenic and chlorotrophic microbial mat microbial communities from Yellowstone National Park, USA - YNP NP MetaG (SPAdes) (version 2) ...
AGCGCATGTTTCGGCTCAGGTGATCGAAAGCGCACAAGGTAAGATGTTAAGGTTCAGTGCGTGCAGTGCCTTTTCAGGTCGGGTGTTAGCCTTGCGACCAGGCGCAAGCCCCTGAACCAAAGCCAAAATCTTGTGATTCAATGCCGTTTTTCAACGAATCGCTTCTGGTTGCACAAAAGTTGGGTTAACTGCACGTTTACATGCCTGCCACCGAGAGCGGGTATAATGACCGCAACCATTGTTTTGCAAGTGGGTTTTCTATTTTGCGTTGTTCTGTTGCAAGAAGGTCAATTACGATCTGCTACAAGTGGCCACCGCGTCACAGACGTGATACTATTTTTATCAAACGCAGAAAGGGCTTGAACATGGACGAAAAACAACACAAACGTGCCATCCATGCCTGGACGATGTATGACTGGGCAAATTCGGTCTTCGCGACCAGCATCATGGCGGCTATTTTGCCGGTTTATTATGCCAACGTGGCAGTGCAAAGCGACCAGGCCAATACGGCGACCGTGTACTGGTCCTACACGACCTCGATTGCCCTCTTGATTGTGGCTTTGCTTGGCCCAATTTTAGGGGCAATGGCCGATTTTCTGGGCGCTAAAAAACGAATGATGAGCATCTTCGTTTTTATGGGCGTCATTGGCACAGCGTTGCTTTACCTTGTGCAAGAAGGGGATTGGTTCATTGCCTCCCTGTTTTTCATTGTGGGGAGCGTTGGCTTTGCCGGGGCAAATGTGTTCTACGACTCGCTTTTGCCGCATGTGGCCCGCGAAGATGAAATTGACCAGGTTTCCTCCCGTGGCTATGCCATGGGGTATCTGGGCGGTGGCATCCTGCTGGCGATTAACCTGGGGATGATCATGGCTTTGCCTGGTCTTTTGCTCAAATTTATTCCCTCTTTGTCCGTCTCATGGTCTGAGGCTGATTTAACGACCCTGATGACGCGCATCTGCTTCCTGACGGTAGCAGTCTGGTGGCTCCTGTTCACCATTCCTCTGTGGAGACATGTCCCCGAACCCGAGCGGCGGATTCAGATGGGCGAGAAAGGATTTAGCCCGCTGAAGGCCAGTTTTGGACGCCTGGGACACACCTTTAGCGAGATCAAGAAATACAAGCAATTGCTGCTCTTTATCATTGCATTCTGGCTTTACAACAACGGAATTGGCACAATTATTTACATGGCGACCATCTACGGCACGGAATTGGGATTCTCCTCCACAACGACGATCGGAACGCTGTTGATGGTGCAATTTGTTGCCATGCCGTTCGCATTTCTCTTCGGCTGGCTGGCAAAGAAAATTGGCACCAAACCGGCCATCCTGCTTAGCCTGGCGGTCTACACCCTGATTGCGATTGGCGGCTATTTCCTCTACCAGGAATGGCAATTTTGGGCACTCGGTTTCGCCGTGGCGACTGTTCAGGGCGGTAGCCAGGCCCTGAGCCGTTCGCTCATGGGGCGGATGATGCCCAAGAGTAAATCAGCCGAGTTCTACTCGTTTTTCTCCATCAGCGAGAAGATTGCCGGGACGGTGGGACCGTTGCTCTTTGGGGCCGTCAGCGCGGCAGTGGGCGGCAGCCGACTGGCGATTGTCTCGTTGATCCTTTTCTTCATCGCAGGCGCTTATCTGCTGACGCGGGTTGACGAGAAAGAAGGGATTCGCATTGCTGAAGAGGAAGACCGCAAGTTTGTTGAGGCGGCTGCGTAAATTGTAATGTGAACTGGCTTACTGGTTGGCAGAGTAAGCCAGTTCACTTCTTCAGATGACTTGTGGAGATTGCTTCGTCGCTGCGCTCCTCGCAAGGACATCTGCGGGGGGCTTTCTGTTTTCGGCCTGGCGGCTTTGTGGAGATTGCTTCGTCGCTGCGCTCCTCGCAAGGACATCCTGACAAGATTTAGAGCGATTGGAACCAGCGGGCCATTTTTTCCAGGCCCTCCTCGATGGTGTCCATCGAAACGGCATATACAAGCCGCAAATACCCTTCGCCGCCTGGGCCGAAGTCGGTGCCTGCCAGAACGGCAACCCCCGCTTCGTCAATGAGCCGGGCGGCGATTTCTCTGGATGGCAGGCCATAGGATTTCACGTTGGGGAAAACGTAGAAGGCTCCTTGGGGCTTTTGGGCATGGATGCCGGGGATGGCATTGACCAGTTCCAGCATCCGATCGCGGCGGCGCTGATATTCGGCGATCATCTGCTCCACAAAATCCTGTGGCCCGGTCAGGGCTTCCAGCCCGGCGTATTGGGTGAAGGTCGCAGTGCAGCCGGTGGCATGGGTCAGGAGCAGTTCCAGCCGCTCGGCCAGGGGTGGAGGGGCAATGGTGAACCCCAGCCGCCAACCGGTCATCGAGTAGGTCTTCGAGAAGCCGTCCACAATGACCGTGCGGTCGAGCATCCCATCTACTTCAGCAATTGAGTGTGCTCGCTCGCCGTCATAAACCAGGCGGGCATAGATTTCATCGGAGATGACCCAGCAGTTGTATTCCTGCGCTCGAGCGGCGATGTGTTCGAGGTCGGGCAGGGGAATGACCCCCCCGGTGGGATTGGCCGGGGAATTGAGGATGATGAGTTTCGTACGAGGCGAGAGGAGACGGTCGAAGGCTTCGAGGTCAAAGGAAAAGTGTTTCTCCTCGCGCAGCGGCACTGGCACCGGAATCCCGCCTGCCACGCGAATCATGGCCTCATAGGTGGGGAAGCCAGGGTCGGGGTAAAGCACCTCGTTGCCGGGGTTGACCAGGGCCAGGGTGGGGAAGAATAGCCCCGGTTTGGAACCAGGTGTCACGATGACGCGCTCCGGCTCCAGGTCCAGGCCCCGCTGGCGACCTGCGTATTCGGCAATGCGCCGACGGAGTTCGGCGAGGCCGGCGGGCGGGTTGTACTTTGTTTTGCCGTCCCGGATGGCCTGAATGCCCGCTGCGCTGACGTGTGCGGGGGTGGGAAAGTCGGGCTGACCGATTTCCAGGTGGATGATGCGTTTGCCTTGTGCTTCCAGCGCCTGGGCGCGGGCAAGGACGGCATAGGCCCCTTCGGGCCGCAGGGGGGTGACACGGTCGGTGAACATCAGGGTACCTCGAAAGAAACGAGAGTCAGTTTGCCAGGCTGTATTTCTATCCAGCGCTCGTAGAGCACGCCGCCCCACAGGTAGGTGATGCGGTAACGCCCGGCAGGTAAATCGCCGAGAAGGGCGTTTTCCCAGGCAGGGGGCATGCCAGGGGCGTACAGTTCGGGCTGCCAGGCCCGGGCAGGGAGACCGGACGGGTCGGGGAAATACTGGATATTCGGTTGGGTTGCGACAAATTGCCCCGCGGCGTTGACAAAGCGAATGGAGAGCACACCTGTCTCTGGCAGAGGGACGAGCCACAGGTGTGGATTTTGGGTACTGTCGTAATTTTGCGCTTCCAGGCGGACCTCGAAGTGGAGATGATGGCCGCTGGCCGAACCGCTCATCCCCACGGCGCCTATCGTTTGCCCTGCTTCAACCGATTGACCGGTGACTACATCGATCTGCGCGAGGTGGGCGTAGATGGTGTAAAACGTTTGACCAACCAGGTGGTGCTCCAAAATGACCAGATTGCCGTAAAAGTTGTTCCAGGGGCTGAATTTCTCGGTGCGGTCGTCGCCAGCGAAGAAAACTTGCCCCGCTGCGGCAGCCAGGACCGGTGTGCCGCGTGGATTGGGGAACTCGACCCCGTGATGCGGCTCACGTGCCCCGCCGAGGGTGGAGCCGTAGGCATAGGATCGGTCGGTGGTCTGGACTCCGTCTGGAGAAATGGGGCGCTCAAGGACGAACTGGCCTGCGACGATGCAGTAATTGGCGCTAGCCGGGTCACAGGGGACGGGCGAGGCGGTGGGCAGTGGCGTGGGTGTGGCGCTGGGCGCAGGTGTTGGAGACAGAACAGTCGGCGCTTGGGCGGTTTCTGTGGATGCGGGCGGAGCAGGAGTGGCACATCCGGCAGCCAGGAGCGCAACCAGCAAGAGAAACAATCCCCGAAGACGGACGATGCCAGCGGTGAAATGGCGCACAGGCCGTTTGGAAAAGAGTTTGCGCTCTCCAGAGAGTCCTGGCATGGATGTTTCCGTGTGGTGGTTTGCGACAGGACGAGTCGAAAGCCTCGTCTTACAGCGAAAGGCCACCGCGTTCGACCAGGTTGCGCCGTACTTCGGCTTCGAGCGTGGCGGCTTTGGCTTCCAGTGCTTCGAGTTTTGCCAGGAAGGGTTCGCCGCTGAGTTTATCGGCCAGGCTATTGACATTGATGCGGACGTTGTAACCGGCGGCGGTCAGGGCGGCGCGCGCCAGGGCTGCGCCCGAAGCGGCGTCGGTGATGGCGTTCAGGTTGCCCAGGGCGGCGCATCGTTCGGCCAGGGCCAGCACGGTGACGGCCTTCTCTGCTGTCGCCAGGGGGACGCGAATGGCGGTGAGGGTGGCCTGCTCAATCGCTGCAGTGCGGGCGGCTTGCTGTTCCTCGGTCTCTTTGGGGAGTTTGAAGGCGGCCATGATTCCTTCGAAGGCGGCCGCGTCTTCCTCCACCGCGGCGGTCAGTTCATGGCGTAGTCGCTCGGCCTGCAGCAGAATCTCGTTCATCTGGTCCTCCACCGCGGCATATTTTTTCTTGCCGATGGTGAGACGGGCGACCATGGCGACCAGGGCGGCTGCCATTGCTCCGGCGTGGGCGGCTGCGGAACCGCCACCGGGGGCGGGTGTTCCGGCGGCGAGGGCGTCCAGGAAACCGGCGCCGGCCGCGGGTCCAGATTGAGCGGCATAGAGGCGGTTTTCCAGGACCTGATCGGGGGAGAAGTCGTCCAGTTGCAGGTACCACGCGGCGGCGTCCATTAACGCTTCGCCAGGGATGAGGCCCACCAGTTCGCTGTGATGGATGGAGACCCCGTAGCGGGCGGCTTCACGGCGGATGGCTTCTACGACCCGATAAATCGGTGTGCCGTGAAAGTTGGTCAGGTTCATCGAGACCTGGGCGCGGCCATCTACCAGCATGCCCAGTGCTTTGACGTAGCGAAAACCGCCGGAGGAGTGGCGCATGGCCTTGGCAATGGCTTTGGCAATAGAGACATCGTCGGTGGTGAGATAGACGTTGTAGGCAATGAGCGGCTGACGGGCGCCGATGACGGTTGCACCAGCCGGGCCGAGGCGAGCCGGGCCGAAGTCGGGGAAACGGTCGGGGTTGGTGGCGATTTCCTCTTTCAGCCCCTCGTATTGACCGCGACGGATGTCTTCCAGGTTGACGCGGTCGGGGCGAGTGGCGGCTTGTTCGTACAGATAAACCGGAATTTGCAGTTCTCGTCCCACTCGTTCGCCCAGGCGACGGGCAAGTAGTACACACTCGCCCATTTCCACCCCCGAAAGCGGTACAAAGGGGACAACGTCGGTGGCGCCGATGCGGGGGTGTGAACCGGTGTGCTGGTTCAGGTCAATCAGTTCGGCGGCTTTTTGGATGGCGCGGAAGGCGGCTTCTTCTACCGCCAGCGGTGGTCCGGCAAAGGTGATGACGGTGCGGTTGTGATCGCTATCGGAACTGTGGTCGAGAAGGGAGATTTCTGGCACGCTGGTAATGGCGTTCAGGATGGCCTCGATGACTTCGGGGCGTCGGCCTTCAGAAAAGTTGGGGATGCATTCGATGAGTGGAGTAGGCATGAGTTTTTCACCTTGTAGGAGAAGTCGGGATGAGGAGATTATACCGCCGCTGCCTGGTTTATTGGTCAGGGACGGGGCGAGAGGGGAGGCTGTTGAAGGCGTGGGCGGCCAGAGCGATCGCGCCGAGTACGCCAGAGCGGTTGCCCAGGGCAGGGGGGACGATGTAGTTTCTCAAATCGCCTGCGAAGGTGGGGGCGGTGAGGTAGTCGTTGAGCAATTCCTTCACTTTTTGCCGGATGAGGGGGAAGAGATGGACTCGCTGCATGACGCCGCCGCCCAGGATGATGCGGCGGGGCGACAGGGTCAGGATGGTGTTGACCAGCGCTGCGGCGATGTAGCCGCTTTCCAGACCCCAGGCGGGATGTTCGTCGGGCAGATTGTCGCCCGGCTGACCCCAGCGGGCAGCCAGGGCAGGACCGCTGGCGAGGCCCTCAAAGCAGTCACCGTGGAAGGGGCAGATGCCGGGGAAGGGGTCTGCTGCCCAATCATGCGGCAGGCGCACGTGACCGGCTTCGGGGTGCGTTAATCCGTGCAGGATTTGCCCGTTGACGATGATTCCGGCTCCGATTCCGGTGCCGATGGTGTAATAGACCAGGCAATCGAGGGCGCGGTGTTCGGGGACCCAGGTGTATTCCCCAAAGGCTGCCGCGTTGACGTCCAGTTCGAGGGCGAGTGGAAGGTCGAAGGCGCGTTGGAATGGTTCGAGGAGGTTGATGCCATTCCAACCGGGTTTGGGGGTGGAGGTGACGCAGCCGTAGGTGGGGGAGGTGGGGTCGAGGTCGAGCGGGCCAAAGGATGATAATCCGATGGCGGCGAGACGGTGCTTGCGGAAGAATTCGATGGCGCAGCCGAGGGTCTCTTCGGGCGTGGTGGTGGGGAAGCGGATTTCTTCCCGAATGTCGTCAGGCCCTGTGCCGACGGCGCAGACGAATTTTGTTCCGCCGCCTTCCACGCCGCCGTAGAGGAGGGGAGAGGAAGAGGATGGTTTCATAGGCGTGATGTAGGTCACGCTTTAAGCGTGACCTTCGAGAATTAAAATTTCGAACGGGGCCAGTTTGAACTGCGGCGCGGGCGGTTGTGTCCGTTCGGCGCTCGAAAAGAGCAGGCGGGTGGCGTGAAAATCGAGGCCTGAAAAATCTACCTGCTGGGGGCGGGCGGAGAAATTGAGAATTACCAGCACGGTTTGTTCGGCTGTTGTGCGCAAGAAGGCGAGGTAATTTGTGGCGTTTTCGTGGATGGGATGGTATTCTCCGGCGACGAGGGCAGGGGTCTGGCGGCGCAGGTGAATCATGCGCCGGTAGAAGTGGAGCAGGGAATGAGGGTCGGCTTGTTGCTCTTCAACGTTGACGCCCTGCGCATAATTGGGATTGACCGGAAGCCAGGGGGTGACATCGGGAGGACAAAAGCCGGCGTTGGGAGCGTTGCGCCATTGCAGGGGGGTGCGGTTCTTGTCGCGGCTCATCGCTCCGGCGCGGCGGGTGGCCTCGGCTGGGTCAACGCCCAGTTCGTTGACCAGGCTTTCGTAATACCAGATGGCCATTGTGTCGCGCAGTTTGGCAGGGTCGGTGATGAGCAGGTCGGTCATGCCAATTTCCTCGCCGTTGTAGAGGAAGGGCGTGCCGCGCAGGGTGAGCAGGAGGGCCAGGTGCAGGCGTGCCTGCTGCGGGTTGTGTTTGCCGTCGCCGTAGTTGTTGAACAGGCGCGGGGAGTCGTGATTGCCGAGGGTGTTGCAGGGCCAGCCGCGGGTCGGGAGCGAATCGAGCCGGGCGAGGCGCTCGGCCTGGTTTTTGCGCACCCAGGCGGGGGTCAGGCGCCGTGTGCGCATCAGGGGAAAGTTGAAGACGAGATGGAGTTCGTCATTGCCGTTGCCCATGTAGTCAATGTTGTCATCTTCGCCCACGAGCATGCGGTCACCGGGGTATTCGTCCAGGATGGCGCGCAGTTCTTTCATCAGGTCGTGCAGACCGGGGCCGCCCCACTGGTACTTGAACATTTCGAACCAGTATTTTTGGACCAGTTTGCGCTCTTTGGGGGTGCGGGCGGTATCGGTGAAGTGCCGCAGTTCGGCCAGCGTCATCGGGACGTTGTGCGGGGTGAGGGCGGGGTCTTCGTAGATGGTACCGATGGCGTCAAGGCGGAAGCCATCCACGCCCAGGTCGAGCCAGAAGCGGACGGCGCGCCACATGGCGGCCTTGACGGCGGGGTTGCGCCAGTTCAGGTCGGGCTGCTGTTTCATGAAGTAGTGGTAGTAGTACTGGCCGCGCTCGGGGACGTAGGTCCAGGCCGGGCCGTCGAAGCACGATTGCCAGTTGTTGGGCGGGGTGTCGGCCCAGATGTACCAGTCGGCTTTGGGGTTGTCGCGGCTGGATTTGGATTGGAGAAACCAGGGGTGCTGATCGGACGTGTGATTGAGCACCAGGTCGAGGATGACCTTGATGCCGCGGGCGTGAGCGCCCTCCAGGAAGGTCTTGAAGTTCTCGAGTGAACCGTATTCGGGAGCGACTGCTTCGTAGTCCGAGATGTCGTATCCGCAGTCCCAGAGCGGGGAGGGGTAGTGCGGGGAGAGCCAGACGGCGGTGATGCCGAGGGCCTGGAGGTAATCCAGTTTTGCAATCATTCCCTGGAAGTCGCCGATGCCGTCAGCGTTGCCGTCGGCGAAAGAGCGGGGGTAAATCTGGTAGAAGATGGCCGTCTGCCACCATTTCAGTTGCGACATTGTTTACTCCTGTGTGTTTGTGTGCGCCTTATTGTAGCAGAAACTGGTAAAATCCTGTCATGCTGCGCCGACTCCTTCCCTTTTTGCTTCTCTTTTTGACGGCTTGCGAGACGACGATGCCGTCTGACCTGGACATCACGCCCGCTTCGATCTGGACCTCGGGCCAGCCGGCCACGCCCCCGCCGGTGGCTGTCACCCCGACGCTTTCCTACCGCCTGCCCCCAGCGCGTCAGCCCGGCGCCCCATACCTGACGCCGACCCCCGACGCGCCGCATTACGTCTCCGGCGGGCCGCGCGGTGAGGAGGAATATATCGTCCAGCCGGGAGACATGCTGAGCGCCATTGCTGAGCGTTACGGGGTAAGTGTGGAGGCGATTGCGGCTGCAAACAACCTGACCGATCCGAACGCGCTGGAGGTTGGCCAGCGGCTCATCATCCCGGCGGTGAAACCGCAGCCAACCGGCCCGGCGGACAAAATTCTCCCCGACTCGGAACTGGTCTATGGGCCGCTGGCGGCCTCGTTCGACGTGGAGGCGTTTGTGCAAGCCAAAGGCGGCTACCTGGCCTCCTACTCGCAGGATGTGTATGGCGAGCAGTTATCGGGCGCGCAGATTGTCGAGCGCATTGCGCAATCCTATTCCGTTCATCCGCGGCTGTTGCTGGCATTGCTGGAGTACCGCGCCGGCTGGGTGACGAACCCGACTCCCGCGGAGACTTACAATCCCTTCGGCTACATTGACGACTGGTATGCTGGTCTCTACCGTCAACTGGCCTGGGCGGCAGTGCATCTCAACAGCGGCTTCTACCGCTGGCGCGCTGCCTCGGTGACCGACTGGTTGCTGGTTGATGGCTCGGTCGTACCCATTGCCCCCACCATCAACGCCGGAACGGCGGGGGTGCAGAATTTCTTTGCGCATTTGGACGGCTACGACGCCTGGCTGAGGGATGTCTCCCCCGGCGGTTTTTACGACGTGTATTTTCTCCTCTTTGGCTTCCCGTTCGATTACGCCATCGAGCCGCTTGTGCCAGAAGCGCTCCTCCAGCCGCTGATGCATTTGCCGTTTGCGGCGGGGGAGGTCTGGTCGTTTACGGGCGGGCCGCATTCGGCCTGGGATGCCGGCACACCCTTCGGGGCGCTGGATTTTGCTCCGCCCGGCGAGGCGATGGGCTGTGTGACAGTGGATTACTGGGTCACGGCGGTCGCCGATGGGGTGGTGACGCGCACCGGCGACGGCGTGGTAGCGCTCGACCTCGACCTGGATGGGAACGAGGGCAGCGGCTGGGTAGTTGTCTATATGCACATTGAGAGCCGTGACCGGGTGCCGGTGGGCGCGTTCGTGCGTGCTGGCGAGCCGATTGGGCATCCTTCCTGCGAAGGCGGCCTTTCGACAGGGACGCATGTCCACATCGCCCGCAAGTTCAACGGCGTTTGGCTTCCCGCCGATGGCGCAACGCCATTCATCCTGGATGGCTGGGTGGCCGAGGGGACGGGCGAGGAATATGTGGGCCTGCTGCGGCGCGGCGAGGCGGTGGTGGAGGCTTTCGAGGGCAACAGCACGATCAATCAGATTCAGCGATGATGATACCTGACTGTCTTCTCTTCTGCAGGTTAGTAAGGGGAATACATGATACATAAAGGGGATTGAATTCGCTTTTGGAAATGCTATAATGACAGTACAGGCTTGGCCGGGAGGGGCCTATGTTTAGCAACCTTTACAAAAAATTCCTTCTTTTTTTGTCTTTGGTGTTAGGGGGAATCATCATGCAAGTTGCTTGCGCATCGCCTGTTTTGTTTTTGTTCCCGCCTACTCCAACCCCCACCTTTACTGCTACCCCCACTTTTACGCGAACATTCACTCCTACACCAACGGCACCCGTTGGCCTTGTACCTTGCCTGGTGGGGGAATATTGTCCCCTATCTCATGTATTTTCGATTCGAGACTTCTTTCCAGAGGGGATGAAGTTACAAGCGGGGGTAAAGTACGAGGTTGAGATTCCGTATGCAGAGAACATTGGCTTCAATTTTGGTTGGTGCGCGGCCAGCCAGGATATTTTGGAGCAAAATCTGAAAGAAATTGAATTCGTTTTTAGCATTGATGGTTGGGATTATCTGGGAGCGGTTGCTTCCGGTTACAGAACGAATGACGATGGCGATCCCTGCTACTTCATCGGCGCTGTTCTAAGGGACTGGAGAATAGGGGAAACTCACGAGGTCAAAATTGGGCTGAAGATTCTCAACAATATCAGCGATGGGTGGCAGATTTATACGCCTTCTTCGAGTGTATATACTTACATCATTCACCCTATCCTGCCGACTCCTACTCCTACCGCTACTTTTACTCCTACCAGAACACCTACTCGCATCTCCCTGCCTGCGGTTTATCCTACTCGCACACCGCCTTGTGCTGAATTGGCGCCTCTCTACATCCAGAATAATACTAACGGCTATGTGGCTTTGAACTTGAATGGTGTGACCAGTTATTCGTTCTGGTTAGCGCCGGGGTATCAGACGCTTTGGATTTGCCCGGGGAGTTATCAGTATGTTGCTTCGGGGTGTGGAGGGTCGAGTATTTCCGGTACTATGAGTGCCGGCGAGGAACACGAATTTTACTGCCAGTAACAGTAATTGTCTGGTAAAGAAAGCCCTTACTTTTTCAAGGTGACCATTGAATGCTGATCGGTGGGACGCAGAGAATGCCTGCATCCCACTTTTTTTATGCAAGAGAATTAGGAATCGGTGGACAATATCTACAGCGCCCAGGCCAGCATCAGGCCAAAAATGGCAATAAGGAGTCCCAGGTGAAGTAAAAGATCACTTTCGCTGAACCAGCCGAGGGGCAAAAACTGGACAATAAAATTGGCCAGGATGAGAACCAATCCAAGCAGGGGAAGCAGTCCTTTGCGAACGGCCAGGTATTCTGATGCGTGATCAAGAAATTTGCTCAACCATTGAATCATCTTTGTTTTCCTTTTCAACAGAGGTAGCGTTTTTTACTTTCCAGGTGTTGAATTGGGCAACCAGCCGGCCGGGGATGCGTCCGCGCAGAGTGACGCCGGTGCGGCCATGCTCGATTTGTTCCACTTGTCCGAATTCGTGGAAAAGCGAGATGAGTTGTCCCTGTTGGTAGGGCAGGTGGACATGAATAGGAACCATCTTGGCGTAGAGAGTGTGACGAACCAGATGGATCAGTTCATCCATCCCTTCGCCGGTTTTGGCAGAGATGGCGACAGCCTGCGGAAAGGCCTGCAGGGCAGCGCGGGCAGAAGCGGGGTCCGGCAACCGGTCTATTTTGTTCAGGGCGACAATGAGCGGAATGTGCGCTGCGCCGATTTCCTCCAGCGTTTTTTGAACCGACTCGGCGTGGTTCATGGCGTTGGGGTGGGAGATGTCTATCACGTGAATGAGCAAATCGGCTTCGGCAATTTCTTCCAGGGTGGCGCGGAAGGCGGCTACCAATGTGGTCGGCAGTTTTTGAATGAAGCCCACTGTGTCGGTGAAGAGCGCGATTTCGCCCCCGCTCAGTTCGACGCGGCGGGTGGTGGGGTCGAGGGTGGCAAACAACTGGTCAGCCACGTACACGTTTGCGCCGGTGAGCCGGTTCAGGAGGGTGGATTTGCCGGCGTTGGTATATCCTACCAGCGAGACGGTGGGCAGACGGGAGCGTTTGCGCTGGGTGCGATATCGCTCGCGATGGGCGCGGACTTTTTCGAGTTCATCCTTGAGACGGGCAATTTCCCGGCGAATGGCGCGGCGATCGACTTCCAACTGGGTCTCGCCGGGGCCGCGCAGACCAACGCCACCCACCGATCCGGCGCGTCCCCCGCCGCCGCCTGTTTGCCGGGCAAGGTGAGTCCATCGCCCGGTAAGGCGCGGCAGGTAGTATTCATATTGAGCCAGTTTGACCTGTAACTGGCCTTCGCTGGTGTGGGCGTGCTGGGCAAAGATGTCGAGGATGACAGCCGTTCGGTCGAGGATGCGGACGTGATGGCCGAGTGCCTTTTCCAGTTCGCGCTGGTGCCGAGGACTGAGTTCGTCGTCGAAGACAACAACTTCAGCCTCGGTTTCTTCGACAAGGGCTTTGAGTTCTTCGACCTTGCCGGAACCAATCAATGTTTGCGGATTGGGCCGATCGAGTTTCTGAGTCAGTTCGCCGACGACTTCCAGCCCGGCCGTGTCACACAGCAGGGATAGTTCCGTAAGGGAGTCTTGCAACGTCAGCAGTTGTTCCTGGCCGTAAATCTCGACTCCAACCAGGAAAGCCCGCTCACGCGGCGTTTCGGTAGATTCAGGAATGCGTTTGGGCATGTTTATTTGACCTGCTTTGTCTCGGCATTGAAAAGACGGGCGATCGTTGGGTCGGGTGGTTCTGTCCGCAGGGGGAGCAAGATGTGAAAGGTTGAGCCGGGGCAGCGCTTCTCGTCGTGGCCTTCCGATTCGACCCAAATTGTCCCGCCATGGGCCTCGATGATGCCGCGGGCGATGGGCAAGCCTAATCCTGGCCCGCCTCCCTTGAATTTTGTCTTGCCACTGGAGTGCAGGAGGACATTCCCCAATTGTCCGAATTTCCCGAAGATGATTTCCTGATCTTCCGGGTCGATCCCGATGCCGGTATCGGTTACTGTCACCTCGACAAAACCGGGCAAGGTGCGACCAGAGATGGTGATTTTGCCTCCATCGGGAGTGTATTTGATGGCGTTACTGAGGACGTTACTGAATGCCTGATAAACCCGCTCTGTGTCGGCAAAGAACGTTGTGTTGTTTCCCTCGAAAGGTTGAACTTCAAGGGTCAGGTTGCGAGTTTTGATGGTTTCTGCAAATTCTTGACGGGCCAGGTCAATGATGTGGCTCAGCCAGGTGGGTTGGAAATTCAGCGACAGCAGATTGTTGTCAATCAGAGAGACGTCAATCATATCGTCAACGATGGTGCGCAGACGCTTAATGCCGTTGTTGACCCCTTCAATCAGGGCGCTCATTTGCTCATTTTGCGTGCTGTTGATCATGTCCCGCATCATGGCGGTATAGCCTTCTACCAGAGTCAGGGGAGTTTTCAGTTCATGCGCAGCCACTGAGATGAAACTGGATTTGCTCTGGTCGAGGCGCTCCATTTGCGCCTGAACTTTCATCAACTCATTGGACACATAAGCGACGTGTTTTTCCATTTCGTAGCGGGCGGCTTTTTCGAGGGCGTATGTGAACACCGGTAAGATTGCGCCCAGCAGTTCCATGGCGTCGGACGGATTCAGATCTTCACGTGCCAGTTCATAACTGGTCATCAGCATGCGATTGAGCAGCGCTGACATGTTTTTCTCGCCGTCTCGCAGGTCGGTTTGGGTAGGGGCATTTGCCCAATCGTACAAAATCGTATCGATCCAGGCCGGGTCACCGGTGAGAATGGCTTGGGTCATCAGGTCGTAAAATCGTTCGAGTTGACCCTGAAAATTCTCGCGCACATCAGCGCCGCGCGCCATGCTGTTAGCAACGCGGCGAATCCATGCGGGGCGAATTTCGATCAAAATATCAACGAGGTTCATTTGCTGTAAGTTTAAGTCAGGTTGTGCTTTTTTGCAATTGCTGGCGGTTATTTTTCTCTCAGCCAGGCCTGGAGAGTGCGTCCGACTGCTTCCAGGCTGGCCGGTGAAACTTTGTCCGGGGTATCGGCGGTGGTATGCCAGTAGGGGTAATCGAAATCAATGATGTCCACCGCGGAAATTCCGGCCTGAAGGAATGGGGTATGATCGTCTAACATGCTGTACTTCACGGTGGGAATAAATTGCTCGTATCCCAACCTGGCTGCTTGTGCCCAAATTTCCTGCGCGAGAACGGGCGAAGAGTTGGCCTCGAGGTAGAGGTTCAGGTCTGCATCGCCAACCATATCCACGATGACGACTGCTTGTGGGGAAACAGCGAGTTCTGCGACAAAGGCGCGTGATCCCATGATCCAGTCGCGGCCGGCGATGTTGCCGTTATCTTCGGCGTCGAAGAACACCAGCCAGACCGGCGGGATGTCTGAGGGGAGGACGCGCGCCAGTTCCAGCAGGATGGCGACGCCCGAGGCTCCGTCGTTGGCACCCGGCACTGGGTCGGTGTGCGCGGACCCTGTTTCCTGGTCGGCGTGGATGCGGGAGTCGTAGTGCGCTCCGAGGACGATCTCGGGCGGCGTTTCGAGTGTGCCGCGATAGGCAATGAGGTTGTCAACAGCAAAACCGTTCCATTCTGTTTTCTGGTGAGCAGTTTTCCAACCGTAAGCGGTCAGGGTTTGGGTGATGTAGGCGATTGTTTGCTGATGGGCCTGGCTGTCGGGGAGGCGCGGTCCAAAGGCGACCTGTGCGAGGACGTGTTCGTAGGCCCGCTCCCCATCAAACTGCTGGTCTGCCGCGGGCATATGGGGCAGGAGGAGCGCTGTTGCCAGGATGATGATAAGGAGAAAGCCAACTGCTAGAAAAAGTTTGTTTCGCATAGCCAAGAATACAAAAATTCATAAGATAGAATTCACGCTGTGGAAGATAAACAAATGGATTGCTCTGTTGCAGAGATGACTCCACTGCAAAAACCCTGAAGTTTCACCACAAAGACACGGAGTCACAAAGTTTCCTTTCATTTACTTACTCGTGTCTCCGTGTCTTTGTGGTTCGATTTTCACCTTTTTGCAGGAGACTCAGAGATACCATTTGCGAACTGCCACAGGCGGCGACTGCGAAGCGCTTGCGGGGGATTGCTTACCCAGGGCACGCTTCGCGGTCGCTGTGCTCGCAACGACAGATGTTGATGACAGGTAATGACAAAAATTTCACAGGAAAGCCTTCAGAGGCCCGTCTCTTGCTGCAAAGAGTCGGCTGTTTGCACTGAAAACTTTTCCAGACTGCGAAGAGCATTTTCTGCATAGAGGCGAGAGCGCTCGCGACGACCGATGCGTCGGTCTAACGTCAGTGGGGGCAGGATGCCGAAATTGGCTTTCATTGGTTGAAAGTCTTTCAAGTCTGCATGGGTGATGTAGTGACAAAGTGCTCCGAGCATTGTATCGTTCGGTAGAGTGACAGGTTCCTGTCCGGCGTGCAGGCGGGCTGCGTTCCAGCCGGCGAGCAGACCCGTGGCAATGTTCCCCATGTAGCCCTCTACCCCGGTAATTTGACCGGCAAAGAACAAATCGGGGCGTGTGCGGCTTTGCAGGGTGGGGAGGAGTAGTTTGGGCGCGGCAATAAAGGTGTTGCGGTGCATTTGCCCGTAGCGGACAAATTCGGCGTTTTCCAGCCCCGGAATCATCCGAAAGACGCGTTTTTGTTCCTGATAGGTCAGATTGGTTTGAAAGCCAACGAGGTTGTAGAGACTGCCTGCCAGATTGTCCTGGCGTAACTGGACGATGGCATAGGCACCCTTGCCCGTCCGCGGGTCTTTGATGCCGATGGGGCGCATGGGGCCAAAGGCCAGGGAGCGGGGCCCGCGCCGGGCAATAATTTCGACAGGAAGGCACCCCTCAAAAAATTTGTCCACCCCTGCTTTGACGCCCTGCTCGATCTCTGCTTCAAAATCGCGGAGGGGGATTCGCTCGGCGTTTACGAGCGCTTCGACGAAGGCGTTGTATTCTTCTTCTGTCAACGGGCAGTTGATGTAATCACCTTCTTCTTGTTCGCCGGCATCGAAGCGGGAGGCGCGGAAGGCGATCTCCATGTTGATCGACTCGGCGGTCACAATCGGGGCAATTGCATCAAAGAAATACAGGTGACTTTCGCCGGTAAAATCGGCAATGGCACGGCTGAGTCTGCTCGAGGTGAGCGGCCCGGAGGCGATCACCGTCAACCCGCCGGGTATCTCAGTTACTTCTTCGCGGATGATTTTGATGCGGGGGTGGTTCTGAATGCGTTCCGTGACGAGGCGGGCAAATTGTTCGCGGTCCACTGCCAGGGCGCTGCCGGCCGGGATGGCAGCGGCCTCGGCGCATTCGAGCAGGAGCGAGCCAAGTCGGCGCAGTTCTTCTTTCAGCACGCCGGAGGCCCGATCGGGCAGGTTGGAGCCGAGCGAGTTCGAGCAGACCAGTTCGGCCAGGGAATCGGTTTGGTGAGCGCCGGTCTGGACAATGGGCCTCATTTCGTAGAGATGGACATGCAGGCCACGCTGGGCTGCCTGCCAGGCTGCTTCTGAACCGGCCAGCCCGCCGCCGATGATGATGAGGTCAGGGGAAGTAGTCACAGGTAAATTTTACCATTGAGGAGGAATTGCGTAGTTAATCGCTCGTGTAATATAATGCCTTGCAAGGAGACTGCATGCCAGACAGTACACTGAAATCACAATTGCCCGAGACCGGTCAACTGACCGGTGTGGATTGGGCTGCCTGGCTGGAAAAGAATCAGGGGTGGAAAATTCGCGCTTCGTATCGCCTTGATCGGCGTAAACGCGCTGCGCTGGCAGCACTTTTGAACACAAAGCCAGTTCGTACCTGGCTGGAGAGGGTTGTGCTGGCCAATCGTGTGCAAAGCCGAAAGAGCCTGGGCGGAACCAATCTGGGCAGCGGGAAAGTGTTTGCTTTCCCGGACCCGATGACTCAGCGCGTGATCCTGGTGGGTGCAAAGTCTCTCTCTGGTGCGGCGCAACGTCTCTGGCAAAGGCTGGCAGGAGGAACTGCGCAGGCTTCGCTCGACCTGGCGATGTTCTCAGGTCAGGGTGTCGGTCTTCATTTTCCTGATGCACTGGGCCGCATCCTCGATACGCTGCTTCAGGCCATTGGCGTATCTACCGGTTGGATTGCTGTCCGCTCGGGGGAATTTTTGGAAGTACAAACGTGCTCGAATTGTGCTGATTTTCTGCCGAAGCGTCTTTCGCTTGAAGCCCACCCTCTCTTGCAAGGGGTGATGCATGAAAAGCGTTCGTATCTGGTGCCAATTGATATTACCGATTGGCACCTCCCACACCCGACACCGGGCTCATTGCCTGGTCGGTTCTGGTTGGGGCAGCCGCTTCTGATTGGCCAACGTGTCATTGGTTTGCTGGGGCTTTATTTTTCTACCTTGCCCTCCCGCCAAGAACGAGAGCGCATCAAGAAACTGGCGGATCAAATTGCTCCGCTTGTGGAAAGTGCTATTGTCTTTGCAGACCTTTCTCAGTATTTGCGGCGCATGGCCCTGCTCAATGAGTTTTTTGTCACAATTTCGTCTTCTGTAGATGTAGAAGGTCTGGTCCGGCGGACATTTGCCCTCTTACAGCGTATGTTTGAGACAGAGCGAGTGTTTCTCTTGATTCTCTCGCCCGATGGGCTGGAGGCAGAACGCTACTGGCTGGCAGAGAACGCAACGATCTTGACAGAACAAGTTCCGCGAGACGGTACTCTCTTTCGCCTGGTTGAGGAGAGCGTTTTTCGAAGCAATTTGCCATCCTCGAGTGCTGTTTATCGGCCGGTTTATCCGGACTCGGCTTCTGTTTTGCTCATTGCATTGCAATACCAGCATCGGCTGATCGGGCTGATTGGTCTGGAAAGTCCGAAGGAGAACAACTTTAGTGTATATGACGAGCACATCCTGGCTGTGATTTCCGGGCATTTGGCGAGTTTGCTCGAAAATCAACGCTTGCGCCAGGAGGCTGAAAGGCGCGTGCGCAATCTAGAGTTAATCCACGAGGTGGTCAAGCATACGGTGGGGGTGACCGATATTGACCAGATTGGGCACATTACTGCGGACTTAATTGCCCGGAATTTCACCTATGAACTGGCTTTGGTTATCGTTGTGAATTCTGAAGGACAGGCCCGGGCCGCGGGAATCGGCGGCACGGCTGCCGCAGCCGTCCGGGATGCGTTGACGGGCGAGGCAGACTGGCTTCGGCGGGGAATCGTGTCTGAGGTCCTGGCAACCGGCCGTAATATGCTGGTCAATCATGTTGGCGAGAATTCTGTCTATGTTCCCCTGCCGGGCTGGGAGGCGGGGGCAGAAGTATGTGTGGCCTTGCGCAGTGGGGATGCGATTTTGGGCGCGATTGATGTGCAAAGCAGCAAAATCCACTCTTTCACGCAGAACGATTTACTGGTCCTGGAGGCGTTGGCGGGAATTTTGGGCAGCGTGGTGGCGGGGGCGGGGCAATATCAGAACTTACAGGCCACCGTGGCCCAGTTGGAGGCCGCGCGTGGTGAATTGCAGGAACGCATTGCCGCGCAGAAAATGGCTGAAAGTCGCCTGGTGCAGGCGGCAAAACTGGCTGCAGTGGGGGAAATGGCTGCCGGCATTGCTCATGAACTGAACAATCCACTTACCACCATCGCCGGTTTTACCGAACTGGCCCTTGAGGAAATTCCTGCTGAGCAGCCGGTTTATCATGACCTGCAACTTGTGTTGCGCGAGACCAAACGCGCCCGCAATGTTGTGCGTCGTCTGCTTGATTTTGCTCGTCAGACCGAGAGCGTCCGTACGCGCAGCGACATCAACGAAATTGTGGCGGATGTCCTGTCTCTGACGAATCACCTCCTGCGAACCGGTGGGATCACTGTGTACCCCGACTACGCCGAACACCTGCCCTGGGTCTCGGTTGACCGTAATCAAATCAAACAGGTTTTGTTGAATTTGATTCACAATGCCATGCACGCTATGCCGGCTGGTGGTAATCTCTACCTCTCGACCGCCTTCCAAAGGAACGATCAGCGCGATGGGGTAACTATCATGATCCGGGATACTGGGGTTGGAATTGCTCCGGAGCATATTCCGCGCCTGTTTGAACCGTTTTTTACAACCCGTTCTCATGAAGGTGGTACTGGCCTGGGACTTTCTGTTTCGTATGGGATTATTTTGAACCATGGCGGTAGAATCGATGTCCAGAGTAGCCTTGGGGAAGGGTCTACCTTTACGATTTGGTTGCCTGTAGAGCCATGATGATCAGCCGAACACGAATCCTTGTCGTAGATGATGAACTCGGGATAGTCAGTTTATGCAAACGGTTACTGGAACGGGCCGGTTATGATGTCATTGGTCTGACTGACCCCGTGGCTGCGCTTGACTTCCTGAAACGCGAGAAGGTGGATTTGCTACTCGTGGATATTCGTATGCCTGCCATGAGCGGCTTTGACCTGATTGCCAGTGTCCAGAATAAGCAGCCAGAGATGGCCATTTTGATCATGACCGGTTTTGGAACGGTAGAGACAGCCATTCAGGCGTTGCGTCAGGGGGTGGATGGGCTGTTGCTCAAACCCTTTGATTCGTCGCAGGAGTTGTTGCACGCTGTTCAGCAGGCATTGGCCGATAGTCAGCAGAAGCGCGATATTGCTCGCATTCAGGCATTGCGGCCACTTTTTGATATTACCGAGTCTTTCCTGGCAGAAACTCGCCCCGACCGGTTGTTGGAACTGGTCGTGAATGCTACGTGTGGGCATTTACGTTGCAATCATGCGGCTTACTATCGTTACTCTCCTGAAAGCGGCATGCTTGAACGGGTGACCGGTCGCGGCATTACTCCGCCTGATGAGATGAGCGGGCTGTCTTCGGGCCTGATTGGGCGGACAGATGCCTTATCGGCTCCGCTCTGGGTCAGCATAGATGCCCACGACGAGTCCGACCTGATGCCTGCTCTGGCCGAATTAGGCCTTTGCTCTGCCCTGGCTGCGCCGGTCGTTCGACAGAAAGTGCGTGGGGTGTTGTTTGCTGGCCGCGAGGAAGGCGCGCCTGTCTTCCGCGAAATTGATGTAGAAATGTTCCTTCTTCTTTCCCGGCAGGCCGGGATTGCGCTCGAAAATGCTCTGCTTTACGAGGAATTGCGTGAGTATGTGCGGCGGGTGGAAGAATCGCAGCAAGCCCTCATTCGTGCTGAAAAACTGGCCACAGCCGGGCGGCTCACTGCTTCGATTGCTCACGAGATCAACAATCCGTTGCAATCTGTCCAAAACTGTCTGCATTTGGCAAGCCACCCCGAAATATCCAGTGAAAAACGCGAGGAATTTTTGCAACTGGCTGCCACCGAACTGGACCGGCTGATGAACACTGTCCAGCGGATGTTAGATTACTATCGGCCAGCGATGGCCGAGCGTCAGCGCGTCGACATTCCTCTGCTGGTCAAACATGTCTTGGGCTTAATGTCTTCTCAACTGGAGGAGAGAAAGATACGCGTCACCACTGGCTTTTCATCCAAATTGCCAGCGATTATGGCAGTGAAAAGCCAGTTGGAGCAAGTCTTCATTAACTTGATTCTCAATGCCTATGACGCCATGCCGCAGGGAGGCGAATTACACATCAGCGGGCGACTGGCCAGGGATATGGTGGAGATTATTTTTGAGGATACCGGCCCAGGGGTTCCGCCTGAGGAGCGGACGCGAATTTTTGAACCTTTTGTGAGCACCAAAGAAAACGGTACGGGTTTAGGCTTATCGGTCAGTTATGGGATTATTGCTGCCCACGGCGGCAGTTTAGACCTGATTTCCGGGCGCGGCAAAGGCGCCTGCTTCCGCATTCTTTTACCGGTGAAAGGACAAAGTCATGTCGACCAGGGCAAATATTCTGATCGTGGATGATGAGCCTGTCGAGCGTCTCACTTTGACTGAAATTTTGCGTCTGGATGGCTATTATGTCGCTTCAGTGGCCAATGGCGAGGCGGCACTGGATTACCTGCGTTCGCACCATGTTGACTTGATGATTCTGGATTTGCGCATGCCTGGCATGAGCGGCATTGATGTTGTCAAAGTGGCTGATCGCGTGTCGCCCGACACAGAAATTGTTTTGCTGACCGCTCACGGCTCGATGGAGACGGCGATTGAAGCCTTGCGCTATCGCGTTCATGATTACTTGTTGAAACCGGCTTCGCCCACCCAGATTTTGGACACTGTGGCCAGGGGGCTGGCGCGCCGTCAGGCAAAATTACAGCATAAAAAACAAGCGCAATCTGCTCTTTCCTCGCAGGAAGCGCCGGTAATTGTCTTAGGCGATGGCACACGATTAGATTTTGGCAAGCGTCAGGTGGAAAGTGGCTCAACCAGGCTTTCTCTGACGCCAGCCGAGGGGCGTTTGCTGCAGGTGCTGGTGGAAAACCCTGGCAAGGTATTCACTCACCGCGATCTGGTTGTGCTGATCCAGGGTTATTCCACCACGCAGCAAGAAGCGCCTGAAATTCTGCGTCCCCTTGTCAGTCGGCTTCGTCAGAAACTGGCTGTTTTTCCCGATCTTGCCCGGCGCATTGTGAGCGTGCGCGGCACGGGATATTTTTTTGAGCCAGATGAGCCTTAACTGGCCACTGCCGACTCCATTTGTCGTTGCGAGCGAAGAGCGGAAATTTCCTGGCTGGAGGGGGATTGCTTCGTCGCCCGGCTCCGCGCGATGACATGGGCGGGTATGTACGGCTGATTTTTTATTGATCTGCTCCCCACGAAATCTTGGTCGGATCGTCGGGTGGTTTGAGCCAGCGCAGCACGTTACTGGAAGGCCGCTGGCTGTTTGGGCGTATTTTCTCGAAGGCAATCAGGCCGATGCTGGCCCCGATGAGGAGGGCGCCAGCCCATTGCCAGGGGTAAAGACTTTCTTGAAGCCAGATGTGCCCTACGAGAATCGAGACAACGAGTTCTCCGATTCCAAGCAAGGCAGTTTGTGTTCCACCTAAACGTTTCACGCCTAAAAATAGGGTCAGGCGCGAAAGGATGGTGACCACCGTCAGCAACAGGATTGGGGTCCAGGGGACGTGTTGAGGGGGGAGAAATTGTTTTCCTGCCAGGGCAAACGGAAGGCTGACAATTCCCATGGCCAAGAGGGTGTAGAGGGTGACGGTCGGGGCGGGAATGTCGTAGAGGACGCGCTGGTTGATTGGCAGGTGAAGGGCGTAGAGAAACGAAGCGACCAACATGAAGAACACGCCGACCCAGTCCACTTGTGCGGCCTCAATGGATGTGAGCAAGACTACCCCTGTGATTGAGAGAAACAGACGAAAGTAGGTGAGATGGCTGACGGGCTGCCGTTCGAGCAAAGAGAGCGTGATAAGAAAGATGGGATAGAGGGAGTAAAGTAATTGCCCGATGCTGACGTTCAGCCTCTGTAAGGCCAGGTAATAAAAAATTGAGCCAAAGCCATTAATGGCCCCTGCCAGCCCGCAACCAAGCAGGCCGGCAGGGTAAATGTAGAGATAGGAGCGGCGAAAGATGGAGACAAGGGCCAGGAGAAACAGGGCGGCCATGCTTGTCCGCAGTGCCACAACCAGGAGAGGGGAAAATCCGGCGTTGATTGCCTGTTTCCCGAAGACGGGCGTCAGGCCGAGGAAGAGCGCCGAGGCTAAAGCGGCCCAAATTCCCTGTTGGTGACTCTTCCAGGTGGCTGCCAAAGCAACCCTCTGTCAATTATCGCCCAGCAGGGCTCGCACTTCTTCCAGGAACTCATTGCTCAAGAAGTCGCCTTTTTGCATCAGGCTTTGGATTTGGCCTTTCAGCCTGCTCTTTTCTTCAACGGTGAGTTCTTTGGCAGTTGAGACAATGACCGGGATGCTGGCTGTTGCTGGTTCTGCTTTCAGGGCATCCAGGACGGCGAAGCCATCCATTTCTGGCATCATCAAGTCAAGGATAATCAAGTCAACAGGTTCTTTGCGGACCAGTTCGAGCGCTTTTCGGCCATTATCGGTTTCAAAGATAGTAAAGTTTCCTTGTGATTGTAAAATACGGCGTATCAACCGACGCGCTTCTTCGCTGTCATCTACAATGGCCACCCGCGGGAAGCGAGCGGGGGCAACGCGATTGAGGGCTGCGAGCAGGCCCTCTTGCGGTGATTCTTGCATCTTTTGGGATGGCAAAACCACATTGCTGGCCCAGTTCTCGCCAAGTAAGAATGGTTCTGTTGGCATGGTGTGGCCAGTGCAGTTGACGACCACAACGTCGGTGGGCTTGATAACCCCGGCCCGTACCAGTTTGAACAAGCCGGCAAATGCCGCCGCTGCCGCCGGTTCAGCCGAGACGCCTTCCATTTTGGCCAGCACGTGCATGGCGCGAAAGGCTTCTTCATCAGAGACGCTTTCAAACACGCCATGATGTTTTTTGGCAATGTTGTAAAGCAGGGTATAGGTGCGACCGGGGTCTCCTGTGGCCAGGGTTTCGATGTGTGTGTGGGGTGAGGTGACCGGCCTGGCTGTTTCGCTGTCTTCTTTCCAGGCTTGGACCATGGGGGCGCAGCCTTCGGTCTGGATCATTGCAATGGCTGGCTCATGGTCAATCAGACCCATTTTGTGTAGTTCTGCAAAACCTTTGGCAACGCCAAGCGGCCCCATTCCGCCGCTAATGGCCTGGATGTACCAGTCTGGCGCGCGCCAGACTGGTTGTTTGGAATTGCCGGAGGCAGATTTCGGGGCTGGACCGCGCAGAGCCGTGAGTTGTTCTGCAATTTCAAAGGCAATGGTCTTCATCGCTTCGACAGAGGTAATGGTGCGTGCTCCCATGTCCTGGTACAGGTTTCTTTGCCGCGCGAATTCTGCCGCAACTTGTTTGGCCTGGTCGTAAGAACCAGTGACTTTAATGAGTTGACTGCCGTAAATAGCAATTTCGCGCATTTTTACGGCTGGCACCAGGCTGGTGACAAAAGCCCATAACTTGATTCCTGCTCTGGCGGCATAGGCGGAGTACGCGATGGCCACGTTGCCGGTCGAAGCCGCGACCATTTCGGTGATGCCGGCTTCTTTCAGGGCTGCAATGGTGACAGCGGCTTGCCGGTCTTTGAACGATGAGGTCGGTCCCTGCCGTTCGTCCTTGATGAAGATGTTGGGGCAGCCAAGCATCATTCCCAGGTTGACTGCCTGGATGAGTGGTGTGCCGCCTTCTCCCATGCTCAGAGCGGGATTGTAGGTACGTACTGGCAGCAGTTCACGATACCGCCACAGGTCAAAAGGACGAGATGCAATTTGTGATGGCCAGTTTGGACCGATTGCTTCCAGGTCGTACTCGGCTTGACGCCACTGGCTATTGCAGCGCGGGCAGTTGATGGAAGTGGGGGAATAGGGGGTGGTGTGTCCGCAATCAATACAACGGATGTAAAAAGTCATAATGCCTCATGGTAGAGTTATCGTTGAATGCGTTTGAGAGTGCGTTCGAGACGGGAGAGCAATTCCTGTTCGGTGATTGCGCCTTTTTGGAGAAGGGTTTGACCAAAATTGGCCAGTTGTTGCTGTTGCTCGGCCGTCAAGTCTACTCCCGAAACAACGAGGACGGGAATATCAGCCAGATCGGGCCTCGAGCGCAGTTGTTCAAGGATTTTGAAGCCATTTAAATCAGGCATGAACAGATCGAGAATGACGGCATGGGGTTTTTGTTTTTCAATGGCATCCCAACCGGCCTGACCGCCTTCGCAAGGGATGGGGTGGAATTGTCCGCTTTCACTAAGTAGTTTTTGGATCAGGCGCAAATCTTTCGGGTCGTCATCAATGATGAGTACATCGCGAATATCATTGTTGGCATTCAAGCGGTTCAATGCTCGCAAAAGATCATCTTCCAGAATTGGTTTGACCAGATAATCGGCTGCACCCAGGCTGAATCCTTTTTCTTCATCTTCCAAAATGCTGCAGATGATGACTGGAATGTCGCGTGTTTGGGGATCATTTTTGAGTTCGGTCAGTACTGTCCAACCATCTTTGCCTGGCATCATGATATCGAGGGTGATTGCCAGAGGATGGATTTCTTTGGCTTTTTCCAGGGCTTTTTCGGGTTCGGTGAGGGCGATCACCTGGTAGCCTTGTGGTTCCAGGTAGCGTTTGTACAAGCCAATGACCTGGGCATCATCGTCAATTGCCAGGATGGTTTTGGCGTTTTCGTTGGTTTGCGCGGTTTCCTGTTTTTCTGGCTTGGGAACAGGAATGGTAAAGTAGAAGGTGCTGCCCTTGCCAGGCTCGCTTTCTACGCCAATCTGTCCGCCGTGCATTTCAATCAGTCTGCGGGAGATGGATAAACCTAAGCCGGTGCCGCCTGTCTTGCGCGTGGGCGAAGAGTCGACCTGGGAGAAAGGCTGGAAGAGTTTATGCATGTCTTCTTTGGCGATGCCAGGACCGGTATCAATGACTTTGACGATGATTTCTTCCTGATCGTTTTCACCCTTTTGTACGTTTGCTTCGATTGTGATACTGCCTTCTTCTGTAAATTTGGCAGCGTTCGAGAGCAGGTTGAGCAATACCTGGCGAATGCGCGTGGGGTCGGCTCGCACAACTGGCAGGTTGGGTGCGATGTTCTGCACCAAACGAATCGGCTTGTCTTTGATGAGGCCACGTGCAGTTGGGACGACTGTATCAATCAATTCTGTCATGTTGACATCATCGAAGGCCAGTTCCATCTTACCGGCGTCAATCTTGGACAGGTCGAGGATGTCGTTGATGAGCCGCAGCAGGTGTTGACCAGAGTTGTAGATGGCGCTCAGATCTTGTTCCTGGAGTTCGGTGATGGGGCCGTCTATGCCTTTGAGGATCACGCGCGAGAAGCCAATGATGGAGTTGAGCGGGGTGCGCAGTTCATGACTCATGTTGGCCAGGAACTGACTCTTGAGACGGTCAAGTTCGCGCATTTCGTTGATGGCTTGCTGGGCCAGTTCGTAAGAACGGGCGTTGTCAATTGCGACAGCCACCTGATCGGCGAGTGTTTGCAAGACGTTGACAACGTCTTCGCTGAAGTCGTTCGGTCGGGTTGATTGGATGTCGAGCGCGCCGATGATGCGGCGTCCAATGCGTAGAGGAATGGCGGTTTCGGAGCGTGTGTCGGGGAGCAAAGGATTGGGGCGGTGAATCGGGTCGGTGGCCGTATCGTTGACGACGATCGGTTTGCCGGTGGCGGTGACGGTGCCGACGATGGAGCGGGAGCCGACCTGGAGAGTGTGCCCCCGTTTGAGCATTTCTTCGCCAGCCGATCCGGTGGCGGCTTTGACCGAGGCGTTGAAACCGCTTTCATCCACAATGAAGATTGCAGCGTGGTAAAACCCGAATCGGTCGCGCACCAGGTTCACGGTCCGGTTGAAGAGCGTGTTGAGGTCGAGGGTAGATGTGACGAGGCGTCCGATTTCAGCCGAGATAGCCAGGTATTCGTTCTGGCGCAAAATAGCTTGTTCGTTTTGCTTGCGCTCGGTGATGTCGCGAGCGACCAGGAAGACTTCGGTTTCGCTGAGTTTGGAAATGGTTCCGTCGAACCAGTATTCTCGTCCTTCAATGGGAAGAGGGTATTCAATATTTTGCGTTTGCCCGGTGCGCAGGGCGTTTTGGATGGCTTCCATGAGCAGTTGTGCGATATCTGCAGGCAGTACCTCGCGAATGGTCTTGCCAAGCATTTCTTGAGGTGGCCTGAAGAGGCGCGAAGGATTGGTGGGAGCGATGCGCAGATAGCGTCCATCCTGGTCGTAAACAATGATCACGTCTGTCATGGCGGCGAGCAGGGCGCTTAATTCGGCTTGGGAGCGCCTGGTTGTTTCAAACAGACGGGCGTTTTGGACGGCGATGCTGATTTGGGTCAGGATGGTTTCAATGAGACGTACCTGGTCTTCGCTTAAGGAACCGGTGGGACCGGTGATTTCAAAACTGATTGTGCCGAGAACTTCGTTATTCGTCAGTACCGGAAAGATGGCGAGACCATAGATGCCTGCTGCCCGGAACATCTCTTGCAACATGGGAATAACGTCTGGGCTGGTTTGGGCATCGTTGAGCACTAGTGATTTTTTCTCTCGAATGACGCGCGTGTGATTGGAAATCGGCGTAAGTGGGATGACATTACCAGGAACCGACGGCAATTCGACTTTTTTGTACTCTGCAATCACGCGCAGCAGATTCTGCTCTTTATCAAGGAGGGAAGCAATCGCGTGTCCAATGCCGGGGATGGCGTCTGTGATTTCTTGAATGGTGGTTTGCAGGGTGTCGGTCAGTTCGAGCGAGAGGGCCACGTGGGAGACAATCCGGTTGATAAGTGCCAGCTCATTGCTGCGCTGTGTCACCTCTTCAAAGAGGCGTGCATTTTGCATGGCTACTGCTGCTTGTGAAGCAAAAGCAGAAACTAGCGCTGTCGTCTCTTCTGTGTAAGCGTTGGTTTGAGCACTATCGAGGGTGAGAATCCCAACTACTTCTTCACCCGCCACGAGTGGACAGCCAATCCACGCGTGGACGTGCTCAGTGTCTTTGGTAACTGTCCAATCTGGATGATTGTATGTGTCTGGAATCACGATTGGTTGGCGGAAAGTGACCATACGAGAGACCAGGGGATCTTCTTCCACCGAGCGCCACAGGAGTACTTCGCCCTCTTTGGTTGTTTGTTCCAGATGGATGTTGCGACCACCAATAATGGAACGTTTGCCTTTTTTGATCAACTGGACAGAGGCCGAGGAATAGTCAACCAACTTTGTAAGTTGATTCAGGAGGATGTCGCTAATTTTGCTCAAATCGAGCGTGGCGCTGACCTGTTTGGCCATTTCGCTCAGCGCGTCGGCAATCTGGCGGCGGCGCTGTTCTTCCTCAAAGAGACGGGCGTTTTGGATGGCAATAGAGGCCTGGTTGGCAATGGCGGTTAGAACGAACAAGTCGTTATCGTCGTAGGCAAAGGGTTTTTGGTAGTCTTGAACCGCCATTGCACCGATGATGGTGTTGCCCAGTAAAAGCGGCACTCCCAGCCAGGATTGGGCTGGTTCGCCGACCGATTCCAGGCCGTGTTCTTTGAGCCATTGGCGGGTATTTTGTTTGATGAGAACGGATTCGCCGGTTGAGACAATGTAGCCAGTGATTCCCTGGTTGGCCGGCACGCGACGAATCTCGCGATCTATTTTGGACTCAGATACGTTCAACAAAAAGACATTCTCGTTGGTATCCGGGTCATAGAGAGCGATGTAGAAGTTCGTTGTATCGAGCAAACGAGAGACGCCGCGATAGACTTCTTGCAATACCTGTTGTAGATTAAGTTGGGAGGAAAGAGCGCGTCCGAGGTCGTTGATGGCGGCCATTTCTTCGGCGCGTAATTGCGTTTGGGAGAAAAGGTAGGCATTTTCAATGGCCGCGCCGATTTGACGGCTGATGGTTTCCAACAACGCAAAGGCGTCTTTGCGCCAGGGGCCTGTCTGCCGTTTAAAGCCACACAGCGTGCCCAGAGTTTGTCCATGCGATTCGAGTGGAATGCCAAGATAGGAAAGGAAACCCGCCTGAAGTGGCCTGCTAACATCTGCTGGAACGCTGCTTGACCGTAAGTCTTCGAACATTAACGGTGTTTTCGCCTTGTATGTGGCTTCACATAGTGAGTTTTGCAACCCTTCTGCCGGGTCGGCAGGAATTTCACCCGGAAAACCGATCTCGACCACGCGTTCCAGACGGCTCTGCTGACGGTTAAATATGGTGAAGATGGCACCATCGAATCCTGCAAGCGGCATTACTTTTTCCAGGACGTTTTTCAGGAGGGTGGGGAGGTCTAACGACGCAGAAGCAGCGCTGACGATTTCGTTGAGCGTTGCAAGTTGTTGGTTGCGTCTGGCTGTTTCTTGGAAGAGACGGGCATTTTCAATGGCCACGCTTGTCTGGCTGGCGATAGAAATTAATAAGTTTCGCGTGTGGTAATCAAATGCGTGGGGGTCGGTATAATTTTCTAGTGCAATGACACCAATTGAGCGATTGCCTAACATCATGGGGACGCCCAACCAGCATTTGGATGGTGCTCCCACCAGGTCTACACCGAGAGCGCGAATTTTTTCATCTGTACTCTCTTCAAGCAGGATAGGCTCGCCGCGTTTGAGAACAAATTCTGTCAGACCGTTACCAAAAGGTTGTGGTGGAACAGAGATACGCTCTCCATTTTCGTAGAGGATTGGAAAGGAAATGGTATTTTCGTCTGCATCGTAGAGAGCAATGTAAAAGCCACTTGTATCTACCAGGCGTGAGGCGTATTCGTAAGTCACTTCTGCAATTTCGCTTATGTTAAATGTGCTCGAGAGTGCCCGCGCCATTTTATTCAAGATTTCGACTTCATAGCCGTGTTTTTGCGTTTCTTCGAGAAGCTCTACGTTTTGAATGGTAGCGGCAGCCTGGTTGGCAATTGAAAGCAATAATTCCAGATGGTGTTCGTTGTAGCGACGAGGATGGTGATAATCTTGAACGATTAAAGCGCCCAGCACTTTTTCGCCCAGCAGCAAGGGGACGCCCATACAGCAGGCGGGTTCAGTGTCTTTCAGGAGGGGGACAAAGTCTAACCCCATGCTCTTGATGGTGTCAGCTACATTGTCTGCAATCAAAATAGGCGATTTGGTGCGAATCAGATAGTCAACAGCGGAACTGGAAAGATGGCGCTCTTCAAGGTAAATTTGTTTTCCGTCTTTGATTGCAATTGGAAACCCCAAAGTCTGAGTCGATTCCTTATAGACACAAAACACGAAAAACTCTACACTCATCAATTGGCGCACGTACCTATGAATTGTTTGCCCTACGCCAGTTAAGTTCGTTTGCGTTGAGAGTTCTCGCCCCATTTCGTTCAGGATTTGCAGTTCGTAGGCTTGTCGTTGTGTTTGTTCAAAGAGGCGAGCGTTTTCCAGGGCAAGAGATAGTTGTTCGGTTACCTGTTTGACCAGAATTTGTTCTTCTCGTCTCCAGACACGGTCTTTTTCTGTGGCTTTGATTTCCAAAACAGTCCACTCTTTGTTTCCTTGCCGGAAAGGAACAAGGAGAGTGTTGGCGGAGATTACTGGTTCAGCCGAAAGGATGACAGAGGAGCGTTGAGGTTTTCTTTGTAGTTCTGATTCGCGGTGAGAGACTGCCATTGTTTCTGGCATGACAGTTCCAGGAACGGTTTCCTCTTTGTAAGCGGGAACCTGTTTGATTTCCGGCTGGAACTGGTCGTTTTTACTCTGTTCGAGGTCGGCGAAAATCTTACTGATTTTCTTTTGAATACGTTTATTGGACATATTGGATTAACTCCTCGGCCAGAGAGCGGTATTGTTGAGCTCCTCGACTGTTCGATTTGTATTGGGTGATCGGAATGCCCAAAATAGGACTTTCGCGCAATTTAGTGTCTATTTCAATCACAGTTTTGAAGAGACCTTCCCCGAAAGTTCGTTCTAACTGGGCAAGAATATTGCGGTGTGTACGATTACGTTGATCAAGCATCGTGACCAGGATGCGGTAAGCCAGAGAAGGGTTGTCTTCGGCTCGCACCTGACGCACCATGGTCATCATATCGCGCAGGGCATAGGCTGAAAAGTACTCTGGTTGGGTGGGGATGATGAGGAGGTTGGCGGCGCTGAGTGCATTGCGCGTGATGGCACCTAAAGATGGGGGACAGTCCATGATAACAAGGTCGTATTGGAAGGCATCGGTTGTTTCGAGTACGTTCCGCAGACGAGTAGTGTAATGGATATAGACGGGAAGTGTTTGTTCGGCTTGTTCCAGTTCGATGTGGGCGGGGAGCAAATCCATCCGATCTATGTTTGTGTGGATGCACACTTCTTGTGGGGCGGCGGTATTCATAAGAAGATCGTATGTCGAACGCTGAATTTTCCCTGGCTCAAGCCCGGTTGCCAGGGTAAGATTGGCTTGAGGGTCGAGATCAATCAGCAATACGGATTTGCCCATTTCGGCTAAGGCGGCACCTAGCGATAGAGTAGTGGTGGTTTTGGCCACTCCACCTTTTTCGTTCGCAATAGCGATAGAATAACGCATGTTGTCTTCTCCTTGCAAATGGAAGGCTACTGAGACGATTCCTGAGGCGATGCTTCTCCTGCAGAAGGCGCTTTGGATGGATCGTATGGCTTTATTGTGATTTCTGCATGTTCAAAGACGCGTTTCAACGCTCCCATAGCGATCTGGAGCATTTTTTCACTGCTGGTTGTGGAGCGTATGCTGGTAGTGATTTCTGACACTAGCCGTTCGCGTTCGGCGCGAATCGTGGTTTCTTCGAAGAGACGTGCGTTTTCAATGGCACTGCTCAGTTGATCGGTAATTGCTGTTGCAAGTTCTATCTCATCTTGGGACCACGGTTGGCCTGTTTGTTTCACCAATTTCAGGCCACCAATAGATTGACCACGAACGATAATCGGAATAAAAAGAGAGCCTTTGTCAGGATGGTGGATAAAAGTTTTCTTTTGCAGGGCTTGATAAAATTCAGGGTCGTTAGGCTTGTCAGTGACTGGCCAGATCGGAGTAACATTCGAGATGAAGTAGCCTCTGGCTCGATTTTCATTTAGCCATTGTTGCCAAGCTTTTTGACTGACTTCGCCATAGGCTCGCTGAACCGTCTCGATGGTTCTTTGATTTTCTTCAAATAACCTGGCATTTTTGATTGCAATCGCCAATTGATCTGCAAGGATGCTTAAGATTTCGATGTCTTCGCTGCTGAAAGCTTCTGGCTGTTTGCTTTGAACATCCAGCACGCCGATAATTTGTGCACCTATCTTCAAAGGAAGTGCCATTTCGGAGCGTGTTTCGGGGAGATCAGGGTTGTTGAAGAAGACGCTATCCTCTCCAACGTCAAAAGCGATTCTCGCCTGTCCTTGTTCTGCTGCATACCCTACGATTCCAGTTCCCAGGGGAAGACGGTGCTGACGTGCAAGCATGCGTTGTCCTCCCTCGCTGCTAGCAGCCTGAAGCACGACACTTTTGCTGGGTGGATCAACAAGGAAGATGCCTACGTGGTAAAAGTCGAAACTTTCATGGATGATTCTTGTGGCAAGTTTGAATAAGGTCTCCAGTTGAGTTTCCCTGGAGATGGCTCTGCCAATTTCGCTTACTACCTGCAGTTGCTCAGCCCGGTATTGTAACTGACTTACGACCTTTTCCAGTTCAGAGGTACGCTCTGCGACGCGCTGTTCCAGGCTGCCGATCAGTTCGCGCAGACGGTCGGTCATACTGTTGAAGGCGTGAGCCAGCGCGCCGATTTCGTCGCTGGAGGCGATTTCGGCGCGGGCTTGCAGGTCACCAGCCTCAACGCGGCGAGCGGCTTCGCTCAGGCGAAGGATTGGCACTGTCAGGGTCTGGCTCAGCCCCACAGCGATCATGGCTGCCATGATGCCGACCAGAAATGTGAGCAGAGTGTTCGCCCGCACTTGCTGGCGGACGGGTGCAAGCAACACATCTTGTTCCAGGGAATATGCGATCTGCCAGGGCTGAGTGTTCAGGCGGGCGACTGCCACTGTTTCGGTGGCTGAGTCAACGTTGGCAATTTCTTCTGGACTGTTTCTCTGCAAGGTGAAAATGGTTGCACCGCTTTGCAACCCCTTTTCAAGTTCAATCAGCCCGGCAGAGAATTGCTCAGGGCGGCCAGCGGGCAGTTGACCGTTGCGCTGGAGCAGCGTCAACCTTTGCTCTTCGAGCGCGACAAGGGATTGAAAAATCACTTCAGGATGCCTGCCGTTCGCCAGAATGAAGCGGTTTTCATCCAGGAGGATGGCAAAGGATCCGGTACCGTTCAAATCGTTGTATTTGACGATGATCTGCTGCAAAACGGCGGCATCATATTCAATCCGCAGCACGCCGATAATTTGTCGCTCATTATCGCGCACCGGCGCGGCGAAGTAGAAGACATGATCCTGGTAGTAGATTTCTGAAATTACCGGCAGGCCGGTTTGGAGAACGCGTTGGAAGTAGGGGCGGTCGGCAATGCTTTGCGCTTCCTCTTCGCCGCGTGAGTCGATGAGGTTTATGCCATTGCTGTCGAACAAACTATAGGAAATGATGTTCACCTGATCGCGGCGGCTCAAAGTCACCAGCAGCGTTTTGAGTTTCTGTCTTAAGTCGGGGGATGGATGGCTGAGAAATTCAGGCAGGTCAGGATTTTGCGCTTCGATGCGCAGGATGTCCAGGTTGGTCTGGATGAAGTTGTCTACTTCAGCCGCACTTTGCACTGCGGTGGCTTGCAGTTGCTCTTTTGCTCTTTGGATCAGGTTAGTTTGCAAGGCGCGCAGGTTGAGGATCCCCAGAATGGCGGTGGACAGAAGGGTAACAAAGAGAAAAGCAGCTACCAGACGAGCGCGTAGAGAGATGGAGTAAAAGTTGCGTAGGCAGTAAGTGAAAAATGCAATCCCAACCAGCGCGATGACACTTCCGATGCCGAGCGCCATCGCCAGAGGCATGGCTGGGCGCGGCAGCGGGAAAAATTGATCCGTTAAAACGATTGCGATTCCACTAAGCACAGCGGAAAAAATTGCCTTGAGCCGCGCCTCTCTTTGCGGCAGGGCTTGCAGCGCAAAGAGCGCAACCATAGCGATGATGGCTGGGGCAAATAATATGCCGCTGTTTTTGAAGATAAGCGGTGGAACGATAAAGGTAATATCTGCGGAGATAATCAAAGCCCAACTTCCGCTTTGCCAGCGTCCGCTCCGTGCCAGGAGAAAACTGCCCAACGCACAGAGGAAGAACGCCAGCGTAATCCCTGCCAGGATGAGAAAGCGCGGTTCATTCTGGAATTTTGCCAGTCCAAGATAGTAGAGGATTGTCACAAAAGAGGCGAGCGCGGCAATGCGCAACGTCGTGAACGCGGCGCGCGCGTACTTCTCTTGATTGTCGAAAGCAGGGACTTGATCGTTTCTCAGCATCACACTACACTCCACAAGGGGGGAGGCAGGCTTCCGAGACTTGCTGGAAATCGGAAGCCTGCATTTGATTTGTTTATGGGATGAAAGCCAGCACTGACACAGGGCTACCCGAACCATCTTTGAGCGGCAGAGTGCCGATGACCAGCGTGGCGCCGGTGGGCGGCAGTTGGTCCAGCCCGCCCAGGCATTCCAGGGCGATGCCGTTATGTTCGGCGATTTGCATGTTGGTTGCGAAGGTTTCGTCCTGGCCGGGATCTACGCCATGCGTGTCAATACCCATGCCGACCACGCCGCGCTCCTCGAACAGGAAGCGGGTGGTCTCGCCGTCGAAGCCGGGGAAGTGCAGCCCGCCCTCGGCATCTTCGTTGAAGAAGGCGACGGGGTCATTCCATTTATCCTGCCAGCCGGTGAAGAGGATGACCAGACTGCCAGCCGGGATTTTGCCGTACTGTTTTTCCCAGGCGAGCACATCGTCTTTGGTGAGGGCGTAATCGGGGTTGGCGGCGGCTTTGTCGCGGATGTCAATCACTACCGCCGGAAAGACCAGCGAATCGGGCGCATAGGCGTCTATGCCCTGACCGCCATTCTCGATGAAACTGTTGGATGCGTTCATGTGCGTGGCGCTGTGCTCGCCGATCGAGAATCGCCGCAGGTAGTACCCATATTCGGCGAAGGTGGCGACTACTTCTACCTCCACCGGCGGGTCGCCGGGCCAGAGCGGGATGCCCGGGTAAATGGGCTGGCTCAGGCTGACCACACGGGAATAGGTGATGGTCTTCTGTCCCGTGTTCTGGTTATTGCTCCCGCAACTGGAAAGCGCCAGGGCGGCGAGAAGCAGAAGCGTAAGCAGAAACGAACGTTTGGGCATGATGATGGTTCCTCCTTTTTGTAAAATTTGATTGGGGCGAAATGAATTTCGCGTTACGGGGCGAAATGAATTTCGCCTTACGGGTTACGGCAAGAAAGACGGGTCGAGCATTTGATTGATGTCTGGAGCGTTGGTCAGGTTGCCGCTGCTGATGAGAAAGTCGGCATATAGTTGGGTGGTGAAGTAAATGGATGTGGTGTCTGTGCCGGGGTTTTGAGCGAAGGCGGCGCGGTTGTCTTCCAGGGAATAGAGTTTGACGCCTTCGAATGAAACTTCCTCAACGCTTAGACCAGTCTCTTCGGCGATGATTTGAGCCGCTTCTGCGGGGTTGGCAAGGATAAAATCGCGTGCTTCCAGCCAGGCGGTGAGAAAGGCACGCACGTCATCGGGACGCTCGCGCAGGATTTTGGTGCGAAAGACCAGCAGATCAGGTATCAGACCAGGAGTATCGGCGCTGGTGAAGATGATATGCTGCCCTTTGGCGAGCGCGCGGGAGGTGTGCGGCTCCCAGGTATGACCTGCATCAATTTGATCAGGAATGGCATCTGGCACGGACTCTGCCTCGATGTCTACGAGGGTTACGTCAGCTGGACTGATCTTCGCAGATTTGAGCATTTCCCAAACGAACAGTTCGCCGAACGTGCCGAGGGAGGCTCCTATGCGCTTGCCGCGCAGGTCGGCGAGCGAAGCGATGTCTGTCGAGGCGACGATTTGATCGGCGCCGTCCGAAACGTCGGTAATGAAGACGGCTCTCAGGTTGTCGTCTTTGACGATGGGAACCAGGTCGCCGGCGACAAAGAAACCTCCGTCAATTTTTTCTGCTGCCAGGTCGGGCATTGCCTGGTCGAAGACCTCATAGTAGACTGGTTCTACCTGCACGCCATGTTTTTCGAAGAAGCCTTTACGGTGGGCGACAAGCAGAATCCAATCGCCCGGCCACTGGGTCCATTCGATGCGCAAGGGTGCTTTGGCGGGCGTTTGGGGAGCCGCGCAGCCTGCCAGAGAAACTATCAATGCGATGAGTACCAAACGGGACATTGTTGTTTGAAACACCCGAAGCCAGCAAGTTTGGAATGCTGATGCAGAGACCATCGTGGATACTGACATCATCTTTGCCTCTCTTTTTATCTGATTGGGGCCTCTATGATTTTGTCTGCCAGAAACGCTAGCAAATTGGGCTCGTAGTCTTCAAGGATTGGAAGGCCGTTCTTGGTGAAATTGTTGGAAGAATTTATGTCCATATTCCTGTGAGGAATGTGCGGAAAATAAAGAAGGTATTTTGACCTCAAGGCTTCTCTTCTTTTGATGAGGCAATCGTAGTGTCTTGAGAAAATGTTTCAATTCGGATTTCGGCTTCTTGCAAGTTGAGAGAACGGTGAATTTCCTGAATGGCTGTTTTCAGAATGGTGTCTATATCTAAACTCTCTCGTACGCGAGCCGAGATTTGTCTGAGCGTTTGCTCCCGTGCTGCTCGTTTTTGGCTGTCTTCTAGCAGGCGGGCGTTTTCAAGAGCCAGCGCGAGGCGATCAAGAATCCGTGTAAGCGTAGTAATCTCAGCTGGACTTAAGTTACGCTGTTGCGGCAGACGAATTTCGAGATTACCAATTGTTTGGCCGCGCAGAGTAATTGGTAAGGAGAGTGCGGATGTACGGGAGCCAGAAGCGTCAGAGGGCATCGAGGATGCTGCGGGAGAAGGAGATTTTTTGATGAGAATCGGTCCTGTCTGTGGTGTGTAGTGGACGCCTGAAATTGCTTTGCTTTCGAGGATCCTGGACCAACCTGTGAGCACAAGACGGCTATATAGTTGTTCGGTTTGCTGGATTGCCCGACGGTTTTCCTCCAGCAGGCGAGCGTTCTCGATTGCAATGGCGACCTGATTTGCCAAAGCATTGAAGATGGCAAAATCTTCTTCGTGAAAGGCATTGGTTTCACTGCTTTGAATGTCCAGAACGCCAATGACATGCCCCTGGATGACAAGCGGAAGAGCCATTTCAGAACGTGTGGCGGGCAAATCGGGGTTGTTGAAATATACGGCGTCAACACCTACGTCAAGGGCAATGCGCGGTTTGCCTCGGTCGGCAACGTACCCAACGATCCCTTCTTTGCCGATTCTGAGACGGTGGTGACGTGCTATCATGCGCGCGCCGCCCTCGCTATTGGATGCTTTAAGCACCATGTATTCGTTTTTTTTGTCTGCCAGAAAGACGCCAATATGATAAAAACCAAAGCGTTCGCTAATCAGGTTAGCGATCGAAGCCAGCAGCTGTTCGAGATCCTTGATTTGCAAAATGGAATAACCGATTTCTTCAATGGTTTGTAGTTGAATGATTCGGCGCTGGATCTGCTCGTTGGCGATGCGCAATTCGCGGGTCCGTTCTTCGACCTTTCCTTCCAGGCTGCGAATAAGATCTTGTAATTGCGAAGCCATGGCGTCGAAGGCGTGATAGAGAGTAAGCACTTCAGGCGCTCTCGTTGTGATGGGGATGCGGTAGGTCAATTCTCCTGCTCGAAAGCGATCTGCCATTTGTGTCAGCGCTTGAATCGGTCCAATCAGCACGTTACCGAGAATAATCCCCCCCGCAACAATGGCGGGAAGAATTAATAAATACAACATAATTGAGCTGAGCAATAATTTGCGTTCACTTGCTAGAATTTTTTCAGCGCGAATGTCTGCGCCAATAATACCCACTATTTCATTACTGGAGGAGCGAATGGGTGCATAGGCGGTGAGAAAGGTGCCGAATTCATCTGTATAAAATCCTTCCTCAACGATTGATTCTTGAAGGTTGCGGTAGTTTGCAGCGAGTGCCGGACCTGGTTCCTGATACCTCTCTCCATAATCTGCATGTCCTGGGTCATTGGGATCACCGGCATCGACCACAAAATAAATGCCTTGCTCGTCATATCGCATGGTGTAAAGGTAGGCTAAATCGGGTTCGGAGTTGAGAATGGCTGTGTTCTGGGTGTAAGACTCAATGAATTCAGGGTCGCTGGCAGATTGAATACGGGTAAATGCATCGCCGTCTTGCTGCATCGCTGCAAGCGTGGCGATATTGATCAGGCGTTGTTTAAGCGCATTGCGCAATTCTCGGCGCAAATTGAAGTATGAAATGCCAAAAGCAGCAGCCAGTGTAATGGTGCTGAGTATAACAAAACCAATTACAATGCGGGTTTTTAGAGTAAGCGTTCGGCGCAAGGGTTGGGCAGGTGAGTTCACGTCAGTTCTCCTCAGGAGAGGATTCGGACAAAGTTTCGGGCGCTTTTAATTGCAATAGAATTTCGGCATTTTCAAACAATAGACCAATTTCTTGGGCGGTTGTTTGTAAAATGGTCTCGATTTCAATAGACGATCCAATTTGGGAAGTGATTGTGGCAATGATGCTTTCACGCTGAGCCTGCTCGCGAATTTGTTTGTAGAGGCGAGCGCTCTCAAGAGCGGTACCCATTTGGGCGGCTATTGAGTTGATTGCATTAATGTCTTGATGTGTCCACATGGCACCCTTATTTTGTTTCAGTCGAAGGACGCCCACGGGGTATCCTAAAACGCGAATGGGGACGTAGAGCAGTTTTTTGTCTTCACTGAGCACAGGCTGCCCTGTTTTCATGGCTTGTTTGTGTTCTGCGGCGAGAGAGGCATCAGGGAGAGCAATCACCTCTCCACGAGAGTTGGCCAGATATCCTAGAGGGCGATTTGTTTGTGCATATAAGGCTTGCCAGGCCATGTGGCTGGTTTCGCCATAAGCGCGTTGAACGGCTTCGAGAGCGTGTTGAGTTTGTGTGAGCAGGCGGGCGTTTTCGAGTGCAATCGCAATCTGGTCCGCCAGAACCCGTAGAATTACGAGATCGGCTTCTTCGAAAGCATCTTCTTTGGTGCTTTGGACATCCAGAGCACCAATAACCTGACCGCTGGCAACCAAAGGGATAGTCGCTTCGGAACGTGTTTCAGGCAAGTCTGGGTTTTGGAAGTAGACTCTGTCTTCGCCAACGTTGAGGGTAATACGTGCTTCTCCCGTTGCGGTTACGTAACCCACGATCCCTTCTTGTCCAACACGTAATTTGTGTCCCCGAGCAAGCATCGCTTGCCCGCCGCGGCTATTCGATGCGCGCAGTACGGCGTATTCCTGGCGTTCATCCAGGAGAAAGATGCCTACGTGGTAAATGCCAAATCGCTGCGAAATGAGATGCGCAATGTGCGGCAACAGGATTTCAGGATCTCGCACTGATAGGGCTGCGCTTCCTACTTCGAGGGCCGCGCGCATTTTTTCACTGCGCTGTTCAAGAGCGCGGGTTCGTTCTGCAACGCGCTTTTCTAGATCGGTAATGATGTCACGCAATTGAGCAGTCATGGACTGGAAGGAGCGAGCAAGATCGCCAATTTCACCGCGTTCTCCAATATCGACATGCGCATTAAGGTTCCCTTGTTCGATTTCTTTGGCAACTTTGGTTAGCGCAAGGAGCGGTTTGGTCAGGCGATTGCTAATTTGCTGAGTTGCTAACAAGGTAAAGGCCAAAGCGCCAACCGCTACAAAAATCCCTGTAAGCCCTGCAGTACGGGTGTTGCGCTTAATTTCTTCGTTGGCGGTGATTGCATTGGCGAGCAATTCCTGCGCAGGAACGATGATGGCGAGGCTGTAATCTATTACTGTGACAGGTCTGTAGACGACAAAACGCTCGATGCCGTTGATGCTCACCAGCTGGAGGCCGCTTTTACCACTGGCCATGCTATTGACAACGTCCCAAAATTCATCTGAGATGTCGGCGTTTAGTTTTTGGGGCTCCAGGATTTCTCCCAAAGGCAGAGACGATCTGTCGGCACCCAGGTCTGAGTAAGCCGATTCGGACATAGCGATCAAATGCTTATGCTTGTCCAATAAAAACGCGTACCCCGTTTCCCCAATTTGTATTTGAGAGATGATAGTGGAAATTCGACTTAACTGAATATCTGCTGCGACTATACCGCGAAAAGTCCCTTGTTGGTCATAGATGGGAAGACTGGCTGTTACGACGAGACCGTTCAATGCGGCATCAAGATAGGGAGCCGACCAGACAACTTGCTTTTGCGGGTTTTGTGCAGGGATGGCTGCCATATACCAGGGTCTTTTTGTCACATCGAAATCGTTAGGGACAATGGCAGCTAGATCTATGTTAGGATAATAAATGGTTTCTCCTCGTGTCCCGCCAAAATAGAACGCTACAATGTCAGGATTGGTCTCCAGAAAAGATACAGCCAGGAAATCGAGTTTGCGGACTGCGTTAAGTTCGGTGACAAGATTGTTGGTCAATTCGATCTGAGCGGGAATGAAAATCGCTGCTGCTTCATCATTTGGGTTGTCCCAACTACCGGTCGAAAGGCGTTGCAGGCTGGCGGTAGCATTCCAGTATTGATCTTGTCCAAGTGAAGTTTCGTTAGAGAGGATGTTTTCGAGTGTTTTGCCAATTTGGGTGATGTTTTTTTCAATTTCAGCAAAGAAATTGTTAAGTTGAACCGTCTGGAGTTGGCTGGCAAATTCCAGGTTGTTTTTTGCCTGTTGAGAGACATTTTTATCAACTTCGTTGGCAAGGGACGTGCTATTTTTCTGGGAGTGATAAAGAACAACTCCCATGACGAAAAAAGAGATAAGGTTAATAAGCATATAACTTGCGATCAACCTTACTCGCAGACTAGTCCAATCAATATCTTTTTTGGCAGATCTTTGTTCTGTTTCCATAATCAATAGGCTCTTTCTTTGCAGTTCGTTTCAGTAAATTATTGTTCGCCGGGCAGCGGCTGTAGCCTGATTTCTGCTTCTTCCAAATTGTAAGACCTTTGAATTTCTGCAACTGCAGTTTGGATGATGGTTTCAAGATCAAGCGTTTCGCGAATTCTGGATGCGATTTTGCTGAGAGCTTGTTCTTGTTCAGCGCGCTGGCGCGCTTCTGCAACGAGACGGCTGTTTTCGAGCGCTAAACTTACGCGTCCGGCAATTGCTTGCAAGAGAGCTATTTCGCTCTCGTGCCAGGGATGATCGAGATTCTCGTCTTCATAGCCAAGTACACCAATAATGTTCTCGCGCAGGATGATCGGCGCGACTAGACGCGCTCGCGGACGAGGAGCGTCAATTTTGTAAGCGACACATTCTCCATTTTTGAGTGACTCATAGACATCCGCTGGGAAAGTTTCCTGGATGGGCATAACTTGCACTTGATTGTAGGCATACCCAAGACTTTTTTGCTTTTCCAAGGCTTGCCAGGCGCTGGTGGTGGTTTCCCCAACAAGTTGTCTCATTGCCTGAATCTGAGTTTGTAGCCGCTTAACTAGGCGGAGATTCTCTAGCGAAAGTGCAATTTGAGTTAAGATCACGCGAAAAGTATCTGAATCAATTGGCGGAGGTTCTGGCGATATGCTTTGCAGATTGAGTAAACCAATTAGTTGTGATGTGCTCTCTATGGGGTAAGAAATATTGAGGTTGACACTCTTCACGGGAAGGGGGACGGAAGTCATGTAGAATTGTTTCCCAATTTGCAAGACAATTTGTTCGCTATCGAATGTTACAAGCCCAAAAGTATTGGAGAAAATGGGAAGTTTATATCCTTGCTCTTTGAGAGCTTTTCCTTCTGGACTATTTGTTGCTACTAGGTGGAGATAACGGTTTGCTTCATCCGCAAGAAAAATGGCAGCATGGTCAATCTTGAGGCGGGTGCAAATGAGTTGAATTGCTTCGTTTAGAAGATCTTCCTGATCCTTGATTTGGGCAGAAAGTCGTGCTACTTCAGCGAAGAGTTGAAGTGAGATGTTTTGCCGCTCGAGCAAAGTGGTACGTGTTTGTAGTTCGGCGCTGTTTTTTTCGAGCATCTTAAGGGCTTCTTTTGTTTTTTTAGATTCTTGCTCGGCTTCTTGGATGGCTTGGTTGACATTTTGGATAGCAAGCATCAGTAGCAATCCTACTGCGATAAATAGCATGCTGTAGGTTGTTAAAACGGTGGTGTTAGGTTCCTCAGCATAGGGCGGTAAAAGGCCCCTGTTTTCGGCGATGACCAACAAGATTCCCCCAAGAACGCTCACAATCGCATAAAACAAACCGGCTCTGGCATTAATGGTTAAACTGGCCACGATAATAATAATAGCCACAATTGAGAAGCCGGAGTTTTTAACTCCGCCAAAGACGCCCATGGTGACCATCATCATTACCCATAAAGCCAGGGCGAGGAAATTGCTTACCAGTTTAACGTGCCCTCGTTGAAGTAGCGCGTACATGGCGGCCACGAGGCCGATGACGGTCAGTGCGACTGCAATTTGAATTCCTCCCTGGATAAAAATCGGATACCATGCCCACAGCAAGACCACTATTACCAGAGACTTCAAGATTGTGCTCAGGTTTTTTGCTTGCCGTGTTTTTTCCGGGTCGTCGTCAAATGTGGGCGGTTCTAAAAATTTTTTGAATCTGGAAAGCATATCACGCCTCATTCTGTTTTTTCTACTGTTTCGGAAGGCAATAGGCCCACCTGAATAAATGCTGTCGGTACACCCAGAGAGCGTCCGAGTTCTTGCACCGTTCTTTGCAGAATGATTTCCAGGTCGGTTGATTGTTGAATTTGCGAAGAAATGAGATTAATTTGCTGTTCTTGAGAGGCAACGCGTTGTGCTTCATGGAGCAGGCGACTGTTTTCCAGCGCCAGAGATAAGCGGTCGGCTGCATTTTCGAGAATACGTATCGTGTTTTGGGAAATGATATTGCTCTCAAAGCGCACGCGTAAGCCACCCAGCGTTTGTCCACGTAGGCGAATGGGAACCAAGACTATCCTCTCTCGTTTCTTTGTGGAATCGTTGAGAATAACCGGTTTTGTGCCGGTCATTTGTTTGAGCTCCTGGATTTGATCCTCCTCCAGAGGCTCAATTTGAGTGCCTTCATAGCGGTATCCGCGGGGCTTGTTGAGTTGTTCGAGATATGTTCGCCAAGCACGTGCGGTTTGTCCTCGTAAGGCTTGCTCCAGAGCCTGCGCATTTTCCTGAGACTCTTGGAGTAATCTGGTTCGTTCAACTGCAATTGCGATCTGATCGGTTAAGATTCCCATGGTAGTAATGTCATTTTGGTCGAAAGCGTTTGCTTTTTCACTTTGTACATCAAGCACACCCAAAATTTTTGTACCGATCTTAATGGGAAGAGCCATTTCAGAACGTGTATAAGGCAGGAGAGGATTCCGAAAATGGACAGCATCTTCCCCAACATCGAGTGCTATGCGCGCCTCGCCCCATTTGGCTACGTAGCCGACAATCCCGACTTCGCCAATTGGCATTTTGTATTTGTTGGCAAGCATTACTTTCCCGGCGTCTCCGGCTGCAGCGCGCAAAACGGCATATTCGTTATTGGAATCATTCAAAAATATGCCTACATGGTAGAAACCAAAACGTTCGCGTATTAATCGAACTGTTTTGTTCAACAGATCTTCCACATTGGAAGATAGCGAGATATCGCGAGCGATTTGTGCAACTGTTTGAAGTTCCAGGGTCCGTTGCTGGAGACTAATTGTGCGGTCATCTACCATGGCTTCCAGGTTGGCTACGAAGGATTCCAGTTTTTCGGTCATCTCATTAAATGCGTGGGCCAGAGCACCAATTTCATCGTTGCTTTCAATTTCAGCCCGAATGCTCAGATCACCTTTGATAATTTCCTGAGATGTTTGCAATAGTGTGTTAATTGGAGAGGTAATCGAACGCCCGATTGCCCAGGATGCAATGATAGCAAAGAGAAAAGCAGTCATTGCAATTGTGATGTTGGTACTAATAACGGCGGGAATTTTTGCAAAGACTTCTGCCGCATTCGCTTCAGCAATCAGGTTGATTTTGAACTCATTATTCAGCAGAGACGTGCCGATGACTGGTACGCCTTTTGCGTTCGTATAACTTCCTCCGCTAAAGGCCGTGTTGAGCATTTGAAGAGCACCAGCGGCGGTCAAAATCTCAGTCGGTTTACCCTGACTGGACTTTAATACAACCCTGTTAGGGTTGACCAGGTAGATTTGTGTGGAAGGATAAATATTATAAAAAGGCTCCTGGATAATGGCTAATATTGGGTCAATTGTGGTCCGTCCGCTTAAAACGCCAATAACTTGACCGGAATAGTCACGTATCGGATAAGAGAAAAAGACAGAAGTCTGATCTGCCTCAGAATAATATCTTGGAGGAAGTACCGTGTACTGTATCTTGGCTCTCCAGAAAAATTCCATGTAGCGGAAGTTTCTTCCCACTAAATCGGGACGTGTCCCAACTATCACATTGCCTTGCTTGTCCATAATCAGAATTTCTTGAAAATCGCTGTCAGCCAGGATTGAATTTAATTCCGTTGCAAGGGGATCGACGCGTTCCTGCGACAGCGGCAGTCCATTGTTACTGAGGAAGAGAACCTCTAAAATTTTGGAAAAAGTTTTGGCTTGTTGAAGGGGACGTTTTAGAATAACAGATTGATTAGTGCTCCAATTCTGGATTCTTTTATTCTTCTCACTGAGTATCTGGCTCAATAACTGGTTGGCAGACTGAGTATCGTTGATCAGAGAGTTGTAGTAAGAAATAATTGATAAGACAGCAATCGGAATAAAAACCAATATGACGAGCGTCCTGAGAATTCTTGCGAAAAGTTTTTGATTATGAGATATGCTCAGGGATACTTGCAATATAAATAACCCAAATACTGTTACATAGGTGGGAATAACAGCGCGCATGAAAGATAGATTATTGGATTGCAATTGGTAAGGAATAACTGCATGGTCGAGCCAAAAAATGATTACTGACATTACAACTGCTACTGCTGCTATGAGTAGACGATGAAATGCTGTGGGCATCCTTTGAATGATCAATAATGCTAAAGTCCATAGTACTAGCAGGATGCTGATTGTCACATTGTCCCAGATCGCTGCGTGAATCACAAAGTATATGCCCCAAATCCCCTCTGCCAGCACACCGGCTAGAAGTACGCGGTTGTGCAACACAAGTCGGCGTATTGCCCAAAATGCGATAGCGCAAAGGATGGAGCCAGCGGCTATCAGCAACAGGGGCGTTTTGCCGAAGGTCAAAAACAGGACGAGGTTAGCGATGGAAGTTAGTGCAGCAAAAATTGTCGCCGATGAGGTGATGGCGGTCAAAAAACGCTTCTGCTGTCTTTCTTGAACTGATGGAATTCCGATATTCATTTTATGCTTCTCCGGTATCGGACCTGGCGTTTTGGTTTTCAGCAGTCTGGGAGTCCGGGGATAGGTAGACTACCACTTCGTCTACGCTGGGGATTTCGTGCAATTGACGGGCTGCTGCTTGCAACAGGGCATCTGAGTCGGTATACCGGCTGAGTTGGGATGCCAGTTCACTCAGTAATTGTTCCTGGCGCGCACGTTGTTGTGTTTCGGCTAACAAGCGGGAGTTTTCAAGGGCAAGGCCGGCCTGTGTGGCGACTTGTTCAAGCAAGGCCCGCTCAGCCTCGCTCCAATTTGCTTCTGCCTTGCGGGTTAGGGTAATTCGTCCAATCACCTGGCCGCGCAGCAGGATAGGGATTTGCATCTTTTTACTGTCCAGGAAAGCAGTGGAAGGTGGTTGAAATGTATCGCTGAATAAAATTGGGGTTATGCCTGTAGAGGTATAGCGATAGCCTTTTTTCTTCAGGGAAATTTGCCTCATCCAAATTTGTCGGGTATTTTCCTTAAGCAATGCCTGGAGTTGGGAGAGAGCTGCTTGACTTTCTTCAATCAACTGCGCGTTGTTGATTGCCAAAGCGATCTGATCAGCCAGGGTTTGGAGCAATTCGATATCGTCTTGTGAAAATGCGGCCACTTCTGTAGATTGGATATCGAGAACGCCAATAACTTTGCCATGGGCGCTCAGGGGAATAGCGACTTCTGATTTGGTGAGGGGGAGATCAGGATTTTTAAAATAGACGCTATCTTGCCCGACGTCCGTGGCTACCCGAGGTCGGTTCTGGGACGCGGCCATTCCAACCAGGCCTTGTTCTCCGACTAGAAGCCGGTGACCACGCTCCAAAATACGCTGTCCGCCTTCTGAAGAAGCCGCTTGCAGAACAGCATACTCGCCTGCTGCATCAATTAGAAAGATTCCAGCGTGATAGTAACCAAGTTGTTCTGAGATGAGCCTGACTGTTCGATTGAGCAATGTTTTTATGTCGCGCTCTGCAGCCGCCTGTTTGGAAATTTGGGAGGCAGCTTGCAGGCGCATAGTTTTGATGTTTAGGTCTCGTGTGCGTTGCTCTACCTCAGTTTCCAGTGAAGTTTGGGAAACTTGTAGATATTCAAGCAATTGATTTAACTGAATAGCAAGTTGCTGAATTTCATCAGAGGTTGAGATTGGCACGCGCGAAGAGAGATCGCCTGTCTGGAACTTTTTTAATGCGAGAATAATTTCTTGATAGGGGGTTGTGATAGAACGTTCCAGGGAGTAAATTAAGTAAATTACCGAAAGCAAGAGAAGAGAGACCAAGAGATAAAAGTTTGTTTCCTTTTGCAGAAACTTTTCACTCCCTGCAAACGCCACACTCATCAGAATGAGAGAAATAAAAATGATTTGCAAGCGTGCTCGAAATCCGAATTTGTTTACGTTTGACGTTTGGGCAAATTTTTGATCAAAAAGGGCATTACGAACCGGCCACAGGGCCTGGTCAAGAAATAAGAAATTCTGTATGACGACAGCAGTCGCTGACACTACTCCCCCAATTGCAATATAGATAGCCTGGATGGTGCTGACTTCACCGATCCAGCGCATGAATAAAACGGCTGGCAACACAACAAGAAAATAAGCAGTGATGGCTTCTAGAAGCATGTACCGCGGAACAAAATTGTTGATTTCTTGCCAGGCTCGAAACTCTAGCTCCTCATGCAGAATATCCTGGGAAGAGGTTTTGCCTTTGAACAATTCATCCAGGCGTAGACGGGCGTGTCTGGTCGCCATTGCTGTGTAAACAGGGAAAAGAATGTTGGCGAGCGCAACAAAGGTTAAAACACTAGCAAATAACTCAATGATCTGAATGCGACTTAAGTTGGCCTGAGTCAGGATGTAATAGATTCCCAGCAATGCTGCAGCAAAGGAAATTAACTGAGTAATGGAGGCCATCCGAATGAAATAAGCGCCTCCCCAATGTTGCAGGAGTTTTTGGTAGATTGGTTGTAAAGGCAGTTTTCTATCCACGCTATCTCTCCGCTTTATTCGATCTCTAATTCGATTGTCGCCTCATCTGCACGCAATGCTCGGCCCACTTCTTTGATTGTCGTGTGCAGAATACTATCCATGTTAGGAGAGGCCCAAATTTTGCTGATAATTTCAGCGGCGAGACGTTCTTGTAGGGCTGCTTGTTGACTTTGTTCTAGCAAGCGGGCATTTTCTAGTGCCAGTGCAGCCTGTGTGGCGACGGCTTCGATCAGGGCTTTTTCGTCTGCGCCCCAGTTGGGATCACCTTCAATAGACAAAGTGCCAATTGGTTCATCGCGTAAAGTTAAGGGAATATCTAGTTTCTTCTCGGTCTTTTGCGACGAACTCTCAGCTGCTTCTCCGTATTCATATTCCAACGTCTCTTTACTTATCCTGGACCAGGCTTCTGCGATATACAATTTGTGCGCGGCGCGTAATTCTTCCAGGCTGTGTTGAATTTCTTGAAAGAGACGCGCATTTTCGAGCGCCACGGCCACCTGGTTGGCCATACCCTGTAATGTTTGAATATCGTCTTCGTCAAAGGCGGCTTCCTGCGTAGATTGTACATCCAGGGCGCCGAGGATACGGTCCCCCACCATCAAGGGAAGGGCAATTTCTGAGCGGGTTTGGGGGAGCAGGGGGTTCTCGAAGCGTACTGGCTCTGCTCCCACATCAAGCGCAATTTGGGCTTCTCGTTTTACAATTGCAGCGCTTACCATGCTTTTCCCGCCAATTTCCAAACGGTGACCTTTACTCTTAAGAATTTGACCGGCTGTGCCAGTGGCATCTTTGAGCTCAGCCCAACGACCAGTTGAGTCAATCAGAAAGATTGCTGCATAGTAATAACCAAATCTTTCTGTAATCAGATTGACCACTTTTGTAATCAACTCGTTTGGTTCAAGGATGCGGCTCGCGGCTTGACCTACCTCAATTGTTGAGCGCAATTGTTCTGTGCGTTCTTGGACGCGTTTTTCTAGTGCAGCCTGCAGTTCTGCCAATTGCCCAATCATCTGGTTGAAGTAGATGCCGAGTTTCCCCATTTCATCTGTGGCGGTGATGGCGATTCTCTGGCTTAAGTCTCCGTTTTGAATCTTATTAAACGCTTCGATCATCAGTCGTACAGGTTGTAAGATGAGTCTTGCGAGAAGGATTGCTAATCCCAGGCCAAACAGCAACACAAATCCTGTCACGACAATACTTTGAATTTGCAAATCGCTCAAAACTTGGAACGAACCGATTTCTTCGTAAAGGATGCGCGTGGCCTGGCGGTAACCAATCGGGGCAATCAGTAATGAACTAAGCAAAATGATGGAGAAAAGCACCACAATTAATTTCCATAACAGACCAACTCCAGCAAACGCGGTTAATTGTGTTTCAAATTGTTTTGGAACAAGAACTTTTTGCGCTGGAATCATCCAGGACTCGATCAGAAGAACTTCAAGAATGGCAAATCCCAGTCCACCAACAATCCCAGCAATCAAGGTGTAGATTTGCTGGTCGAAGTTTGCTCCCAGATGAACGCGGGTGTAATAGAGAGTCAAAGGCAGAATTACTGTTAGTAGTAGCCCAAAAGCAATCACGATATAACGCCATGCAAAATTAGTAACTTGATGCCAAGCCTTTCGTTCTTCTTCAGGGTCAGATTCGTAGTATTTACCCTTTTGGCTCCATTTCCTCAACTTGCTGATCATGGCGCGGTTCCCATAATAAAAACCGAGCAACAAGACAAGGTTGCGAGGCACAAAGATCATCATATCAAATGACCAAAGTCTTAATACTTCAGCAAGAGTGAATTCGGCGTTAAATAAAAGTATTAACCCGGCAAGAGCAAGTCCTAATGGTGTTACAACCACTTGGGCTAGGGCCAAAACGACAGTGGGGTAATATTCCTTTGTGTGCTGAAGAAGAGATTCAAAAAAAGAAATTCCACGCCGGTTGGTATTCATGACTCGTCCTTCTCTCTAGCGGTTTCTCGGTCAATATAGAGTGAGATTTTAGCCCAACGCGCTCCTAACGCTTTGCTTAACTCACTTGCTGTGGTTGCGAGAATCGTTTGCATATCGGTGGAGCGGCGAATTTTACTTGTGATCTCATACAGCAGACGTTCACGTTCTGCTTGACGACGAATCTGCTCAAGCAAACGGGCGTTGGCCATAATTGCTGCCAGACTGCCTCCCAGTGTTCCAAGCAATTCCTCATCATTTTCGCTGTATGCTCCAGGTTGGTCGCTTTCTGCGTTTAAGACACCCAGTAGTTCGCCTCGATAAGAAAGGGGAATAGCTATTTCTGAGCGGGTGTTAGAACTGACCTCTTTGTAACGGGGGTCTGCATGAACGTCATTGACGCGTAGGGGTTTCTGATGAATTGCGACCCAGCCGGTAATCCCTTCCCCAAATGGAATTTGCAATTTGCGCACTTCTTCTGAAAAACCTGCCACGGCTTCAACTTTCAGGACTTTTTTCTCTCGATCGGCAAGGAGGATGGCAACCCGGTCGCCACCTAAGGTCACCTGAAGACCTTGGACCGCACTGTTGAGAGCCTCTTCTAGCGTTGTGCCCGAGGCAGCAGCGGTCGTCACGTGATGCAATAACCGATGCTGAGATAAATGTTCTTGGGTTTCTGCAAACAGTTCTGAGTTAATGACTGCAATCGCAAGTTGATCGGCGAGAATGCGCAGCACGTTGACATCTTCTGTGCTAAATGCGTAGGTCTTATCGCTTTGTACATCTAAGGCGCCCAGAACGCGCGTGCCTACTTTGAGAGGAATAGCAACTTCCGACTTTGTTTCGGGTAATAAGGGGTTTGGATAGTAGGTCGCATCTCGACTCGTGTCATTGACGACAAGATGCTCACCGCTGCCGGTGACATATCCAACAATTGACGTAGATCCCACTTTGAGTTTATGCCCATTCCGTTTCATTTGCGCTCCGGCCTCGCCGGTCGCCTCGCGAATGACCGCATAGGTGCCTGAAGAATCAACCAGAAATACTGCCGCATGGTAGAAATTGAAGCGCTCGCGAATTAACATTACAGCGCGATTCAGGATCTCGCTGACGTTTAGGGAGCCGGAAATATCCCGTGCAATTTCGGCCGCGGTTTGCAGTTGGATGGCGCGCTTGCTTGTCTCTTCCAGCAAGCGAATGTTGTAAATGGCTCCTGCTACTTGGGCAGAAAGGGTGGTCAAGAAACGTAAATTACTCTCGTCAAACGCATTTTCCCGATCCAGGTCTTGCACAATCAGGGCGCCAATCACATCGTTTGAAACGATGAGGGGGGTGCCTAGCCATGATTTTGCTGGTTTACCGCTTATTTTTGCTCCCAAGGCCAGTGCTCTTCGCTCGGTGTCTTCTACCAGCATCAGTGGCTGTTTGGTCCGAATCAAAATTGAGGTCAACCCTTCCCCAAGAGGAAAAGTCTCAATGGTGGCCTTTTCACTTCCAGGTACATTTTCGTACAAATAGGGAATGTGAATCGAATTCGTGCTTGCATCATATAAAGCAACGATAAATGTGATATCCCCCATATTTTTTCTAATGTGTTCGTGCAGCACAGAAAAGAGCGTCTCCAGGTTGTTTGCCGACGCCAGCGCCTGACTTGTGACGGTGATTGCTTCCAGTTCATTGAGCCGGCTTTCCACTTTCAATTCAGTGCGAATTCGCTCCACGGATGAGACAACCAGTTCAGCCATGCTTGCATATGGCTGGATTGCAGTCGGCAAGATCGGCTGGTCGTTTTGTGAGCCCATGACCAAAAGTGCACGCAATCGTTCATTTCGTTTTACAGGCAAGAGAGCAACATTTTGTAATTTAGCCCTGGAAATAATGCTCAGCAGAGGCGTCGGTAGCGAAGAAATCTGTTGAATGTTGCCAATCATGCTACCTGTTGCGAAAAACTCTTCTAAAACAATGGGGTTAATGTCCATCCATTCAGGAAGGCTTTCTCCCACCGTGGTGACAACGTTTCGCAAACCAGTTTCTTCCACGATGAATAAGATGGCTCTGTACACCGACTCGGATAGTGCCTGCCGCGCTGCTTCAAAAATATCGAATTCACTATTTGCCTGTGCAATCATGTGACCATACCTGTACACATTGCTGATACTGGACAGGTCTATGCCGGTAGCATCTATAAGTTGCAGATTTTGGATTGTCGTTGCGGCCTGACTGGCTGCAATTTCCAGGGTGAGCAGACTAATTTCATCTACAGCATCAACTTTATCACTGTGAACGTCTAACACCCCCAAAAGTTGTTGTCGCGCCATAATGGGCACCACTGCCTCCACACGAGTGGCAGGAAACAAAGGGTGTGGCAAATAGGGAGTACCATCTTCCTCTTTGATAATTTTGGAAGCTCGATAGAGTGCAACCCAACCAACGGGATTATTCTCATTGATTGGCAAAGTTTGAGGAATTTGCGCAACTTCTTCGCTGGCTGTTGCGACCAGTTTTGCATTGTTACTCCCCCCTTCCAGACTATAAATTCCTACATGGTAATACCCAAATTGCTCTCGAATCAGTTTAGCCGTTTTGTTTAGAACTTCTGAAACAGTCATCGCAGTGGTGATTGTTTGGGATGTTTGGGCTGCTGCACGAATCTGACGTCTATTTTCTTCAATTTGCTGTTGCAGTGATTTTTGCAATGCCTGCAGGTGAGCATTTACCTCTCGTTGAGCACTCTCATTTTCCTCGGATCGATTGATCGAATTGCTGAGAAACGAGGCAATGATACTGGAAATAATACTGACAAAGAGCAGAACTCCACCACTCAGGTAGTTATAACTTTCTCCTGTGCCGGTAAGATAGAAAATATAACTGTATGATCCGATGGAAAGAAGCATCGCTGCTAACGATGCAAGGGGATGGAGGACAAACCCGGCCAGAACCACTGGAATAGCATAGGCAATGAAAAGCCGGTCAACTTCTTCTGGTATGAATGCTAGTGCTGGCAAGGCGATCAAAAAAATAATCAGCGCTGCTCCTGCCCAAATTTGCAAACCCTGTCGGTTAAGTAACCACAGCCCAATGATTGCAATGAGGCTAATCACGTCCCTTAAAAAAGAATATTCTCTTGCACTTGAATGGCCATCAGTGAGTATAGATCTCAAATCAATCAGCACAAATACCGTCATTAAGGCGGCGCTCAGCACCAAGATGCTCGCCAATAAACCTCCTCGCCATCTTTCTCTTTTTGAAGAAGATGGTTTTGTGAAAAGAAGCCATTCAATTGAGTTCTCTATCCAATTTCGCATTGACTACCTGCTCTTTTGTAGAAATCAATTCATTTCCCAGACTGATTCACCCGCCAGAATACGCCGGATTTGATCCGGAAATCGATCGGGGTCAAGAGGTTTCCCTAAAAATCCATCAAAGCCAGCTGCTCTTGCCTTGTTCATCTGCTCGACGCTGGCTTCTGCAGTGACTGCAATGATTGGAATGGATTTTAGCCGCTCTGACGCCCGAATTTTTTTCATGGCACCATAGCCATCCTCGTAAGGCAGACGGATATCCATTAATACCAGGTCAATGCGGGGCAATGTATCGGCAAACTCAACTACCTCGTATCCGGATGTCTTCCACTCACAGTGGATGCCAAGATAGCCTAACATCCGGGCAATCAGAACAAAGTTTGACACATTGTCTTCGACTACAAGGACGGTACAATCTTTGGGAATCGCACCCTTACGCGTGGCTTGTGTATCAGAAATGGAATTGCTTTCAGCGGGAGTAGAAGCAAATGGACTCATTTTTTCCTCAGGTAGCGAAGAATTTGATCGGGGAGCAAATCCACATCCACCGGCTTTTGGATGTACCCGTCGCAGCCAGCCTCGAGAGACCTTTCGCGGTCGCCGCGCATCACGTTGGCTGTCAAGGCGACGATGGGGATATTCTCAAACCCCCCGAGAGAGCGAATCTTGGCAGTTAACGTGTAGCCGTCTATGTCGGGCATGTTGATATCCATTAAAATCAAATCTGGCCGATTGCTCTTCAACCATTCCAGGGCCGTATTTGCACGTTCAGCCTCCACCACCTCATATCCCTCGGCGGCCAGAACGCGGCGCACCAGCAGCCGGTTATCGGAATTGTCTTCTATGTATAAAATTGTGGTCATTCCAAAAATTGCCTCCAAGCGTAATTATTTTAGCATTGGCAAAAAAAATCTCGCATAACAGCAACCTTGCAATCTCTCTGGTACAATTTGCTCACAGGAGATCAAAATGGCACCTACTGATTTCATCCAATCTGCTTCGATCAATACTTTGCGTTTTTTGTCGGCGGATATGGTCCAACAGGCCAATTCCGGGCACCCAGGTCTGCCGATGGGCTGCGCCGCCATTGCCTACACAATCTGGACCCGACACCTGCGCCACAACCCTCGCAATCCATCCTGGCCTGGGCGTGACCACTTTATTCTCTCCGGCGGCCATGGTTGTGCTTTATTGTACTCTCTTCTCCACCTCACTGGCTACGACCTTCCCCTCGACGAACTCAAACGATTTCGGCAATGGAACAGTCTAACGCCTGGCCACCCGGAGTATGGACATACTCCTGGCGTCGAAGTGACGACTGGCCCTTTGGGGCAGGGCTTTGCGAATGGCGTGGGCATGGCGATCGCTTTGGCCCACCTGGCCAGTGAATTCAATCGCCCAGATTTTCCTCTTTTTGATCATTACATCTACGCCATCGTCACTGATGGCGACCTGATGGAAGGCGTAACAGCCGAGGCCGCTTCGCTGGCCGGTCACTTGAAGTTGGGCCGCTTAATCTACCTTTATGACGACAACCGTATTTCCATTGATGGTTCTACTGACCTGGCGTTTACCGAAGATCGGGCTGCCCGCTTTGAAAGTTATGGCTGGCAAGTGTTGCATGTGGCAGATGGCAATGATGTAGAAGCGATTGACGCAGCCATTACCACCGCAAAGGCGGACCCGCGTCCGTCGCTGATTATCTGTCGCACAACAATTGGCTACGGTGCCCCCACCCGTCAGGGGACCAGCAAAGCGCACGGAGAGCCACTCGGTGATGAAGAACTTGCCGCAGCCAAGCGTGCCCTGGGCTGGCCAGTGGAGCCTCGCTTTTACATCCCCGACGATGTGCTGGCGCATTTTCGTCAGGCGCTTGCAAAAGGCCACGAACAGGAATCGGCGTGGAATGCCCGCCTCGAAGCCTACCGACAGGCCTATCCCGATCTGGCTGCCGAACTTGAGCGGCGTCTCTCGAAGCAACTTCCCAAAGACTGGCAATCTGCTTTGCCAGTTTTCCCGGCGGACGACAAGGGAATGGCAACGCGCGTCGCCTCGGGCAAAGTTCTCAATGCACTGGCGACCAAAATTCCTGAACTATTCGGTGGTTCTGCTGACCTTGCCCCCTCGACCAAGACCTGGCTGGATGGTTTCCCTGCTTTTCAGGCCAAGACGCCCCAGGGACGGAATTTCCACTTTGGCGTGCGCGAACACGCCATGGGGGCAATCGTCAATGGGATGGCGGTCTACGGCGGCGTAATTCCTTATGGCGCCACTTTTCTGACATTTGCGGATTACATGCGTGCTCCCATACGCCTTTCAGCGCTTTCGGGGTATCCCAGCATTTGGGTATTTACCCACGACAGCATTGGGGTAGGGGAGGATGGCCCCACGCATCAGCCGGTTGAGCATCTCGCCAGTCTGCGCGCCGTGCCGGGGCTGGTGGTCATCCGTCCGGCGGATGCCAACGAAACGGCCGCGGCCTGGAAAGTTGCCATCGAGCGGCGCTCCGGACCGACGGTCCTGATCCTGACCCGCCAGAATGTCCCCACCCTCGACCGGACTCTGTTCGCGCCTGCAGACGGGTTAGCCCGCGGCGCCTATGTTCTGGCCGATTTGGGAGAGGAAGATCCTGAGATCATTCTCATGGCTTCTGGTTCAGAGGTCAGTCTGGTTGTAGAGGCGGGAATGCGTCTGGCAGCAGAAGCGGTGAGGGTGCGCATGGTCTCGTTCCCTTCGTGGGAGTTGTTTGCTGCGCAGCCTCAGGAATATCGCGAATCGGTCTTGCCGTCGTTTATTCATCGACGCGTGGCAGTCGAGGCAGGCGTGACAATGGGGTGGGAACGTTGGGTGGGGGAAAGAGGTGTCGTGCTTGGGGTGGATCGCTTTGGGGCTTCGGCGCCTTATCAGACGATCTACCGCCATTTGGGTTTGACGGTGGAAAACGTCGTAAAGAGTTCGCTTGAATTATTGTCCAGGAGATAGCATTTGCTCCCTGGGATAAAACAAAACACAGCCGGTGAGGCTGTGTTTTGTTTTTTGGGGCTATTCTCCCAGGTAATCGCGCAGTTTGCGCCGGATGGAAGGATGGCGCAAGCGACTAAGCGCCTGGGCTTCAATTTGACGGACGCGCTCACGGGTGACGCCCATTTTTCGTCCAACTTCTTCGAGGGTGTAGGCCTGACCGTCGAGCAAGCCGTAGCGCAACTGCAGGATACGGACTTCGCGGGGCGGCAAACCATTCAGCACCTCGTTGAGGTGTTCTTTGAGCAGGTTATAGGTGGCTGTTTCATCGGGTGGGGCGGCTTCGTCGTCTTCAATAAAGTCTCCAAGCACCGAGTCTTCTTCGTCGTCTGTGGGCGTTTCGAGAGAGAGCGGGCGGCGTGCCACCTGAATCATGTTCTCGACTTTTTTGGGATGTACTTCCAGGGCGTCGGCCAGTTCTTCGACGGTTGGCTCACGGCCAAGGCGCTGGGTCAACTGGTGCTGGACGCGCAGGAGTTTGTTGATCTGGTCACCCATGTGGACCGGAACGCGGATTGTGCGTCCCTGGTCAGCGATGGCGCGGGTGACGGCTTGCCGAATCCACCAGGTGGCATAGGTGCTGAATTTGTGCCCGCGGCGATAGTCGAATTTTTTGGTGGCGCGAATGAGTCCAATGTTTCCCTCTTGAATCAGGTCAAGGAAGGGAACACCGCGCCCCATGTATTTTTTGGCAACGGAGATGACCAGGCGGGAGTTGGCGGTAATAAGGTGCTCGCGCGCGGCCCAGCCGTCTTCGATGAGTTTGCGCAATTCCATACGGCGACGAGGGCTGACGTTGCCGCGAGCGAGTTCTTCGCGAGCCATGCGACCCCGCTCAATCCGTTGGGCGAGTTCTACTTCTTCCTCTGCAGTCAAGAGCGGAACGCGACTGACTTCCTTGAGATAGAGACCGATGGTGTCATCCGTGTCAATGTTGGCCAGGTAGTCATCCAGGAAGACATTGGGTTCAATTTCTGTCTCTTTTTCTTCAACTGCCGCCAGTTCATCTTCTGGAGGTTCTGTAGTGGTGGTGTCTTCGATGAAGGCTACTCCAGCGCTTAAAAGGGCGGCAAACGCTTCTTCCAGTTGCTCGACGTCTTGTTCCGCTTCTGGGAAGAAGTGCAAAATGTCATCAATGGTGACATAAGATTTTTGCCGACCGAGTTCAATCAGGCGGGCAATGGCTGAGTATTCTTCTTCCTCTTCTTCAATCAGTAAGGGATTTTCCATAAATTACTTTCTGTTCCTTTTGATGGCTGATATAAATCAGGATACTCTTTTTTGTAGCGAAAATCAATAGTTTCAGGGAGTGGGCGTTACGTCCAGCGTTGGGGTAGGCGTTGGCAGATAAGGCGGATTGTTCACGAGTTCAAGCACTGCGTCCAGGCTATACTGGCTGACAACGTAAACATCGCCGTCATCCAGTTGAACGTAGTAACCAGAACTGGTTGGTGTCAGGTCGCCTACCTCGATTTTGTGCTGGGCGCCGCTGTAGTAAGAGAGTTTGATGGTGTAGGCGGGGGCATCCAGGCCAAAATCGCCGAAATTGGCAACCGTTCCGATTTGGGTGACAATGCCCAGGGCATTGACCTGGCTTTCTGCTGCTCCGGCCAGCGATTGGTCGGCTGCGGCGGCGTTTGGCAGGCTGACAGCCCAGGCACCGCTTTGGTCGCGAACCAGTTCGACAATGTGATAGTCGTGGTCGTAGATGCGGATGCTTTTCAAGACATCGCCATTGGTTTCAATCAGCAGATCTGAGGGTGCGACGGGTGTTTCCTCAACGGCGTTCTTTTCGGAACGCTCCTGAAGAAGGAAGTATACGCCGATTGTCAGTGCCAGCAAGATGAGCAGAATCCAGTTGGAACGCTTCATAGGCTTACCCTTTTGCGCGCCGGATGATCCAGGAGACAATTCCACCCGCGATGATCATGCCGGGAAGGATGAGAATGAATAGCAGGCCAAGCATCAGCCAGCCGAGGGTGGTAATCGGCATAAGGGTGCGCGCTGTTGGCGTTTTAGTTGTCAGGTTAATCAGTTCATCATTCCTGGCAGCCCAGTCAATGGCGTTGATGATGAGGTCAGTGTTGCCATATTGATCGATGTAAGTGTTGTTGGCAAAACTGGAATTGCCAAAGGCCACCAGGCGCGCTTGCGTCGCGGTATTTTCGAGGGCGGCAGCCAGGAGGATGGGACCGGGGGTGTCCTCCTCGGCCTGGTAGTCAAAGGTGTTATCTTCGAGCGATGCGAAGTTGGTTTCACCCCAGGCGCGATCGATCGTATAGACCAATCCACTGGACTGAATGTCAGTGCTGGGCGGGGTGACGGTGAGGCTGCGGGCGACCGGGAAGAACGTGATCATGCTTTGCAGAATCTGGCTTGTAATCGGATGGTCGCCGTAGGAGTAAGAAATGGCGAAGGTCAGTGGATTAGAAGACGGGTCAATGACGATGTCGTTGTTGAATGTGATGCCCCAGGTCGTTTGCAGATAGGTCTCGAACGAATCCGGCACATCACCTTTGGTGGTGAGGACGGTCGGGTCTTCGAGAATGACGACGGAACCGCCATTTTCAATGTAGGTTTGGATGAGGGCGGTTTCTTGTTCGCTGATGGGACCCTGCGGCCCGGCAATCACGAGGGCAACGGCGTCCTCGGGAATAGCGTTTTCGGCGCGCAGATTCAGGGAGTTGATGGTGTAGTTTTTGGCAGTTAACAGGTTTTTGACGCGCGTGTAGGAGTTTTCGGCAGGATTTTCAATGTCATTTTCGCCATGTCCGGTGATGAAGTAAATGACGCGGCTTTCCGGGTTGATCAGCCGTACCAGCGCATTGGTGATGTTTTGCTCAGAGGCGTAATTGATGGATTCTTGTCTCTCGCCCATGACGAGGACAATTGTGCCATCGCGTGTGACGTTGTATTTTTGGGCGAGGGATGGGTTCGTATCGGGGTTGACAATCCGGTAGTCGAATTTGCCGTTGCTGTTATTTTTGTAGTCGGTGAGCAATTCTTGAGCGTTATCACTTGGGTAGTTTGCGGTGAAGAAGCCGATGGCTTCGACAGGCTGAGGCAACTTTTCGATGGTGGCCAGGGTTTCGGGAGCAAGCGTGTGAGTCTTGTCTTCGGTCCAGTCCATCGGCTTGGGGTTTTGATAGGCGATCAGGTTGAGGACAAACAAGATGCCGGCAATGGCCAGGAGGGTGATTAAAGCATTGCTGCCATGTTTTGCCTGGCGCCCGGTGAGAAAGGTGCGGACGCGTTTTGGATCAAGCAAAGCAAAGAGTGCAAGCCCAGTGACAAACGCAGCGAGGGCGCCAATGCCAAAGCCGTTGACGATGTCTTTGGCTTGATCGGTTGGAGCATAAATGCCCATGAAGATGAGCAGTTTAATCGCCAGGACGACGATTCCGGTCAAAACGGCAAGGCCAGAAAGCCAGAGGCCGGCCGGAGCGTAACGCTGGGATTGTTTTTTGAAAGAGGTCTTCTTTGACATTATTGCCACCTTCTCATTTCAATTGCGGTTGTCCCAATGAAAATGTTGAGAATAATGAGGCTGATGTAATAGACAATGTCAGCAATATCTACCGAGCCAGTTGCAAAACCGTTGAAGTAGTGATCGCTAAGGCTGAGGTAGCGAAAGATTTCTCCCCCCCCTTGCATGACGTAAGCAGGCCAGCCGATCAGGTACCACATAAAGAAGAGGGCAACGAGAGTGGCGAAGAGGGCTGCAAATTGATTCTTGAAAATGGCCGAAATAGCGGTCCCGATCGACAGAAAGACGCCTGTTACCAGGATAATGCCGAGATAGTTCGAAAGCATCAATTGCTGGTCAATACCAGGGTCCACCAGCCAGAAGTGCAAAATGATGGGGAAAATGAGAGTGATAGCGATGATGGTCAGCATGAAGAGAAAGGCGCCAAGCCATTTGCCGATAATTAATTCCGCGTCGCGAATGGGTGCCGTGAGGAGCAGTTCGAGGGTGCCGGTGCGATGCTCATCGGCCAGCAGGCGCATGGTCAGCGCCGGAGCGGCGAAGAGCAACATGAACGGCATTAATCCGAGCAGGTCGCTCGTATCGGGTGGAGTCGCACCACCGTAAAACGCCATCAGAGAACTTTGATAAAGAACAAGCAAGAAGTAAATGCCCATCACAAGCAGGATGAGCAGCGCCACGATATAAGCAATTGGGCTGATGAAGTAATGCCGGTATTCCCGGCGGGCAATGATCCAGATG
>Ga0209162_1000254_pt1 | contig 59297 bp, 48 predicted proteins | sample YNPNPMetaG_FD_187121 | JGI IMG/M metagenome (GOLD analysis project Ga0209162, IMG submission 187121) | Anoxygenic and chlorotrophic microbial mat microbial communities from Yellowstone National Park, USA - YNP NP MetaG (SPAdes) (version 2) ...
CGGCGCCAGCCGCCAGGAAGGCCTCGCGCCACTCACTGAGAGTGGCGGCGGTGACGCCATACTTGCGGCTTGTGGACTCCAGATCGGCGCCACGAAGCAGATCCAGAACGACACTCGCTTTGCGCTTGGCAGAGCGAGCGGCCCTTGCCGCCGCGGCCGGTTTCCGCCTCGCGCGCCGGTCGCCCTCCGGGTCGCTGAAGCGAGCCCGGAAATCGAAGGATTTGTGTTGGACATCTTTCAATCCTCGTGTCGCAAATCCGTGTCCAACGAAATCGTGCTGCGGGAGAAGCCGATATGGTTCGGCCAGGACCGCAAGAAGGAGACGCTGGACGAGTGCTTCCGTACGCAGTTGAGGCAGGGTCAGCGCAACCGGATCGAGGCGGCGTGTGTGGATATGTGGGCACCCTTCAAGAGCAGTATCCAGCAGTGGGCGCCGAACTGCGCCATCGTCTACGACAAGTTCCATGTGATGCAGCATGCCAACAAGGCGGTCGATGAAGTGCGGCGGGCGGAGTTCTTCCGCAAAGGCGGCTGGCGGCGAAAGGTGGTGATGGGAAAACGCTGGTTGCTGCTGACCCGCTGGGTCAACCTGAGCGGGCAGAAGAAGCAGCAGCTGAACCAGTTGTTTGCACTCAACCGCCGGCTCATGAAGGCCTATCTACTGAAGGAGAGCTTGGATCGGCTGTGGCTGCAGCCCAATGAAGACAAGGCCAGGGAGTATCTGCGGGGCTGGATCCGGCAACTCCGCTGGCAGCGGCTCCCGGCGTTTCAGAATGTGGCCTACCTGCTTCTGGATCACCTGGAAGGGCTGCTGAGCTATTACCGGGTGAAGGTGCGATTGGGCGTGGTGGAGGCGATCAGCGGCAATATCCGAACGGTGCTGACGCGGGGCCGAGGCTACAAGAACCGACGCTACCTGCTACTCAAGGTTCAGCGTATGGCGGCGACGAAGACCGAATTCGTTGCTTTCCGGAAAGCCGCCTAAAATGGGCCTCCCGTCAGATTCTCGCTCAGAGCCAATAAGGCATGATACAGTGAAAAAATCCTCTGGGCATGGGACGCATCTGGCACAAGTTGAGCCGGCACGCGATCGCACTGGCGATGGCGCTGTTCTTCGTGTGCGAGGGCGCGGGGACGCTGCTGCAGGGCTGGGGCGGGATGGAAGAGAACTGCGGGATGGCGTGCTGCCGGCGGATGAAGTCCTGCTGCTGCCGGAAAGGCGGGCGGCACGAGACGGATCCGTCGAGGCCGCAATGGGGGGCGGGGGCCGCGTGCGAGAAGAGCTGCCGGCTGAAGGCGGCGCTGCCGCAGATGCGGCCCGGGGTGGCGGCGGCTGAGAGTCTCACGATTCTGCCGCAGGCCGGGGTGGAGATTATGAAGGCGCCGGCGGCGGCGGAGGGATTTGCCGTCGAGGCGGGCTTGAGCTTGCCGGGGCGCTCTCCGCCCTGTTTCTGCTGATTCCGGCATTGCCATTGAGGCAACCCACTTGTAACCGAGAAGCAGGCGTGTGTTCACGCGCGCCTGGCGGCGCGGTGAGGTGAGACGAACAGGAATTTCAAAAGGAAACAGGGATGAAGAAGTTATTCGTGTGCGCCGCCGTGTCGGCTGCGCTGTGGGCGCAGATTCCCGCGGCGGAAGATCTGGAGACGAAATCGAAGCGCGAGAGCTACCAGGAGGGCCTGGAGGTGCGGGAGATCCGCGAGAGCGCGGCCAAGGACGTGGGCGAGGCCCTGGCCAGGATCGACGGCATGGCGATGCTGCGCAAGGGCGCGATTGCCAATGACGTGGTGCTGCGCGGGTTGCCGAGCAACAACATCAACGTGCTGATCGACGGCGCGCGGATCTACGGAGCATGTCCGGGCCACATGGACCCGGCTGCGTTCCACGTGGACTTTGCGGAGGTGGAGCGGGTGGAGGTGACCAAGGGCGGGTTCGATGTCATGAACCAGGGGAGTCTGGGCGGGATGGTGAACGTCATCAGAAAGCGCTCGCGGCCGGGGCTGCACCTGACGCCGTCCTTTCAGACGGGGTCGTGGGGGTACTGGAATCCGTCGCTGACGGGCGCAGTGGGGAACGAGCGGATGGAGATATCCGGCGGATATTCGTACCGGCAGTCGGGCGCGTACCGGGACGGGCTGGGCGCCCGGATGACGGAGAACGCGGGATACCGTCCGGCGGCTGTGGGCGATGACGCGTTCAGGATCCAGGCGGGCTGGGGGGCGGTGCGGTTTTCGCCGCGGCAGAACCAGTCCGGGGAGTTGTCCTATGCGAGGCAGGACGGGGCGAACATTCTCTATCCGTACCTGCTGATGGACTCGCCGTACGACATTGCGGACCGGCTGAACACGAGCTACGAAGTGCGGGAGATGGGCGGATGGGTGAAGCGGGTACGGTTACAGGGCTATTACACGACGGTCCGGCACTGGATGACGGACGAGAAGAGGACGTCGTCGATGATGGCGCTGGACGCATTCGGGATGGGAACGTTTGCACGGACGCGGGCAGCGGGAGGACGGGCGGACTTCGAGTTCGGGCGGGGGCTGGTAGCGGGTGTCGAGAGCTTCCAGCGGAACTGGAACGCGGTGAATTCGATGCGGATGCCGGGCATGGTGACGGACCAGAACGTCGTGCCGAACGTGGATACGACGGTGACGGGCGCATACGTGGACTACAGCCGGCAGGTGAACGACCGGCTGCGGCTGGGCGGGGGCGCGCGGATCGATACGGGGATGATGGATGCCGGGCGAGGCGCGGCGAATCTGGGGCTGTATGAAGCCTACAAGGGGACGGCCGCGCTCAGGGCGCGGGACACGTTCCCGTCGGCGAATGCGAGAGTGGCCGTTGGGCTGACGCCGGACCTGGAGTTGTTCGCGGGCGGGGCGACGAGCGTGCGGCTGCCGGACGCCCAGGAGAGGTACTACAACCAGAAGCGGATGGGCAGCGACTGGGTGGGCGACCCGGCGCTGCGGCCGTCGCGGAGCGCGGAAGCGAACCTGGGGCTGAACTTCCGGAGGCGTGGCGGGTTCGTGAGGGCGTCGGTGTACTGGAACAGCGTGGGGGATTTCATTGTGGTGCATGGTCAGGCGCGGCGGATGATGCAGCCTGGGGTGATGAACGCGATGGCGCGGTCGTATGCGAACGTGGATGCGCGGCTGTACGGCGGGGAGCTGAGCTACGGGTGGCCGGCGGGTTCGCGCTGGCTGATTGCAGGGGGCGCGGCGTACACGCGGGGGTCGAAGACGGCGCGGCCGGAGTTGGGGATCATCAACACGAACTTGGCGGAGATTGCGCCGCTGTCGGCGAGGAGCTCCGTGCGGTACGGGCGGAGGCGGTGGTTTGCGGATGTGGAGGGGCTGGCGCACGGGCGGCAAAGTCATGTGGACACGGACCTGCGGGAGCTGCCGACGCCGGGCTACGCGACGATGAACGTGCGGTTCGGGATCCATATAGGAAAGGCGACGGTGACGGCGGGTTTGGAGAACCTGCTGGACCGGTATGCGGTGCAGCACCTGTCGTACCAGCGAGACCCGTTCCGGTCGGGCGTGCGGGTGGCGGAGCCGGGGAGGAACGCGTTTGTAAACGTCAGCTACGCGTTCTGACGAAGCAGGCGGACTTGGCCGCGGGCGATGCGGCGGACGAGGTCGAGATCTCCGTCGAGGAAGTCGTAGGCGGGGAGCGAGAGCGGATGTTCCCAGAGGATCTGCTCGAAGGTTACGGGGCTGGGCTCGCCCTGGAAGGACTCGACGCGGTGGAAGAGCAGGGTGAGAGGGATGCGTCCGGCGAAGCGGTGCTCGTAGCGGGCGCTTTCTGGGCCGATGACGGCCTCGACGCCGAGTTCTTCGCGCAGTTCGCGGCGGAGGGCCTGCTTGGGGGTCTCACCCGACTCGACTTTGCCGCCGGGGAATTCCCACTTGAGGCCGTGGCGGTCGTGGGCCATGCGCTGCCCGATGAGGACTTTGCCCTGGCGCTGGAGGACGCCTGCGACGACGATGGTTGTGCGAGCCATGCAGGGTGGAGAAGGATGAACCGGGAGCTTCCTTTTATTGCACAGTGAGCGGCTGTTGGAGCACTTTCGAAACCTGCGGCGGGCGGGGGCGGTGGAGCCGCCGTCGGCCGACATCCGGGTGGAGAACATGGCGTGCGGCGACCGGCTGCGGCTGACGGTGCGGGTGGAGGGCGGGTTGGTGACGGACGCGGCGTTTCAGGCGCAGGGGTGCACGGCGTCGATCGGGTGCGGGTCGGCTCTGGCGGGGGAGAAATGGGGTCAGACACCCAATGCCCCATTTCATGAGACGCCACAGCGGCAGTCACATCCATACGGTCACCGCAGCACGTGGGAACGGACAAAGATCATTTGTTTTCTGTCGCTTCAGAAGCAGAAGCGGGATCCGGGTGGCATCGCCCGAGAGAGGCCGCAGCCCGGGGAGAGGTGGGTAGCAGTGGGATCGCACTGACGGAGTTCGGTCCTGTAACCCCAATATGTAGGGGCCAGTCCTCGAAAAACGGCCCGAAAAAATGGGGCATTGGGTGTCTGACCCCATTTTCTCACCGGGGTTGGGCATGAATGCGGATCAGCTTGTGCTGGCTGGAGGCGCCGGCCACGATTTCTATGGCATTGCGCGGCACGCCGAACTCGGCGGCCAGGAAGCGGATCAGCTCCTCATTGGCCTTGCCGCGTTCGGGCGGCGCGGCCACCTTGATCTTCCAGTCCCCGCTTTCGAGAAACCCGGCCCATTCCGTCTTCGGGCTTCGCGGCACGACGCGGACCGGCAAAGAGAGCTTGCCTTCGGCTTTCAGGCGGTCATGGAGACGTGCGATTTCCATGGTTGGCATGTCCGGCAGAAAAAGAAATCATTTCGCCCACGCGCACTTGCCAGCCGCCGGAGGGCGGCTGCGGCAAAGCCAGCGGCGTCCCGGGGCGGCAACGCGCGTTGACCGGCACAAACCTGCCCAGCCGGGCGATGCGGCAAGCGCCGTTTTTCGGCACGGGCTGGCGCTCAAGGTCGCGGCGCGACAGACACTCGATGGCAAACTCCTCGACCTCGCCCAGCGAGCGGCCTGCGGGAAGTTCGGCCGCAGTCCGGACCCAGCCATCGCGTTCGATGAAGTTCTTCGCGATACCGAGCGCCGAGCCGCGCCAGACCGGCTCGCCGCGGATGCGGTACAGCAATTGTACGGCGGCATTTTCGGTTTCGGTCTGAAATTCTGCAAGGAAATAACGGCGCGGGTCGGCAATTTTCTCCCCGTCGAACCAGGTATTTTCCGGGCGAATTTTCCCCTCGCGCGCAAGCTCCTTGCAGGCGATTTCGTAAGCAAACGGCTCCTCGTCCATGACCTGCTCGCGCGAGCCGGCGCCGAGGTCAACCAGCGCAGGCGCAAGCTGGAAGCGCAGGCTGCCGTTCGGCTGCGGCGCAGGCTCCACCATGTTGTTGTCGGTCACCGGCTCGAGCAGCGGATGAGAACCGAAAAGCGGCCCTTCGTAGGGGACGTCCTGATGCTCCCGCGTCTGAATGAGCGTTTTTCCCGGCCTCCCGTCGGGGGACGGCCAGACCCGGTAAACGTACTCGATGTCGGTGGTGCGGCCCCAGCGCGCCATCAGATCGCGCGTCGACGTCCCGCCGTCTTCGTTGGAAAACACAATCGTATATTCAATCCAGTCGCCGTCCCCGTCGCGCCCGCGCGTGGCATAGGCAAGCAGCGGCGCGTCGCTGAAGCGGCCCTCCGTGTCCTGCCGGGAGAACAGCACCGGCGCATGGCGGATGACCTGCTCCTCTTCGGTGCCCGGCTCGAGCGGATGGATGCGCGCGTCCCCGATGACGAGATCCGAGCCCGGCGCCGAATGACGGGCGTCGCGCCGCACGGCGAGCTCGTGCCGTCCCGCGGCAAGAGGCCCCAGGAAAACGCGGTACCGCCGCGAGTCTTTCTCGGCGAAAACAAAAACGTGGCAGCTTGTCCGATCATCGACAGAAAGGGCGGCGACGGCGGCTTCGCGGCCGCGGACGGCCCAGTCCGACGAGGGCGATGAGAGTTCCAGCTCGGCGACAACCTCGGCTGCCTTCGCCAGCGTGAACGGAAAGCCGCGCTCCTGTGCGGCTGCGGGAATCGACAGAAGAAAAGGCAGCAGCAAAGCCGCGAAGCGCGCGAGCGCGCGCAGCAGGGCTTCGGTGCGGACGGGCTTCCGGAGCACCGTGCTGGCGAAGCCCAGTTCCGGGATGTTTTCCGCCGCAGCCCCGGACAGCACCACAACAGGCAAGGCAGGATGCAGGCGATGGATGCCTTCCAGCAGCCTGCGCCCGTCGCCGAGGCCGGGCAGCCGGAGGTCCATCAGCACGATGTCGGGCGGGGCCTGCGGGCCGGCCAGAGCAGCGAGCGCCTCCTCGGCCGAGCCGGCGTCCGTCACCCGGTAACCGCGCGACTCGAGCAACAGGGTGCGGAGGCGGCGCTGGCTGCGGTCGTCTTCGATGAGAAGGATGTGCGGCATGGCGGCTTCAGTTCTCGAAGTCGATGCGCGCGATGATGTATTGCGGCTGGGCCTGGTTCCAACCCGCGGGTATGTTGTCGAAAGCAAGTCGGAACGGGCGGGTTTCGCCCGGGCGGAAGGGCTTGCCCTTCACGCGCCGCACGATGGGAACCCGCTCGCGGTGCACCGGCTGGCCGTACGGGTCGTAAAAAACGCAGGTCAGCTCCACCAGGGCGATGGAGCGCGGCCCCTTGTTGGTGATCTTGCCGGTGATCTCCACCAGCGTGGTCATCATGTAGTTTTCGGTCGCCTTCATCTCCACTTCCGACAACGGCAGATAGCCGTTGCGGACGTATTCCCGGGCCTCCTCCGTCAGCGGCGGGGGTTCCGGGGGCTTCGGCGGCACACGCAGCACGAACCACCACAGCGCGCCGCCGGCAATGGCGAGGATCAGAACAACGACGGCTGCATACAACGGCACGGAAGAATTGCCGGCCGAGGCCGGGAGGCTTGCGCCGGGTTCGGGTTTGAGAGCCACTGCTCGATGACCTCCGCGGAAGGGTGAGGCGCACCGGGAACCACAGCTCCCGGACCAGCCCTAGCCCTAGTTTGACACCCGCGGGCAAGCCGAGCCAACTACCCTGAACGGCCGCTTCTGGAGCAGACAAGCACGCCAATGCCGGGATGCCCCGTTCGGCCGAGTCGCCCGTGCGACAGCGCGCGTCTCTTCTCCAGCGGCTCAGCGCCTGAACAGGCCGGGTTCGGCCGACCTGGACGGCAAGGGCAACGGCCACATCAAGGTGACGGAGCGCTCCGTCCCCCTGGCTATTTTGGGTGAAGCGCGCCCGTTGAGGCTGACACCGTACCCGCCATGTTTTGCTCGACTTCCGGGAAAGCCTCCGTATACGCCCGGGGTATGGCCCGGCGCCGGCCGGGGAGTAGCGGGCTCCATCGCGGCGGCTGCGAGGCAAAGGCGCAGGCCGCAGTGACGGAGGCTCCTGGCGACCAGAGCACAACAATTCCCGCAATTCTATGCAATTACGCGTTGCCAGCGGCAAGCCCAGGGCCCCATCGACAGCCGGGATGCGAAGGGCTCCGTCCCCTTGGCTTATCGGCCAAGGGCTCAATTCAGGCTGTCCCCTTGGTTTTGGCGGTGCGGGAGATGTCGTGCACGAGGGCGCGGTAAGGAATCGCCTCCAGCGTCGCGAAGGCCCGCCACTCGCATTCCCGCCCCGAACTGTAATACCACTGCGCCAGCAGCGCGATATGCTCGGCGCGCTCCTGCGCCGCAAGGCGTGGCGGCGCCAGCGACGCAAACAGCTCCCTCAGGCGGGAATCCAGGCTGACCGACCGCCCCGCGGGAGCCACCACAAATTCGACCGGATCGAGCCACGCGCCGCCAAGCATCACCGCAATCCGCACCGCGCCCGGTTCGGTCGAAGGAAGCACGGCCGCCCCGTTGAGATGATCGACGGGCGCAGCCAGCTCCCCGCAGAGCGAGACAGTTTCGCGGATCCGGAGCCAGCGTTCGTGCCAGAGCCGTGCCTGCTCGAAGTCGAGCGCCTCGCTGGCGCTGTCGCGCGCGGCGGCGGCCGCGTCCAGAAGGCTGCGGCCGCGGGTCTCGAGGAAACGGACCAGACGCGCGGCCTCGGCCGCGTACTCGGCCTGCGTCACAGCCTGCTGGCACGGCCGCAGGCACTTCATCATTTCGCCATAGATGCAGCCCGGGTGGGACGGCGAAGGCTCGAGGTCTTCCTGGCAGCGCCGCAATTGAAACAGATCCAGCACTTCCTGTTCGAAACGGGACGCGACAGATTTGTTGCGGAGCGGACCGAAGCAGAACGAGGAGGACCGGCTGAGGCGCGTCGAAACCACCGTCCGCGGCCACGGGTTGGACAACAACACCTTGACAAAGACCGGCGGGCGCAGCCGGAGCCGGATTGCGGCGTCTTCCGGGTGATGCCGGCGCATCAGACGGTAGTGCGCCAGCAGCAGGCCGAGAGTCGAAGGGTCGGACTCATATTCCACCGCGGCGGCCAGCTCGCCAAGCCGGAGAGCGCGGCCGGCCACGGTGGCGCCTTCCAGCAGGCGGCGGAGACGGCGGCGCAGCAGGCGCGTCCGGCCGACATAGGGTTCGCCCTCCCGCAGATGGATGACGAAAACCCCGGGGGCCTCGGGGACGGAGGCAAGATCGAACGGCGGCTCAAGACGTGCGGCGGCGGGCATCACGGGAAACCAAAGAACGGGGCGCGGCGCCACGACACGGGCCCGTGGCCGCGGCGCTGTTGGCGCAGGCCCGCGGGCCGCGCCGCAGGCGTCGCGTTGGACGAACACAGAAGCCGCCGGCGTGCGCCGCCGGAGGTCGCGGCCCGGCAAGGAACACGGCCAAGGCTGCCGGCATCAGGCATCATGCAGACTCAAACAGGGCAAGCCAGCGCTCCAGGGGCGCCGGCGGCACACAGCGGAGCGCGAGATTCTCTTCGACATGGGCGGCGGAACTCATGCCGGCCAGCGCGGTGGTCACCCCGGGCGCCGAGCGTGCGAATTGCAGCGCGCACTGGGCGTCAGTGGCGCACTCGGGGAAGGCGCGGCGCACAGCCTCCGGCAGCCCTTGTGCGAGCCGCGCCTGCAACAGCGGGGCGCTGGCGATCACCGTAATGCCCATCCGCGCGGCGATCTCCAGCAGCGAGGCCCCGCCGGCCGACGTCGGATCGTGCGGACGGGTGAAGGCCTCCGGCATGGCCAGATTGAAGGGGAGCTGCACGAAGCGGAAGCGGCAGTCTTCGCCGCCTGCCTGGCGGGCCAGCTCGACGAGCCGGGACAGCGACAGCCGCGCGGGCGCGTCCGGCTTCAGCCGCAGCCCGTCCCACGTGGCTACGCCGTAGCTGGCGATGCGGCCCTCGCGGCAGAACTGCTCAAGCCGTGCGAATGCGGCCAGCAAGCGGTCCTCGAACGCTTCGCGGGAAAGGAAGCGCAACTGCGTCTCGGGGTTGTGGAGATAGTAGACGTCGATTGCATCGAGTCCGAGGTTCGCCAGGCTCCGCTCGAGCTGGTCCTCCAGAAACCCGGGAGCGATCGAGTGCATGCGCCCGGCGGCTTCGCCCGACTCCAGCAGCCAGCCGGGCACGGCGCCCGGGGTCAGGAAACCGGCCTTGGTGCAGATGAGCAGTTCGTCGCGCGCGGCAGCGCCGGTGTCGAAAAGCCGGCGGAGCGCCAGCCCCACGGAGCGCTCCGAGCGCTGGTGCCGGTAGTTGATCGACGTGTCGATGACGTTGACCCCGCCCCGCACTGCGGCTTCAACCGCCTCCACATAGCGCTGGTCGCAAGCCTCGTCGGGCTCGCCGAGGTACGTCCCGATGCCGATCGTCGACATCAGACACCCCTGGGCCAGCCGGAAGAAGCCGTTTCCGGCCGCTTCCGGAAAGCGCGCGGCGAAGCGGCGGCTGCCTTCGGGCGTCAGGCGGTTGTCGGCCACGTACCGATTGTAGCGGGCAGCGGCGCGCGGGCGGCGCAGCGTCGTACACTTGCGGTAACGCGGCGTGTGCCGCGCCGCAACGAACCATGCTGCAAAAGCTGATCCGGCTTCTTCTCAGACTGCTGTACCGGCTGGAAGTGCACGGCGAGCCGCCGCGCGGCGGCGGGACGCTGGTGATCGCCAATCACCAGTCGTTTCTGGACGCGGCCATCCTGTGGTCGATGCTGCCACGCAACGCGCTGTGGCTGGTGCACACCCAGGTCATGCAGCAGTGGGTGTTCCGGTTCCTGATCCGCGCAGCGGACTACATCGTGATCGACGTAACCAACCCGCTGGGCGTCAAGGAGGCGATGGCCGCGCTGGAAAGCGGCCGCCCGGTGGTGATCTTTCCCGAAGGACGCGTCACCGTCACCGGGGCGCTGATGAAGATTTACGACGGCCCGGCGTTTATCGCGGCCAGAACCGGCGCGCCCGTGACGGTGGCGGTGATCGACGGCGCGGTGCGGGCGCGCGGGTTTTCGCGCATGCGCGGCGATTTCCCGCTCGCCTGGCTGCCGAAGATCCGCGTGACGTGGTTTCCGCCCGTCGTGCTGGGAATGCCTGCGGGGCGCACGGGCAAGGAGCGCCGGCGCGCGGCCAGCGAGCAGATGCGGCGCCTGCTGCAACGGTCGATGTGCCTGGCCCGGCCTCGGCGCAGCCTGACGGATGCCTTCCTCGACGCGGTGTCCATGTTCGGACGCAGCCGCGACATGGTGGAGGATTCCGGCGGCACAAAGATGACCTACGGGCGTCTGCTGCGCGGCGCGCTGGCGCTGGGGCGCCTGACGGCGAAATTCACGGCCGAGGGGGAAACGGTCGGCGTGATGATGCCGAACGCGGCCGCGACGCTCGCGCTGGTGCTGGGCCTGATGAGCCGGCGCCGCGTGCCGGCGATGATGAATTTCACATCCGGCGCCGAGGGCATGCAGAGCGCGTTGCGAGCAGCCCGGGTGCGCACGCTGATCACGTCGCGCGCGTTTCTCGAGCGGGCGAAACTGGGCCCGGTGGTCGAGCGGCTGGAAGGCGTGCGCCTCGTGCTGCTCGAGGACCTGCGCGAGCAGCTCACCGCCGGCGACAAGCTCTGGCTGCTGCTGTATGCGTTTCGAATCCCGCGGGCGGCGTTTGCGCGCGTGAACCCGGATGAGCCGGCCGCGGTGCTGTTCACCTCCGGCTCGGAAGGCAAGCCGAAAGGAGTCGTGTTGAGCCACTGGTCGATCCTGAGCGACATCGAGCAGTCGCTCGCGGTTCTCGACGTGAGCCCGGCGGACAAGGTTTTTTCCGCGATGCCCGTGTTCCACAGCTTCGGGCTGATGGCAGGGTTCCTGCTGCCCGTGGTGAGCGGCATTCGCGTGTATCTGTATCCGACGCCGCTGCATTATGCAGCGATCCCGGAGCTGTACTACGATCGCGACGCGACCGTGATGTTCGCCACGCCGACGTTTCTGAAGCACTATGCGAAGCGCGCGCACCCTTACGACTTCCGGCGCACGCGCCTGCTGGTGGCCGGCGCGGAGAAGCTGACCGCGGAGGTCGAGCAGATTTACATGGACAAGTTCGGGCTGCGCATCTACGAAGGCTACGGTGCGACGGAGTGCTCGCCCGTAATCAGCGTCAACACGCCGCTGCGCGCGCGGCGGGGCACCGTGGGCGAGCCGCTTCCGCTCGTCGAGGCGCGGCTCGAGCCGGTCGAGGGTCTTGAGGAAGGCGGCATATTGCATGTGCGCGGGCCGAACGTCATGCTCGGCTATCTGCGCGAGAGCCGGCCGGGCGTTCTCATGCCGCCGGAGTCGGTGTTCGGCAAGGGCTGGTACGCCACCGGCGACCTGGCGGTGATCGAGGACGGCATGATCCGTCTGCTGGGCCGGTTGAAACGGTTCGCCAAAGTGGCGGGCGAGATGGTGGCGCTCGAGCTGCCGGAGCGGATTGCGGAACGGGCATCGCCGAAGCACCAGCATGCGGCCGTGGCGCGGCCGGACGCAGCGCGCGGAGAGATGATCGTGCTGGCGACGGAAGACGCGGCCCTTGGCCGCGAGGCGCTACAGGCGGCGGCCCGCGAGATGGGCGCGCCGGAGCTGGCGCTGCCGCGGCGGATCATCTATCTGGAAAAACTGCCGCTGCTCGGCACCGGCAAGAAGGATTATCCGCGGATCGCCGCGATGGTGGAGGAACGCATTGATGGAAGCAGCGCCTGAGGCGGCCTACAGCCGGCGCGAACAACGCGCCTGGTATATGTACGACTTCGCCAACTCGGCGTTTTCTTCGACGGTCGTCACGCTGTTCCTGGGCCCGTATCTGACAGCCTTGGCCAAGGCGGCAGCCGACGAAGCGGGCCGGGTTTACCCGCTCGGCATCCCTGTGGACGCGCGGAGCTACTGGAGCTATCTGATTTCGCTGTCCGTGCTCTCCCAGGTGGCGCTGTTGCCGCTGGCGGGCGCGGTGGCTGACGCCAGTCCGAACAAGAAGCGGATTCTCGGCTGGCTAGCTTACACCGGCGCGGCCGCAACCATAGCGATGTTCGCCCTGGCCGACGGCATGTACCTGTGGGGCGGGTTCCTGTTTCTGGTGGCGAACCTTGCCTTCGGCGCGTCGATCGTCGTCTACAACAGCTTCCTGAATGACATTGCGCCGCCGGAGCAACGCGACGCCGTGTCCAGCGTCGGCTGGGGCATCGGCTACCTGGGCGGGGGCATCCTGCTGGCGCTCAATCTGCTGCTCTACCAGAACGCGCGGCGGCTGGGGCTGGACGAATCCATGGCGGTGCGCATCAGCCTCGGCTCGGCGGGCGCGTGGTGGGCGTTTTTCACCCTGATCCCCATGGCCGGGCTGCGGCCCCGTGGCGCCGCGCACCCGCCGGCGGAGCCGGTGTGGAGGAGCGGCTTTCTACAGCTCTGGCGTACCGTGCGCAGTCTCTCCCGCTACCGGCAGGCGCTGCTGTTTCTGGCCGCCTATCTTTTGTACAACGACGCCATCCAGGCCGTCATCACACTATCCGGACAGTTCGGCGCGGACCACCTGAAAATGCCCATGGGCGACCTGACGATGGCGATCCTGATGGTGCAGTTCGTCGCCTTCGGCGGCGCGCTCCTTTTTCAGCGCGTTGCCGAAAAGCTGGGCGCATACCGGACCGTGATGATCAGCCTTTTCCTCTGGACGGCGCTGATGTGCGGCGTGTTTTTCATTCGCAGCGGCAGGGATTTCTTCGTGGCTGCGGCGCTTGTCGCCATGATCATGGGCGGCACGCAGGCATTGAGCCGCTCCCTGTTTTCCCTCATGATCCCCAAGGGAAAAGAGGCGGAGTATTTTTCCCTTTACGAGATCAGCGACAAGGGCACGAGCTGGCTGGCGCCGCTGATCTTCGGCCTCGCCTTGCAGTTCACGGGCAGTTACGAGTGGGCGATCGCGAGCCTGATCGTTTTCTTCGTGGCGGGGATCGCCGTGCTTGCCAGGGTCGACGTGCGGCGCGGAATGCAGGAGGCGCAACAGGGGTCATGACCGTTTACGCGTATCACGGCGGAGCTTCGTTCCAGGCGATCGGCACGGACCTGGCGCACCTCGAGCGCGCCGGCGAGGTGATACCGGCCGACGTGCTCGACGCGTGGTTCGACCCGGCGCCGGAGGTGCTGGAAGCGCTCCGCCGCCACCTTGCGTTTCTGCTCAAGAGCTCGCCGCCCAGCCACGCCGAAGGATTCATTGACGAACTGGCCCAGCGCCGCGGAGTCCCGCGCGAGAGCGTTCTGGCCGGCGCCGGCTCGTCAAGCCTCCTGTTTGCCTGCCTGCCCCGGCTGCTGGAGGCGGGCCGGCCGGTACTGGTTCTTGACCCGATGTACAGCGAATACGAGCACATCGCGGGCACGTTGCTCGGCTGCCCGGTGGCGCGGTTCATGCTGCGGGAGGAAGACGGCTTCCGGGTGAGCGCGGCCGCGTTGGCCGAAGCCGTGCGGCGGCGCCGGCCGCAGGCCGTGCTGCTGGTGAACCCGAACAACCCGACCGGGCAGTACTGGCCGAGGGAAGAAGCCCTGGACTTCCTGCGGGCTGCGGGAGAAGACACGCTGGTCGTGGTGGACGAAACCTACCTCGAATTCGCCGGCGAGGGCCTGTCGCTTGAGGCGGAAGCGGCGCGGCGGCGGAATCTCGCGGTGGTGAAGTCGATGTCCAAGGTGTACGCGCTGAGCGGCGCGAGGGTCGGCTACATGGTCCTGCACCCGGAGGCCGCCGACCGGCTCGCGTCGTGGCTGCCGCCCTGGCCGGTGGGCCTGCTGTCGCAGGCCGCGGTGATGGAGGCGCTCCGGCATCCGGAATACTACCGAGGCAAATACGAGGAAACACGCCGCCTGAGGGAGGAATTCCGGCACCTTGTACAGCACCTGCGCCCCCTGGAATCGCAGACCAATTATTTCCTCGTCCGGCCCGAAAATCCGCCGGAGCTTCCCGCAAGGCTTCGCGCGGAAAACATTTTCGTCCGCGAGTTTTTCAGCGGGCCCCTGGCAGGAAAGTATCTCCGCATCACGGTGCGAAGCGCCGGGGAAAACCGGCGGATGGCCGAGGCGATGCAATGAAATTCGTCTACCGGCACGCGCAGAGCGAGGAAGATTACGACAAACTGCGGCGGCTGAACCACGCGGCTTTCGCCGAAGAACTCGGCCAGCACGAGCCGCAGCCGGACGGAAGGCTGGTCGACCGTTTCGAGGGAAAGAGCCGGTTCCTGCTGGCGCTGGACGGCGAGCGGCTGGCAGCCATGGTGTGCTGGTCGATGGAACGGCCGTTTTCGGTCGAATCGCGGCTGTCGGACCCGCTGATTCTGGAGACCTTGCCGCAGCCGCTGTGCGAGGTGAGGCTGCTGGCCATCGACCGGGACTACCGCCACACGGCGGTCTTCGCCGGCCTGCTGGCCAAGCTGCTTGAAGAGCTGCGGGAAGCGGGTGCGGCGACATTGCTCATCTCCGGCGTGGAGGAGCGCGTGCCGATGTACGAGCGGCTCGGGTTCCGCGCCCTCGGCCCCGCCGTGCCGCAGGGGGCGGCGCGGTTCGTGCCGATGGCGCTGCGGCTCGACCAGCTGCCCGGGCGGATCGAACGCGAGGCCGCGCGGGTTCAGCGCCGGATTTCCTGATCCTTGTATTGCAGCTGGTACAGCTTCCAGTAGATGCCGCGGCGGGCCAGCAGCTCCTGGTGGGTTCCGGTCTCGCGGAGCTGGCCCTTGTGCAGCACGAGAATCCGGTCGGCGCGCTGGATGGTGGAGAGGCGGTGGGCGATGATGATCGATGTCCGCCCTTCGACCATGTTCTCGAGCGCCTCGCGAACCTTCAGCTCGGTTTCCGTGTCGACACTCGATGTGGCCTCGTCGAGAATCAGATAAAGCGGGTTGTGCGCCAGCGCGCGGGCGAAGCTGATGAGCTGCTTTTGCCCGGTGGACAGCCCGGCGCCGCGCTCGCGCACGGGATGGTCGAACCGGCTGGGGAGCTGCTCGATGAATTCGAGCAGGTTGACCTGCCCCGCGGCAACCTCGATGGCGTCTTCGGTGACGTGGGCCGAGCCGAGGCGGATGTTGTCGGCGATGGTTCCGGTGAACAGCGTCGGGTCCTGGAGCACGACGCCGAAGCGCTGCCGAAGCTCGCGCGGGTCGAATTCGCGGATGTCGATTCCCCCGATGCGGATGGCGCCGCGCTGCACGTCGTAAAAGCGGAGCAGCAGGTTGGTGAGCGTGGTCTTGCCCGCGCCCGTATGGCCGACAATGGCGACAACCTCGCCCGGCTCGATGGTGAAGGAGACGTCGCGGAGCACCCATTCATCGCCCTTGTAGGCGAACCAGACGTGGTCGAACTCGATGGGAGCGGTGGTTTCGGGAAAGGGCCGCGGGCGCGCCGGCGTCCGGACTTCCGCCGGCGTGTCCAGAAGCTGGAAGATCCGCTCGGCGGCGGCGAGAGCCGATTGCAGGATGTTGTAGCGCTCGCTCAGGTCCTGGATGGGACGGAAGACGCGGAGCGCATACTGGAAGAAAGCGACCAGGACCCCGATGGTCAGCGCCCCATGCCGCATCTGCCACCCGCCGGCCACCAGCAGGGACGCGATGGTGAGGACGGAGATGAATTCGATGGCGGGATAGAACCAGCCGTAAGCGCGGATCGAGTCGAAGTAGGCGTCCCGGTGAGAGGCGTTGACCGCGGCGAAGTCCCGCGCGGCGCGCGCCTCGCGGTTGTACAGTTGCAGCACGGAGATGCCGGAGACGTGCTCCTGGAGGAAGCTGTTGATGCGGGCCACAGCGGCGCGGATCTTGCGGTTGCTGGTCTGCACGGCGCGGCGGAACAGCACGGTGACCACAAAGACGGCCGGCAGGGCGACGAACATCAGCAGCGTGAGCCCGGGGCTCAGGCGGAACATGGCGAACAGGATGAAGCCGAGCACCAGCGCGTCGCCGAGCAGCGACACAAGTCCGGAAGCGAAAAGTTCATTCAGGGCGTCGACGTCGCTGGTGACCCGCGTCACCAGGCGGCCGACGGGGTTCGTGTCGAAGAAGCGAATGTCGAGCTCGTGCAGGTGGGCAAGGATGCGGCGGCGCAGCGAGAACATCGCGCGCTGGCCCGTCCATTGCATGATGAGCTGTTGCGAGAAATCCAGCAGCAGCCCGGCTGCAAGCACGGCCAGGTACAGCAGCGAGATGTGCGCCAGGCCGGCGATGGGCGCCTGCGGCAGGCGTTGCTCGAGCCAGGGCAAAGTGGCCGCCCCGGAAGGCGCCAGATAGCGGTCGATTGCAATCTTGGTGAGAAGCGGGGTGAGAATCTGGAGGAGGCTGTTGGCCAGCAGACAGACCAGCGCCACCAGCACCCAGGGCCACCAGGGCAGGACGAGGGCGAGCAGGCGGCGCGTCAGGCGGGGATCCAGGGGACGTTGGAGGGAGACCTCTTCCTGCACTCAGATATCAGTGTAGCGTTCCGGGCCGCGGCTGCGGCGCAGGTACAATGGGAGATTGCGCACTGGCGCGCGAACCGCACAGGCAGTTTTTTTCCGCATGAATGAAGCATTGAACGGGGTAATTGTCGTCGACAAGCCCGCAGGCTGGACGTCGCACGACGTGGTGAACAAGTTGCGGCGCATCGCCGGGACGAAGAAGGTCGGGCATCTGGGCACGCTCGACCCGGGCGCGACCGGCGTGCTGCCGTTGCTCCTGAACCGGGCCACCCGGCTGGCGCAGTTCTTCAGCGCGGGCCAGAAGGTGTACGAGGGGACGATCCGCTTCGGCTACGCCACCACCACATACGACGCCGACGGCGAGCCGCTGGGCGAGGATCTCGCCCCGGAGCTGACATGGGAGGACGTGGAGAAGGCATTGAAGCCGTTCCGGGGAACGTTCCTGCAAACGCCGCCGCCGGTGTCGGCGAAGAAAATCGGCGGAAAGCCCGCCTACGAGCTGGCGCGGAAGCAGGTGCCGTTCGAGCTCAAACCGGTGGAAGTGACCGTTCATTCGGTGGAAGTGCTGGGACTGGAGGGCAGCCGCTTGCGGCTCCGCGTGCGGTGCAGCCCGGGAACGTATCTGCGCTCGATCGCTCATGAGGCGGGAAAAATCCTGGGCTGCGGCGCGTTTCTCGAGTCGTTGCGCAGGACGGTGTCCGGACCGTTCGCCGAGTCGCAGGCGCGGACAATCGAAGAACTGGAGCGGCTGGCGGAGGAAGGGCGGCTTCGCGAGGCGCTGATCCCGGCCGCGGAGCTCCTGCCCGAGTTTCCGACGCAGGTGGTGGATCAGATCACCGAGACGCAGATCCGGCAGGGGCGGGATTTCCGGGTCTCGCCTTTCCGGGCGAAAACCGGCGCAAAATACGTCAAGGCGGTCAACGGGCGAGGCGAACTGGTGGCGATCGGCGAGGCGACAATGCCGAACGTGTATCATCCGGTGGTGGTCCTTTAGCGGCGCGGCCGGCGGTCTCTGTTTTCAGGGAAATGCGCTGGGAATCCGCCTGAATTCCCCGTCGGAAAAAGCATGAATCCAGCCGAAACCGCCGCCTGAAAGACGGCGCTTTGTGCGCGCATGCCGCAAGTCGGCGGGCGACCAGCATGCCGGGCGACGCGAGCAGCGTGAACGCTCCGCCGCGAACCCGGCGACACGACGGGCCGCGGCCGGCGGCGCCGGGTGGCCGGGCTCGAGGCGGGCCGGCAAATCCGTTCTTTTCCGCCCGGCCATGCTATCTTCCCGGACACTCCAGGTGTATGGTGGAGGCAGGGGCGAATCATGCGATTGCTTCTTCTCAGCGGGCTGCTGGCCCTGCTTGCAGCCGGTGCCGAAAAGACCCAATGGCGCGGGCAGGCCGCCGACGCCAGGGTTTCGCTCGAGGCGCGTGTCTGGATTGACCGCGAGGAGATGAAGGCGCTGCTGGGCCACGATCCGGGCCCCAGCATCGTCATCGTGGAAGTCACCGTGACGCCCGCGCCGGGCACGACGCTTCGGCTGGACCGCGACGATTTTTTGCTCCGCTCCGACCGCGACGGACAGCGCTCCCGTCCGCTTCATCCGGCCCAGATCGCAGGGTCGGCCGTCATGGTGATCAGTTCGAGGGGCGGAACGCAAGGCACCGGCATGGCCGAAGAGCGCCGCGTCCCGTGGGGCGTGCCGGGCATCCCCGGCGGCTCGCCCACGGGCGGCCCGCCGCGCGGCATCCCGATGCCCGGCCAGTCTCCCAACGTCGGCACCGCCACCGCCGATACGAGTGAAGCCGTCGCCAGCGTGGACGAAAGCCGCGAGAAGAAGTCCAACCCGCTGCTCGACGCCCTGACGCAGAAACTGCTGCCCGACGGCGAAATCGACGGCCCGCGCACGGGCCTGCTGTATTTCCTCATTGAAGGCAAGGTGCGGGCGAAGGATCTCGAGCTGGTCTACCGCAAAGCGCCGCCCCGGCTCAGCCTGCGCTTCACCGACCCGTCGAAAAAGAAAAAGTAATCACGACCGATGCGCATCGAAGAGCTCGACACCCCCGCTGTCCTTATCGACGTTGACACCATGGAGCGCAACCTGGCCCGCGCGGCCGACTACGCGCGCCGGCACGGGCTGCGCCTGCGCCCGCACATCAAGACGCACAAGATTCCCGCGCTGGCGCGCAGACAGCTGGAGCTGGGCGCCTGCGGCATCACCTGCGCCAAGACCACCGAGGCCGAGGCCATGCTGGCCTGCGGCACGCGAGACCTGCTGATTGCCTACCCGGTGGTCGGCGCGCCGAAAATCGAGCGGCTGGTCGCGCTGGCGCGGCGCGTCGAGGTGACGGTGGCGCTCGACAGCCTCGAGGCCGCGCGCCCCATTGCCGAAGCGGCCCGCGCCGCAGGCGTGGAAATCGGGGTGTTGGCGGAAATGGATGCGGGCCTTCGGCGCGTCGGCGTTCCTCCGGGCGAGCCCGTGCTCGACCTCGTGCTCGGGCTGCTCGCATTGCCCGGCCTGCGCTGGCGCGGCATCGCTTTCTACCCCGGGCACATCAAGACGCTCGACGAGGCGGGCCGCGCGCAGATGGGCTCCCTGCGCGAGGCGCTCTGGTCCACCGTGAGCCTGCTGCGCAGCCGGGGGCTGGCGCCGGAGATCGTCAGCGGCGGCTCCACTCCGCTGCTCTGGGAATCCCACACCCTGCCCGAACTGAACGAGATCCGCCCGGGCACGTACATTTTCAACGACCGCAACACGGTGCTTTCCGGCGCGTGCACGCCGGCCGACTGCGCCGCCACCGTGCTCGTCACTGTCGTCAGCACCGCGCCTGACCGCATCATCGTCGACGGCGGCTCCAAGACGTTCTCCTCCGACCGGCTCGCCTCCTCGCCGGAGGCCACCTTCGGCGAAGTGCTCGGCCACCCGGAACTGCGGTTCCACAAGATGAACGAGGAGCACGGCTTCATCGACCGCAACGGCTCCGGCGCCATTTTCCGGGTCGGCGACCGGCTCCGCATCGTGCCCAACCACATCTGCGTCGCGATGAACCTTCACGAACGCGTCTATGGCGTGCGCAACGGCGAAGTCGTCGCCGAGTGGCGCGTCGAGGCGCGCGGCAAGCTGCAATGAGCCGGCCTGGCGCCCGTTCGCCGCGGCGTGAGTCCAATTGTCCGTCGGGGTCTCTCCGCTTCGTGCCGCGAATGGGTTGAGCAGCACGACAGCCTTTGGAGGCATGCCGCCGGTTCCAGACGACAGCGGCGGGCGCTATCCCGGCCCCGCGCGGCAGCCTCAATGGGGCACCTCAGGCCCTCGCTTCCTGTTTCTCCCTTTCTGTCGCAAGACAGGGACGTCGTTTCGGCCCTGCGCGATCCCCTCAGGATTCCACTTCGCGGGCTTCTTCCTCTTTCTGAGGTTCCTGCGCCAGGTGGAGGTATTCGCGGCGGCGATGCACGCCGAAGTACATCGCGAGGAGCGTCACCGCAGCCAGGCCGGCGGCGATCATCACCACCAGCAGGCGCTGGATGCCGCGGGTGGGGGCGAAGGCTTCCCGCGTTTCCTGGGCGACGATGACGATCCAGTTCAGGTTCGGGAAAGACTCCTGCAAGCCGAGGCTCGCATAGCCGATCACTGTGGGCTCTCCGCCGGGCAAGGGCGCAATGACATAGCCTGGCCAGCGGGCCGGCCCGGAGGCCATCGATTCCTGCGCCGCATGGAACTCGGCCGATTTGACCTTCTCGGCCAGGGTGACATTGGGGGCGTGAATCACGGTGCCGTCGCCTTTCACCAGAATCATGCGCGACGTGGGGCCCAGATCCAGCCGGTGGAGAAGCGGGAAGATGCTCGATACCTCGATCAGCGCATCCAGGGCTCCGATAAATGTATTCGTTTCGTCGTCCATGACGGGCACGCCAAGCCCGACGTAATAGGACTTGGTGACATCGTCATAGAGAACGTCCGTCAGATTCACCGCGCCTCGTCCCTGGGCGTAAATGGCCTGCCAGAAGTCCTCGTCCGCCTGATAGTAGTCAAGCGTCTTGTGGGTGGCCGCCACCACCGCGCCTTGCTTGTCGGTGAGCGTGAGCCTCAGGAACCGGCGGTCCCGGTCGCGCCACCTCGTCATAAGTCTGGCGGCGGGGTTGGAAAGGATCGGACGCGCATGAGCCTCCCCTTTCGGCGTGTTCCATTCCTGTTCGATCTTCCGGATGCGTTCGGCAATGGCATCCTCGGAAGCGCCGGCGTAGGCGCGGTTGGCCTGCTTGACGGTCTCCACGATCAGCGGGTCCGCCGCCAGCGTGCCGACGGCGAGGATCCGCTCATGGAAAAAAGTCGCCACCTCGCTTGCGGTGAACTCCGCGATAGTGCGGAAATACCGGCCCCATTGCCGGTCCAGCGCCTGCCCCGCCCGGCTGAGAACGATCAGTCCGATGGCGCAAATCGGAACCACGGTGATCAACAGCCCTGTCAACAGGCGCCACAGCGGGATTCTCAACTCATACCGGTCGCCAGGCATGACGTGCCTCCTTTGGTCTGACACTGGTTCTGGCGCCGTCCCCATGCCGGAGGTTCGCCTCCGGCGCCAGCCTGCGGACGGCCATCCGTCTTCCCTGGCCGGAGGCCGGCTCGCCGGCCAACTGTTTCGCGCCCTTAGTCTAAGGCAATTTCTGCGCCGTGGCTAGGGGGACGGTAAATGTTTCCGCCGCCGGTTGTTGGTGGTCGGCGGTTCGGTAATTCTTACCGGCCGCCGGGAACGGCAAACCGCGGAAAGCAAACAAATTCCAAGGCTCATTGTTTGGCCCCGGAATTGCTCTGAAGGAAGCGAAGGAATTCCCATGACTACGGAAAGCGCCAATCACTCCGGGGCCTCGCTGGCGTCCGAACCAGCCGCGAGGCGTATGCCATGGCTCGGCCTGATTCTGGGCGCGGGCGTGGCGGCCGCGCTGGGCGGCCTCGTTTACATGCACAACCATATCGTCAACCTGCGAATGGAGACGGCCGCGCTGAAACAGGAGCTGGCCTCTTTGCGCCAAACCCTGAGCGCTGCCGACGTCAACGCCGTGCAGGCGATGTCGGCGCTCCGGGCGGAAATCGAGAGCATCCGCAAGGAATCCGAGTCGACCAGCGAAGAGGCGCGCCGCGCCGCCAAACGGCATGCGGAAGCCGTCGCGGCGCGCGTGACCAAGACGCTGGCCGAGCAGCAGGCGGCCGAGAAGCAGCAGATCGCGCAGCAGATCGATGAGATCAAGTCGCGCACCGAACAGGCCACTGCGCGGCTGACGGACATCACCTCGGAGGTCAGCGGGGTGAAGTCCGAGGTCGCCAACACCCGCAGCGAGATCGACAAGACCGTGGCCGAGCTGCGCCGCGTCACCGGCGATCTGGGCGTGCTGAGCGGGTTGATCGCCACCAACAGCAAGGAGCTGGCCGCGCTGAAGCAGCTGGGCGACCGCGACTATTACGAGTTCAGTCTGGCCAGGAAGTCCGGCCCGCAGAAGGTGGGCGACGTCATCATCCAGCTCAAGAAGGCGGACATGAAGAAGAACCGGTTCACGCTGGAGATCGTGGCCGACGACCGCCGCGTGGAGAAGAAAGACCGCACGGTGAACGAGCCGGTGCAGTTCTACGTGCCCAGCAAGGCGCGCATCCCCTATGAGCTGGTTGTCAACGAAGTGAAGAAGGACGCGGTAGTCGGCTATCTGGCCGCGCCCAAGGTGAAGACGGCGGCGCAGCGGCTTTGAGCGCCGCCTCGGGAACCGCCATGACAGCGGGTGAGCTCAAGGTGGCCTGCGGGCGCTGAAGACGGAGACGCGAATTTGATGGCACGAAGGTTTTGCCAGGCGCTGTCACTCGGTCTGGCATGGATTTCCGCGAGCCTGGCAGAGTCCCGGCCGGCTCGCGGAAATCCGTCGGCGCCGTCGGCGCAGGCGAGTCCGGGGGCTTCCCTGAATTCGCTGTGGCTCAGGTCGGCCGGCGGCCGGCAGGAAGATTTCGGCGCGGCCAACCGGTTCGCCTTCTTCCGGGTTGGCGCCCGAAGAAAGGATTTTCCAGTTCATCCGGTGCGTTTCCGAGGCCGCACCGGGTGCGAAGCACCGGGAACCTCCTCCTCCCGGTATCTTCAAAGGCCGGGTCTCTCCCCGTCCTCCTCACGTTGCGTACTGGCATCCGGAGAGCTGACCGACCTCCGGGGCGCCAGGGGACGCGAGCGACGGGGAGAGACCAAGGTCTTGGATCTTCGGGGCCGGCGTGCCCCGCTGCTCCGCTCCCGGCTTGACGGCCGCCAGCAGCGGCCGCCTTTCACGACGTTCGGTTTGTCCGTTTCTTCTTCCCTCTTCCAGCGATAGTGACAGCTGGCGACGGCGGGCCGGTTTTCGGCCCGCCTTTTTTTCTCCATGAATAGTCGAGAGCCTGAAGGACAAGGTTCTTCCAGGTCTTGAACGCGCCGCCGGAGTTGACGCACCGGCGAGCGAGACCACCCGGGCGGGTGCGGGTCCGGCCGGCGAGCGTGGCTCGAGTTGGAGAGCTACAGGTTCCAGCCTGCACGGTGGCAAGAACCATAGCTCCGCGCGCATCCAGGCCAGGCCAGCCGTGAGGACAACGTGGAGCAGCCGCGCAAACCGCCACGGGGAGGCGCCGGTCACGCTACACCGCCTTGCGATACCTGCCGGGCGGTATCCCGAACTGTCGCCGAAACGCCTTGCTGAAGGCTGCTTCGGAACGGTATCCGGTGGCCAGCGCCGCGTCCATCATCGAGACCTTCTGCGAGCGCAGCATGTTTGCCGCCTTGCTCATGCGCAGTCTGGTCAAATACGCCATCGGACTCTCGCCCACCAGCCGCGCGAATCGCGCAGCAAAAGGGCTGCGCGAGAGCCCGGCCCGTTGCGCCAATTCCTGAATGGTCCAGTCCCTGGCTGCGTCCGCGTGCATCAGCGCGAGCGCCTTGCCGATGCGCTGGTCGCTCAGCGCGCCCAACCAGTTTCCTTCGGCAGGCGGAGACTGGCTGAGCCAGGCGCGCAACACCTGTACGAACAGGACGTCAGTGAGGCGGCTGACCACCAGCTCGTGCCCTGCCTGTTGCCGGCGCACCTCCGCTGCCAGTTGGCGCAGTGTAGCCTCCACCCAGGCGGCTTCACTCGAATCCGATGGCCGAAGCAGCAAGGTCTCCGGAAGCAGGCTGAGCAGCGGATGCCCCGAGGCGTGCTGCATCGAGAAGGCCCCGCAAAGCATGGATGTCGCAGGCGCGCCCTCGCCCGAGCGCACCACGCTACAGCCGCGCGACGACGCAGGAATCACCCTGGAGAACGGAATGGGGGCCCGTTTCGGGGTGTCGGCAATCTGGTACCGCTTCCCGTGGGGCAGGACCACAAGGTCGCCCGCAGAAAGCGCAACGGCGTGGTTGGAGTCATAAAGGCGCACCCAGGCCCCGCCGCGCTCAATGTAATGGAAGTGAGCCAGCTCGCTGGCCGGGAATGCCAGGCACCACGGCGATGCCAGCTCGGAGTGGCAGAAGAGCCTCGTCTGAAGGCCAAGGCCTTGCAGGGCATCGCTGAGCACGTCGAACGCCGGAAGTTCCGTTATTGCTCCCATGGGATCCGTTTTCTTGCGCGTGAGGCGTTCCGGACAAGAAAAACGGACTATGGAGCATAGACCGTCCGTCCGGACCCCGCCAGAATAGCAGGTACGGCAACCCGAAGCATCCTCATTCGGGACGCCGGAAAGCCGCGGTTCCGGAAGGGGCGGCAAGGGAGATTGCATGAGTCTGAAGAACGTGAATACGGTCAACCCGTCGCGCCCGAGGCGGGTGGCCATTGTGATCGCAAACCCGGCGGTTTCGACGACCACCGGCTGGCCTGTGGGGTTTTGGTGGAGCGAACTCACCCATCCCTGTTTCGAGCTGACGGAGCGCGGGTACCAGGTGGAACTGTTCAGCCCTCAAGGCGGAGCCTGTCAGCCCGATGCGATGAGCGATCCGCGGGACCCCAGCGGGTACTCCGCATCGGACCTGATCACGATGGGTTTCCTTCACACGGACCGCCTTGCGGCTCTTGTGGAGAACACACGCCCCGTGGCCGAGATTCAGTTGGCCGATTTCGATGCGCTTCTGGTGGCCGGCGGGCAGGCGCCGATGTTCAATTTCGCGGCCGCGACGGCGCTGCATCAGAAGTTCGCGGCCTTTTACGAGGCCGGCAAAGTGGTGTGCGCCTTGTGCCACGGCGTTGCGGTGCTTCGTTACGCGCGTCTGTCGAACGGCGAGCTGCTGGCCAAAGGAAAGACGGTCACCGGCTTCGCCAATGTCGAAGAGGATTTTGCCGATGAAGCCGTATGGGGCATGGGTCTGCTCCCGAGAGGAACCCGCATCATGCCGTGGCGGATCGAGGATGAGATGCGCGCCCTGGGGGCCAACTACATCCATGCCGGCATGTGGCGCGGCTTCGCTGTGCGAGACGGGAATCTCATTACGGGGCAGCAGAACTTTTCAGGCAGAGAGACCGCGGAAGCCTTGATTGAGGCGCTGGGCGCGTAGCCGCGGGAAAGCGGACAACCATCCAAAGGAGGCCGGCGATGATTGCCATCATCGGCGCAGGAAACGTGGGGAAGGCTCTGGGGCAGAGATGCCGCGCCATAGCAGAACCATTTGTCTACGGGGTGCCGGAGCCTGCGAAATACGAAGCACCGGGTCACGAACTGGATGCCCCCGTGTTGGGCGTGGAGGATGCGATCCGGCAAGCTTCCATTGTCATCCTGGCCGTGCCCCACGCCGCTGCGGCGGACGTGGCCGCGTTGCTCGCCGATTGGGAGGGGCGGATTCTCGTGGACGTGACCAATCCGCTCGCGCCAAAACTGGACGGCTTGACCGTGGGCACCACCTCGTCCGCCGCGGAACAGCTTGCCGCCGCGGCGAACGGCGCCCGCGTGGTGAAAGCGTTCAACACCACGGGCGCGGAAAATCTGGCCACCCCCCGGTACCCGCTCGCCGCGGCTTTCCTGCCGGTATGCGGCGATGACGCCGATGCGCGGGCGGCCGTCGTGGATCTCGCGTGCCGGATGGGGTTTGACGCCGTGGACTTGGGGCCGCTGCGCGCCGCCCGCTACACAGAGCCCTTCGCCATGATGTGGATCCACATGGCCTACGCCTGCGGCCACGGCCGCCACTTCGCCTTCGCCCGCATGCGGCGAACTGCCGCGCCGGAGCCGGAAGATTCGTGAGACGGGCAAAATGACTCGACCCGTGCGTCGAGCTCTGGAACCGCCGGGATGCCGCGCCTGCGACCGTGTCCAATACCAGAGTTCGGCTTCATCGGGCGGGGATCGCCTGACCCCAAAAACCGGGGAACCGTTGCAGCGGTCGTCGCGCCGGCCAGCGCCTCCACTTCCCCGCCCTGCCGGAAGCCGCGCCTGTCGCCGGCTGAGCCTCCCGCGTCTGCGGGGTCAGTCCTGCGCCAGCCAGCGCCGGGTCAGGCCTGCGTAAGAGTCGATGCGGCGGTCGCGGAAGAACGGCCAGTTGCGGCGGACTTCCTCGATCCGGCGCCGGTCGCAGGCAACGACGAGCAGCTGCTCTTCGGCCCGGCCCGCCTCGGCCAGAACCACGCCGAAAGGATCGGCGACGAAGCTGCCGCCCCAGAACTCCAGCCCGCGCTCGGGTGTCCCCTCGAAACCCACGCGGTTCACCGCCGCCACGTATACCCCGTTGGCGATCGCATGCCCGCGCTGGATCGTCCGCCACGCGTCGGCCTGCGCCGCGCCATGCTGCGCCTTTTCGGCCGGGTGCCAGCCGATGGCAGTCGGGTAGAAGATCACTTCCGCCCCTTGCATCGCGGTGAGCCGCGCGGCCTCCGGATACCACTGGTCCCAGCAGACCAAAACCCCGATGCGCGCAAACGGCGTGTCGAAGACGCGGTAGCCCAGGTCTCCCGGCGTGAAGTAAAACTTCTCGAAGTAAAGCGGGTCGTCGGGGATGTGCATCTTGCGGTAGATCCCCGCCAGCTCGCCATCCGGGTTCAGCACGGCGGCGGTGTTGTGGTAAAGCCCGGGGGCGCGCCGTTCGAAGAGGCTGGCGACCACTGTGACGCCGACGTCTTTCGCCAGCCGCGCCAGCCGCTCGGTCGTTGGTCCGGGCACGGGCTCGGCCAGTTCGAAAAGGTCGGCCCGCTCCTCCCGGCAGAAGTACTCGCTGCGGAAGAGCTCCTGCAAACACACGATCTGCGCGCCGGCGCGCGCCGCCTCGGCGATACGCTCCTCCGCCCTGGCGAGATTCTCCTCCGGGTCCGCAGTGCACCGCATCTGCACCAGCCCCACGGTGAACTGATCCGCTTGCCGGTTGGAAGTCATACTACGATTGTTTCATATGGATTCCGGATCGCGACTTTCCCGACGCTGGTTCCTCGCCGTGCTGTCGCTGCCGCTGCTGGCGGCGCCGCCGTCGCCGAAGGAGCATTTCGGGTTCGAGCCGGGCGAGGACTACAAGCTCGCCGGCTTCGAGGCGGTCGTCTCCTACTTCCGCAAGCTGGCCGCCGCGTCCGACCGCATCCGGCTGATGCAGTTCGGAACGAGCAGCGAAGGCCGGCCGATGGTTGCGGCATTCCTGAGCGACGCGGCGAACCTGAAACAGCTCGACCGCTGGCGGGACATCAACCGCCGCCTCGCCCTCGGGCTGGCGTCGCCCGACGAGGCCCGGCGCCTTGCGACCGAAGGCAAGGCGATCGTCTGGATCGACTCGGGACTCCATGCCACCGAGGTCGCCCCGGTCCAGCACGCCCCGCATCTGGCCTGGCGCATGATCACCGACGAGTCCGACGAGGTGCGCCGCATCCGCGCCAGCGTGATCCTGATCCAGATCCCCGTCATCAACCCCGACGGGCTGGACATGGTGGCGAACTGGTACGCGAAAAACGCCGGAACTCCGTATGAAATCGCACCGCTGCCATGGCTGTACCAGAAATACGCCGGCCACGACAACAACCGCGATTATTTCATGTACAATCTGCCGGAAACGCGGCATGTGGGGAAAATGCTTTTCCGGGAATGGTTCCCCCATATCGTCTACAACCAGCACCAGGTGGCGCCTTTTCCGGCCCGCATTTTCATTCCTCCCTACGCCGAGCCGCTGAATCCCAACATTCTCCCGGCGGTGATGGAAGGCATCAACCGCATCGGCAGCGTGATGAAAGAGCGGTTCCTGCGAGAGGACAAGCCCGGCGCCATTTCCTATCTGAGCTTCGATGCATGGTGGAACGGCGGCCTCCGCTCCGCCCCGGCTTTTCATAATATGCATGGCATTTTGACCGAAACGGCGCTTTTTTATTACGCCACGCCGAAGGAATACAAACTTTCGGATATTCCGGAGCGTTTTTCCAACGGCCTGCCTGCCCGGGAGCCGACGGTCTTCTATCCGAAACCCTGGCTCGGCGGCAGGTGGGCGCTGCGCGACGCGGTGGACTACATGCTGACGGCCGACTTCGCCATTCTTTCCGAGGCTGCGGCGAACCCGTCGCACTACTTGCTGAAAGCATGGGAGATGGCCCGCGCCAACATCGAGGCGGGCCGCAAAGGCAATCCCTACGCCTGGCTGGTCCCGCCGGACCAGCACGATCCCTGGAGCGCCGCACAGATGCTGGACCGCCTTCACCAGGCGGGCATCGAGGTGCATCAGGCTTCGGCGTCGTTCGAGGCCGGCGGCAGGCAATGGCCGGCCGGGACGTTCATCCTTTATGCCGCCCAGCCCTTCCGCAGCTATCTTGTCGACCTGATGGAGGCGCAGAAATACCCGGAGATGCGGACCGGCGCGGGCGGCGCCGTCCGCCGGCCGTACGATCTGGCCGGATGGACGCTTCCCTATCAGATGGGGGTCCAGGCTGTGCGCGTCGACGCCCCGTTTCAGGCGCACGCATCCCGGCTGAACTCGATCCCCGTTCCTGCGCCGGCGCTCGATCTGCGGCAAAATTCGGCCTTCCTGGCCATCGCCGCTTCGCTGCATTCCGGCAAGCCGGTGTATCTGTCCTCCGACGGCCGGCTCTCGCATGAGAAGCCTGCCGCAGGCCGGGAGCTGAAGCTGCCGCGCGTCGGCCTGTATGTGCCGTGGACCGCCAACATGGACGCGGGGTGGACCCAATGGCTGCTCGAGCAGTTCCGGACCCCATACGAAGTGCTCCGCAACGAGGACATCCGCCGCGGCGCGCTCCGCGACCGCTTCGACGCCATCGTGCTGGCGCAGCAGTCCATGCAGTCGATCCTGCACGGCACGCCGGCCACGGTCACGCTGCGCACCGGGGAGACGGCTCGCCAGCGGCCGGAATTCACGGGTGGCATCGGGCTGGAGGGGGCGCGGCATCTGGAGGAGTTCGTCCGCCGCGGCGGCAGCCTCGTCGCCTTCGACGAGGCCACAGAATTGCCGCTGACCCTGTTCCCGATTGACGTGCGGCCCGGCCTGCGCGGCGGGGCCGGCGCGCAGCCGCAGCAAGGCGGCGGCTGGTTCTGCCCCGGCTCCGTTCTGCGGATGACCGCCGACCCGACGCATCCGCTCGCGTTCGGCATGCCGGCAGAGCACTACGCCACGTCAACAGGCGGCCAGTTTTTCGAGATCCGGGAGACACCGGAAGGACCGCGGCCACGGGCCTTCGTCTGGTACGCGCAGAAAAACCTGCTGGCCAGCGGCTGGCTGTCCGGGGAGCGCGTCATGGCGGGCAAACCGGCGGCGGTCGAGGCCCCGCTCGGCGAGGGACGCGTCATTCTGTTCGGCTTCCGGCCGCAGTTCCGCGGCCAGACGTTCGGCACCTTCCGCCTGGTGCTGAACGCGTTGTGGCAAAGCGCGGCGGCGCCGCTCCCCTGAGGGGCGCGGCGCCGCGCGAATGTTTCAGTTGGCCCTGGCGATGGACGCGATCACCAATGCGCCATCCTTCAGCTCGCCCGTGACCTTCGCCTTGAGTCCGTACAACGACTCGGGCACGCGGTCCGGATTGGCGATCTTCACCACTTTGCCGTCCGTGACCAGCACGGGCTTCGCGCCGCCCTTGATGCAGGCCTTGACACAGGAAACGTCGGCGGTCGAGCCCGACTGATGCTTCGCCCCGCACTTGTCTTCGGAGATGTAGCCCGTCCATTCTCCGGCGAACAGCGGAGCCCCGAACAACAGCAATCCCAGAACCAGTTGTTTCATCGAACCCTCCATTCGGATCCCGGAATTGGAATCTGAACACAAGCGTACAGGAACCACGGGTCCGGGGCAAGCCCCCGGCGGCGTCAGCTTGCCGCGGCGGCCTTCTTTCGCTCCGCAATCGGCACGAACTGGCGCTCGCCGTGTCCGATGTAAACCTGGCGCGGACGCGCGATCTTCTGCTCGGGGTCCTGGAGCATCTCTTCCCACTGCGCGAGCCAGCCCACCACTCGCGGAATGGCGAACAGCACGGTGAAGAGGCTCGGCTTGAAGCCCATGGCTTCGTAGATGATGCCGGAGTAGAAGTCGACGTTGGGATAAAGCTTGCGCTTGATAAAGTACTCGTCGGAGAGCGCAATCCGCTCCAGCTCCTTGGCGATCTCGATCTTCGGGTTGTAGCCGGTGACCGAGAAGACCTGGTCGGCGGTGCGCTTGATGATCTTGGCGCGCGGGTCGTAATTCTTGTAGACGCGGTGGCCGAAGCCCATGAGCCGGACCTCGCCCTTCTTCACGCGCTCGATGTAGGCGGGGATGTTCTTCACGTCGCCGATCTGGTCGAGCATGTGCAGCACTTCCTCGTTGGCCCCGCCGTGCAGCGGGCCGCTGAGCGCAGCCGCCGCGGCGGCCACCGAGACGTAGGGATCGGCCAGCGACGACCCGACCACGCGCATCGTGCTGGTGGAGCAGTTCTGTTCATGGTCGGCGTGAAGGATGAACAGGATGTCGAGGGCGCGGGCCAGCACCGGGTTGGCGATGTACTTCGGCTCGAGCAGCCGCCACAGCATGTTCATGAAGTTTTCGGTGTAGCCGAGCTCCGGGTCCGGGTACACGTAAGGCAACCCGAAGTGATGCCGGTAGCAGTAGGCCGTGATCGTCGGCATCTTGGCGATCAGCCGCACGATGTGCTTGCGCCGGGTCTTCGGATCGCGGACGTTCTTTGCATCCGGATAAACCGTGGACAGCGCCGCCACGGTGGAGATCAGCATGCCCATCGGGTGGGCGTCGTAGCGGAAGCCCTCGAGGAATTTCTTGGTGGTCTCGTGAATCAGCATATGCTTCTTCACGAGCGCCACCCACTGGTCCAGCTCTTCCTGCGTGGGAAGCTCGCCGTTGAGGATCAGATAGGCCACCTCGAGGAAAGAGCAATGCTCGGCCAGCACCTCGATGGGATAGCCCCGATAGCGCAAGATGCCCTTGTCGCCATCGATGAACGTGATGGAGCTGCGGCAGCTCGCGGTATTAAGGAAGGCAGGATCATAGCTCATCAGCCCGAAATCCTCGGGCGAGGTCTTGATCTGCCGCAGGTCCGGCGCATGGATGGTGCCATCCTGGATGGGCAGTTCGTACTGCCTCCCTGTGCGCTCGTCAGTCACCAAAAGACGGTCTTGTGCCATTTGCACCCCCGAACAGAATTCGCGGCCGGAAAAAAACGCCGACACTCCAGACGTATCAGATGATGCGGGCCGGGTCAAATGGTGACATTCGGATCCGCAAATAGCGTTCCCGGACTGAGGCGCCAGCCGGGGTCGAGGTGGGACTTCACCGCCCGCATCCGCGCGATCTCTTCCGGCGTGTACATCAGCTCCAGCAGATGCCGCTTGCGCTTGCCCAGCCCGTGTTCGGCGCTCACCGTGCCCCCCAGCCGGACCGCCTCGCGCGCGGCTTCGCTCATCCAGGCGCGGCCGCGGGCCGCCGTCTCCGCGCTGTCCGGCAGGATGTTCACGTGCACGTGGGCGTCGCCGATGTGGCCGTAGATCGTGTAAGACCCGGGAAAGTTCGCCTCCAGCTCGCGCCGGTAGAAGGCCATCATCGCGGCGTTGTGCGCCGGCGGGACGGCGAAATCCGAGCTGATCTTCTCGAAGCCCCGGCTGCGGACGCGCGCGTTGACCGCCTCCGGCAGCGCGTGGCGGAATGCGCGGAAGCGCTCGCGGTCGGCCGACTCCGTCCCGAACCAGCTCTGCTCGAGCGCGCCTGCCTCGCCGAGGCGCTCCAGCCACTGGTCCACGGCGTCGCCCTCCAGGCCGTCCAGCTCCTGCTCGACCATCAGGCAGGCGCGCGCCTCCGCCGGCACGGGCGCGGCCGCATCGCTGCGCAGGATCTCGAGCGATGCCTCGTCCATGAACTCGAGCATGTTGAGCTGCGTGACGGCGCGCCACCGTTCGACCGCCGCCAGAGCAGCGTCCGTGTCAGAGAAAAACACGACGCCGGACAGCAGCGCCTGCGGCTGGGGCAGGAGCGAGACTTCCGCCTCGGCCACGACGGCCAGCGTGCCTTCGCTGCCGCACAACAGCCCGACCCAGGTCGCGTCCTGCGGCAGATAATAGCCCGCCGTGTTCTTGGGGGTCGCCGGCTGCCGCACCGGCTCGTAGGGGAAGTCCAGCGGCTCGCCGCGCCGGAACGTTCGAACACTGCCGTCGGCGAAAACGGCCGTCACGGAGAGCAGGTGACGCCGGGTGGAGCCGTAGCGGAAGCTGCGCGACCCGCTGGCGTTGGTGGCGATGTTGCCGCCGATCGTGGCGGTCCACTCCGTGGGGTCGGGCGCGTAGAACTGCCCGGTGCGCGCGGCGGCGGCTTGCAGGTCCTTGAGCAGCACTCCCGCGCCCGCGGCGGCGCGTCCGCGCCCGATTTCGAGCCGGGTGAGCCGCTCCGTGGAAACCAGCCACCCGCCCTGCGGGCAGCGGCCGCCGGTGATGCCCGTGCCTGCGCCCGACGGCGTTACGGCCACGCCCAGCGACGCCGCGCGCCGCATGGCGGCCGACAGTTCCTCCACCGTTTGCGGCGCAAGGATGCAGTCGGCGTAGCCCTGGTAGCCCGAGGCATCCTCGACGAGGGTCAAGCGTTCAGACCTCCAGAATGACGGGCAGCACCAGCGGGCGCCGTTGCGTCTCCTTGTTCAGGAACCGCTTCAGATCGGCGCGGATCTTTTCCTGGATCACGCCCCAATCGGCCCGCTCCTCGCTGGTGCTGTTTTCGATCGTGCGGACGACCACGTCACGGGCCGCTGCCAGCAGATCGGCCCGCTCCTCGGGGGAAACAAAGCCGCGGGTGACGATTTCCGGCGCGCCTTCCACGCGGCCCGTGTGCTTGTCGATGGCGATGATCGGGATGAGGAAGCCGTCCTCGCTCAGGTGACGGCGGTCGCGGATGACCATGTCCTCGACCACCTCGTCGATGGAGCCGGAGTCGATGCAGACGCGCCCCACCGGCACGTTGTCCCCGCGCCGCGCGCCTTCCTTGTCGATCAGCAGCGTCTGCCCTGTCTCGAGCACGAAGGTGTCTTCCAGGCCGTAGTCGGCCAGATGCGCGGCCAGCGCGGCGTGCTTCGACATCTGCCAGTACTCGCCGTGGATCGGCACAAAGTAACGGGGCCGCACGAGGTTGAGCAGCAGTTTCAGCTCTTCCTGGGAGGCGTGCCCGGACACATGCACCGGCGGGTTCATCTGCCCGGCGACGACCTCGGCGCCCCGCCGCGCCACATGGTTCATCATCCGCCCGATGGCCTTCTCGTTGCCAGGGATGATGCGCGCGCTGTGCACCACCAGGTCGCCGCGTTCCAGCCGCAGGTGCTTGTGGTTGTCCACCGCCACGCGGCTCATCGCCGACATCGGCTCGCCCTGCGTGCCGCTCACCACCACGACCACGCGGTGCGGCGGCGCGCTCATGATGTCCTGCGGCCGCAGCAGCAGATTGTCCGGGATCTTCAGCAGGCCCAGGCTGTGGGCGATCTCGGTGCAGGACAGCATGCTGCGGCCGAGAAACGCCACCTTCCGGCCGGAGGCGTGGGAAATGTCGAGGATCTGCTGGATGCGGTGCACCGAGCTGGAGAAACAGGTGACCACGATGCGCCGCTGCGCGCGGTTGAAAATCTCCTCGAACCGCGGCAGCACGGCGCGTTCCGAAGGCGTGTAGCCGGGCCGGTCCACGTTGGTCGAATCCGACAGCAACAGCAGCACGCCCTGCTTGCCGTAATCGGCCAGCGTGTGCAGGTCGAACAGCTCGTTGTCGGTGGGCGTCGGGTCGATCTTGAAGTCGCCGGTGTGGATGACCACGCCCAGCGGGGTGCGGATGGCCAGTGCGACCGCCTGCACAATCGAGTGCGTCACGTGGATGAATTCGATTTCGAACGGCCCCAGCTTGACCCGGTCGCCCGGCTTGACCCGGTTCAGGCGGCTCTGGTCGGCCATCTCGTGCTCTTCCAGACGCCGCTCGACCAGGGCGAGCGTGAATTCCGTGCCATAGACGGGCACGTTGATCTCGCTCAGCAGAAACGGAACCGCCCCGATGTGGTCCTCGTGGCCGTGGGTCAGCACCAGGCCGCGAACCATCTCGCGGTGCTGCTCCAGGTAGGTGAAGTCCGGCGTCACGATGTCGACGCCGAGCAGTTCGGCATCCGGGAACATCATGCCTGCGTCAATGACGATGATGTCGTCGCCGTAGCGCAGGGCGAGGCAGTTCATGCCGAATTCGCCCAGGCCGCCCAACGGGATCACCTGAAGCAGCTTCTCAGACATGGTCGCGGGGAGACTCCTGAAATAACAAGGCTAACACGCAAAGGGCCCGCCCCCGGGGGGGCGGGCCCGTTCTGATGTTCAATGGGAGAAACAGATTCGACGGTCTCGCGACCAAAAACCTGTATGTGATTCGAGCGTAGAGCCTCGAAAAAGGCTTGTCAAGGAAAAATCTCTCATCCGGAAATTTGTTCGTAAGACATTGCTGGACAATCACTTATCGGACTTGACAACCGGCTGCCGGAATGGCAGCCGACAGCCCCGGGCCCCCTTCCCGGGACGCCCGGTTCCGGTCTATGTGTGAGAAATCGGAGGGCTTATCGCCCCCGCCATGCCCCTGCTGCCCGTTCTCCCCTGCCCCGGCTCTCCGTCCTTCGCATCGCCCGAGAAGACCGGCAAGACCGGCGCTTGGCGCATGGTTTCTTAAAGATTCTTAATCAGTGGCTGGACTGGCGTATCAATCAATCCGAACCACCGTCATCGGGTCATCGTTGCCGTAAAGACGGATGCGGCGGCGGCGCATCATGGCCACAAAAACGGCGAAAACGCACCCCCCGCCGAAGCAGACCAGCAGCAGGAACCCTGTCAGTTTGAAGATCCCGATCAGCAGCCCTCCGACATTCGGCATGGGCGGCGGCGTTGTGGCCTCGTTGCGCACGACCTCGGCTTTCCACTCGAGCCCGTCCAGCACCGGCCTGGCCAGCGCCTCCGGGGCGCCGCCCGGGAACACCGCCACCAGCACGTAGGAGCGCTTCACCAGCCATCCAGGCTGCTTGCGGAACTCCCGCTCCCGCTGCCGGGCCATCTGGGGCGTGTGATAGTAAAAAATCGCGTAATCAACCACCTGCGAGCCGAGCACGAGCTTGCCTGCCTGCGCTTCGGCCCCGTCCTCGAAGCCGACGAGGGAAGCCGGCACCATGGGCAGGAACTTGCCGAGGGAGTGCACGCCGAGCAGGTAGCGCTCGCTGTTGCGCACCAGGCCCTTTTCCGGCAGATAGCCCGGCAGGTAGGGCAGGCCGCCCCCGCTGCGCATCGCCGGCGCGGCGCGGAACAGCTCTTGCAGCTCCGCAGGCAGCGGACGCCACCCCTCAAACAGAAACACGTAGTTTTGATGGGCGAGCATCAGCCCGCCCGGGGTGACGCAGCTCGTCAGCGAGTCGCGCACCGGCGTGCATTTGGGGGGGCGGTTGGCCTGATACCAGGCGAGCGCTCCCGTGGCGTCCTGCAAGCGCCATGCAGTGCCGGCGAAGCGGCCCACAGGTCCTTCGTAGACGGCGCGCTCGGCCGCCTCCCCGCCGTACTCGGCCCAGAGAACCGGGTCTTCCGGCTCGACGGGCGCGGTCTTCACCCGCCGGGAGCCGTGCCAGGCTTCCGGCCAGATCTGCGCATGGCCGGGAGCGGCGAGAAACGCGAGCAGGATCAGGCGCCGCAGCATTTCTTGTACTTTTTCCCGCTGCCGCACGGGCAGGGATCGTTGCGCCCCACCTTGGCCCCCTTGATGACCTGCGCCTTGGGGGCGCCGGAAGCCTCGCCGCCGGCGAACTGAAGCATCTCCAGCTCGCGCTCCTTTTTCCGCTGGATGTTGCGCGTGAGGTCGATGAAGGAGGACTGCGCCGCGCGGCGCTCGTCCTCGTCCGCGGTCCGGACCGGCGTGTCGCCGTTGCCGTCGCCGTCCCAGCCGGCATCCACTGCGCTGCGCGCCCGTTCCACGGAGGGCTGGAGGAAGAACAGGAACCGCACGGTCTCGTCTTCGATGCGGTCCATCATCTCCTGGAACAGGCGGAAGCCTTCCTTCTTGTATTCGATCAGCGGGTCCTTCTGTCCGTAGGCCCGCATGCCGATGCCCTCTTTCAGGTGGTCCATCGTCAGCAGGTGGTCCTTCCACTGCTGGTCGATGACGTTGAGCCAGACCATGCGCTCCATTTCGCGCATGACCTCCGGCCCCACCAGGGCTTCCTTTTCGTCGTATCGGCGGCGGAGCTTCTCGAGGATGTACTCTTCCATCTCGAGCCGCGACATCTGCTGGATCTCCGCCGGCAGGATCTTCACGCCGAACTGCGAGTTGATGTCGGTTTGCAGCCCGACGAGGTCCCACTTGTACGGATCGACGCCCTCCGGGCAGCGCGCGTCGATGAAGGAGGCAAGGATGCCGTCGACGATCTCGAACAGCCGCTCCTTCATGTCGCGGCCCTCGAGCAGCTGGCGGCGCAGGCCGTAGACGGCCTTGCGCTGCTTGTCCATCACGTCGTCGTATTCCTTGACGTGCTTGCGGATGGCGAAGTTCTGCGCCTCGACGGCCTTCTGCGCCGCCTCGATGCGCTTGGTGATGAGCCGCGACTCGATGGGCACGTCCTCTTCCATGCCCAGCCGCAGCATCAGGTTCTGGATGCGGTCTCCGCCGAAAATGCGCAGCAGGTCGTCCTGAAGCGAGAGGTAGAAGCGCGACTCGCCTGGGTCGCCCTGCCGCCCGGCGCGCCCGCGCAACTGGTTGTCGATGCGCCGCGACTCGTGGCGCTCCGTGCCGAGGATGCACAGCCCGCCGACGCCGACCACCTTTTCGTGCTCCTCGTCGCACTGCGCCTTGAAGCCCGCGTAAATCTCGCGCCATTTCGCGATCGGCACGCGGTAGTGCAGATCGCCGCGCATGAAATAGTAAAAATGCGTGTCGGCGATCGTGCTGTAGAGCTCGGCCGGGATCGTCTCCGCCACTTTCTGCCGCAGCGCCTCTTCCTGCGCGAGGAATTCCGGGTTGCCGCCGAGCAGGATGTCCGTGCCGCGGCCCGCCATGTTGGTGGACACCGTCACCGCGCCCAGCCGGCCCGCCTGGGCGACGATGTAGGCTTCGCGCTCGTGGTTCTTGGCATTCAGCACCTCGTGCCGGACGCCCATTTTCTTGAGAATTCCGCTTAATTTTTCCGATTTTTCCACCGAAATCGTGCCCACCAGCACGGGCTGGCCGGTCTTGTGCCGTTCGGCGATGTCCCTGGCGACGTTGCGCCACTTTTCGACTTCGGTGCGGTAAACGACGTCGTTGTGATCCTTGCGGATCATCGGCCTGTGGGTCGGGATCACCACGACATCGAGGTTGTAGATCTTGTTGAACTCCGCCGCCTCGGTGTCGGCGGTGCCGGTCATGCCGGCCAGCTTCTTGTACAGCCGGAAGTAGTTCTGGAAGGTGATCGTGGCCAGCGTCTGGTTTTCCCGCTCGATCTTGACGCCTTCCTTGGCCTCGATCGCCTGGTGCAGCCCGTCGGACCAGCGCCGGCCGGGCATGAGGCGGCCGGTGAACTCATCGACGATGATCACCTCGCCGTCCTTGACGATGTAGTCGCGGTCGCGCTGGTAGAGCACGTGCGCGCGCAGCGCCTGCTGCACGTGGTGGTTGAGCTCGATGTACTCGGGGTCGTACAGGTTCGGCACCCCGAGCAGCCGCTCGACCTTGGCCACGCCTTCCTCGGTCAGCGCGACCGTGCGGTTGCGTTCATCCACCGTGTAGTCGCCGGTGGTGTATTTTTCGCCCGGCTCGCGGCCCTCGATCACCTCGCCGCGGACCAGCTTCGGGATGATGGCGTTGACCTTGTAATACTTGTCGGTGGATTCCTCCGACGGGCCGCTGATGATGAGCGGCGTGCGCGCCTCGTCGATCAGGATCGAGTCCACCTCGTCGACGATCGCGTAATTGTGCTCCCGCTGGACGCAGTCCTCCAGCCGGAACTTCATGTTGTCGCGCAGGTAGTCGAAGCCGAACTCGTTGTTGGTCCCGTAGGTGATGTCGCAGTGGTAGGCGGCGCGCCGCTCGTCGTCGTCGAGGCCGTGGACGACGAGGCCCACGCTCATGCCGAGGAAGCGGTAGACGCGGCCCATCCATTCCGAGTCGCGCCGCGCCAGGTAGTCGTTCACGGTGACCACGTGCACGCCGTCGCCGGTGAGCGCGTTCAGATAGACAGGCAGCGTGGCCACCAGCGTCTTGCCTTCGCCCGTCTTCATTTCGGCGATCTTGCCCTGGTGCAGGACGATGCCGCCGATCAGCTGCACGTCGAAATGCCGCATGTTGAGCACGCGGCGCGCGGCTTCGCGCACCACGGCGAAGGCGTCGATGAGCAGATCGTCGAGGCTCTCGCCGTTGGCCAGGCGCTGTTTGAATTCCGCGGTCTTGGCCGCCAGTTCCGCGTCGGAGAGCTTCTGGAGCGAAGGCTCCCGGCTGTTGATGGCTTCCACGATCGGCCGAAGCTTTTTGACCTCGCGCTCGTGCTTTGTGCCGAAAATCTTCGCCAGAAGGGTATCGATCATAAATGCGGCTTTACCCTCATTCTACCGCAGGGGTCTCCCCGTCCCCGCGAGAATGCCCGGCGCCGCACGCCGGCGCCTTTCCTCAGGCGTTCATCTCGGCCCACGTGACCACGCGCTTTTCGTAGATGGAGCGCGTCCCCATCAGCGCCACCAGCGTGGCTTCAAAAGCGCTCTCGACGTCGTTCAGCGGGCGGCGCCTGTTGCGCACATTGTCGAGGAAGGCCGCCAGCGACATCCGCGTCGCATCCTGGCCCGCGTCGGGCACCTCGAGCTTCACCCGCTGCCGCTCCGTGCGCGGCTGGAACTCGGCGCGGATCAGGTCGACGGCGCCCTCGCTGAGGAAGACGCGCTCCTGGATCCCGGTGAATCCCGGAGGGTCGAAGTAGTGGTGGCTGAAATTGACCTGCACGCCGCCTTCGAACTCGTAAATCAGGCTGTAATGGTCCATCACGGTGCGCCCGGGCGGCGTGTCGACGAAGAGCGTCGTGCCCCCGTCGCCGTAACACCGCAACGGCGGCTTGCCGATGGCCCAGCGGAACAGGTCGAGGATGTGGATGCCCTGGTCGACGACAATATCGCCGCATTTTGTTTTGTCGAAATACCAGGGGATGTTGCGCGGCAGGTCGCCGCCGTGGCGCATGCCGTGGCATTGCAGCACCCGCCCCGCCTTGCCTTCGTGGATCCAGCGCATGGCAGCGGCGCGCGCCGGGTCGTGGCGCAGCTGGAAGCCGACCTGCATGATGACGGGCGCGCGGCGCGCCGCGTCGCGGACGGCGCGGCAGTCCTCCACCGTCAGCGCCAGCGGCTTTTCCGCGTACAGGTGCTTGCCGCGCTCAAGCACCGCGATGTCGATCTCGCGGTGCGTGTAGTCCGGCGCAGCCTGGATGACGGCGTCCAGCTCGCGGACTTCGTCGAGCATCCGCCGGTAGTCGGTGAACGTCCGCGCCGAGCCGCCTTTCTTCGCCACGGCGGTGGCGGCGGCGTCGGCGCGCTCGGGCAGGATGTCGCAAACCGCCACCACCTCGGCGCCCTCCAGTTCGAGCAGGTGCTGCAAAAGGAACGCGCCGCGGTTGCCTGCGCCAATCAACGCCACGCGGATCCTGTCCGCGCGGTTCTGCGCCCGCAGCAGCGCGGGCGCGGCCAGCATCGCTCTTCGTGTCATCATTTCGCTTTCACCTCGTCAAGCAGGCGCAGCGCGGCTTCCACGAGCAGCTCGCCGCTGCCGCGGCCGCACCGCGCCGTAATCACTTCGTAGTGGCCGTGGTCCCATGCCGGGCGGTCCGGGAAATAGCCGAGGCTGTCGTTGGCGAGCGACACCGCCACCGTGTGGCGGAACGGCGAGGCGCGCCGCAGGGCCAGCCCCAGCTCGACGAAAATCTCGCCCGGCAGCCCCACCCAGGCGAGATCCCTGCCGAGGGCGATCACCTGCACCTCGGCCTCCCGTTCCGCCCTGCCCAGCGCCTCCACCTCGGCGATGCGGTGCGCCTTCACCAGGTCCAGAAATGCGATCTTTTCGCCCTTCCGCTCCCGCGCCAGCACGTCCCGGCTCCACGACAATTCCTGCGCGTCATGTTTGACAAGGGGCAGCGCGACGCGCGCCGAGGCGCTCCGCGGCGCCACCCCCTCGGCGGGCGCGAGGCGCGCCAGCGCCTTCAGCACCTCCCCGGCCAGCACCGTGCCGATGCGCTCGGCCTCGCCGTGGCCGCGTTGCGGGCGCGGGTCGGAGACATCGATGTGGTTGATGTTGCCCGCGCAACCGAGCGTGAAGATGGTCACGCCCCCGCCGCGCGCGCAGCCGATCAGCCGCGACAGCGTATAGGGATAGTCGGCCGAGATCTCCGTGCCGCCGACCGTGTCCAGATGCAGGGCGTAATTGACCAGCGTGGCGATCGGGCGCCCGTCCGCCGCGTCCACCGCGATTACGGAAACGCGCGGGTCCACCGGGCCCACGGGGCGCGCGATATCGGGATTGCCCTTGCCCGGGTTGAACCTCACCGTCCCGTCCTTCATGAAGAAGCGGCGGTGAAAGACGAGCGACGGCTCGTGGCCCTCGGCCCAGGCGATGCGCGCCGGCCCGGCCCCGGCCGCCGCCAGCCGCACCGCCTCTGCGATCTTTGCCGGCAGGCCGGCCGCAAACTCGCCTTCCACCACCGGGGCGAGATGCGTGTGCGTGGCGCTGATCATGACAGCCGCCGCCGGAATGCCCGCTTCCGTTTCGATCCGCCGCCGCGCCTCCTGCACAACGCCGCCCGGAACTTCAAGGAGGTCGCAGGCGGCCAGCGCCGCGCGCCGCTGCTCTCCTTCCAGCACGAGCGCCTTGCACCACAAATCGTCATGAACGGCCGTGGACAGCCGCGGGCGGAAGTAGCCTGCCAGCGGCAAGGGTTTCGCGGGGGTGATCCGCACCTGCGCCGCGCCGGCTCGCAGCTCTTGCGCTGCCCCTCCGGCCCGGGACGCCATCATGAGGACGAGTAGCGCAAGAGCTGTTCTCATGTCTGCCGCGTTGCGCCTTCCGCTGCTCATGCTACAGCAACCCCGCGCGCGACTCCAGCAAGCCCTCCGGCCCCGGGTTTTCGCTTGCAGCCCCGCGCGGATGATACGATGGCGGGCTGATGCAGCTTCGACGCCGTTCCCTGTTTCTTGCGCCTCTTGCCTCGCTTGCCGCGCGGCTGCGCGCGCAGCAGCCGCGCCTGCGTCTCGGCTACGACACCTACTCCATCCGCTCCTGGGGCCTGAAGGCGCTCGAGCACCTGGACTTCGCCGCCAGCCACGGCTGCACCGCATTGCAGATCTCCTCGCTCAACGACTTCGCTTCGCTCGATGAAGGCTATCTGAAGCGCGTCCGCGACCGCGCCGCCGAGCTCGGCATCGCGCTCGATGCCGGCACGGGCTGCATCTGCCCCTCGGCGCGGGCCTACCGCAACCGCAAGGAGGACCCGGCCGAACACCTGCGGCGCGCGCTGCGCGTCGCGCAGCAGATCGGGGCGCGCTCGCTGCGCTGCTACCTCGGCGACTTCGAGGACCGCCTGCACCCGCAGGGCATCGGGTTCCACATGGAGAACACCGTGCGCGTGCTCCGGGCCGTGCGCGACACGGCGCTCGAAACCGGCGTGCGGATCGCGCTCGAAAACCACTCCGGCGACATGCAGGCATGGGAGTGCCGGCAGGTGATCGAAGAGGCGGGCACGGACATCGCCGGGGCGTGTCTGGATACGGGCAATCCGATCTGGTGCGCCGAACACCCGGAGGTCACCATGGAGGTGCTGGGCCCCGTGGCTGTGACCACGCATGTGCGCGACACGGCGATCTTCCCGCACCCGCGCGGCTGCGCCGCCCATTGGACCGCTCTCGGCGACGGCTGCATCGACCTCGTCCGGCTCGCCGAATTGCACAGGAAACTCTGCCCGCAGGCCCCGCTGCATCTGGAGATCATCACCGGGCGCCCGCCGCGCATCGTGCCCTTCTACGAGGAGTCTTTCTGGAAAGCCTTCCCCAAGGCGCGCGCGGCGGAATTCGCGCGCTTCGTGGCCCTGGTCAGGAGCGGCTCGCCCCTGATGAAGCCGATGGTGATCGAAGACGTGCCGGGCATGGACGTGCCCGAATACCGGGCCGCGCTCAGGAAGCAGCAGCGGCTCGACCTGGAGCGCAGCCTCGCCTGGGCGCGGGAGAGGATGATCGGATGATCCGCATCCTCACGGCGCAGCTCAGGGACCGCTATGCGCTGGTGGTGCGCGCCGAGTCGGCGCCGGAACAGCTTGGCGCGGCGCTGGAGGCCGCGCTGCCGGCGCTGTTCGACCACGTCATCGCGCTCGGCCCCGAATGCGCGGGCAGGCCTTTCCTGCGCTATCTCGGCTTCACGCCCGAAGGGCGGATGCAGATCGAGGCGGGCATCGAGACGCGGGACCCGATGCCTTCGGGCGGGCAAATCGAGTCCATCGTCCTGCCGGCGGGCGACGCGGCCATGGCCGACGTCCGCGGCGGCAGCGCCGAGCTGATCCGCGCCCACGAGGCGCTCGACCGGTGGATGGAACAAAATGGCCGCCGGCCCGCAGGCCCGCGCGAGGAACACCCCCTCGAATGGACGGAGCAGGAGCGGCACGTCCGGCTCATCCAGCCGCTGGAGGCGGCGTGAGCGCATCGCGGACCATCAGGATCGCGTCTTCGGCCGGATCGACGTAATAGGCGCGCCGGCGGCCGCAGACGGCAAATCCCTGCGACTCGTAAAAGCGGATGGCGTCCGTGTTCGATTCACGGACCTCCAGCCAGATCTTTCGCCCTTCCAGCAAGCCGAGCAGCGCGCGCGCCACGCCGCGGCGGCGCGCTTGCGGGTGCACGGCGAGGTTCAGCAGCTCGGCCTCGGCGCCCGGCAGCTCCTGCCAGACGGCGAAGCCTTCGATGCGCCCGCCGCGTTCGGCCACGAACGCGCGCTGCGGCGGCGCGTTCGAGGGAAGCCACTGGCCCGCCTCCGGACAGAGCCTCAGCAACTCCGCGACGGCTTCCGCATCGGCAGGCGTCATCGGCCGCAGAGAGAATTCCATAGCTCCACCTGCTTCTGCGCGATCCGGTCCCAGGCGTAGTGCAGCTCGGCATGCCGCCGCGCGGCCGCCGCCAGCCGCGCGCGCAGCGCGGGGTCGTCGAGCAGCCGCAAAACCGCCGCGGCGAAGGCGTCCGCCCCCTCGGCGATCAGCACGCTTTCCCCGTCGGCGAGCCCCAGCCCGGCCACGCCCGACGGCGTGGAAACGATGGCCCGCCGGGAAGCCATCGCCTCCAGCGCCTTCAGGTTGGTGCCCGCGGACACAATCGTGGGGATCAGCACGATGGTGCTGCGTTCGTACAGCGGCTGGACATCGGCCACGTAGGCGTGCACGGTGATGCGGGCGTCCAATGGGCGGGGCGTCCAGTACAGCTCCGGCTGGGGGCCGGCGACCACGGTGAGGCGCACGTCGCGGTGCGCGATGCGCGGCCACACCTCGTCCACCAGGAACAGGAACGCCCGCACGTTGGGAAAATGCCGGAAGGAGCCGACAAAGAGCAGCTCCGGCGGCCCGCCACCCGGCTCCGGCGCGGCGCGGAACCGTTCCAGGTCCACGCCGTTGGGGAGGATCACCGTCTTGTCCGGGCTGGCGAGCAGCGCGGCATCCTTTTCGCTCATCGCCACCACGCGCCGCGACCGCCGGATGGCGGCGCGCTCAAAGCGCCGCCACCGCCACAGGTCCCACCAGGAGCCGGGCGAGCGCCGCCGCTCGTGCACCTGCTGGTACAGGTCCCAGGTGACGTCGTGCTCGACGAGGATGTCCGGGCGGTAGCGCGCCATCTGCGTGTACTCGGCCTGAAGCAGCTCCGCGCCGCAGGCGCGCATCAGGCCGCGCAGCGAGCGATCCAGCTCGGGAGCGTAGAACTCGCAGGCTTCCGGCGGCAGCAGTGTCGACCAGCGCGGCTCGCGCCAGCGCGGTCGCGCCGCGGCGAACACGGCGGCGCAGAACTCGCCCATCTTCGCGAAATCGGACTCGCTTTGGCCGTCCTCGAAGCCGAACAGGACGATGTCGTATTGTTCGGAACATTTCCGCAGCAGATTGTAGAGCCGCACGGCGCCGCCGTGGGCTGGCGGCCACGGCAGATAGGGGGTCAGCACGGCCACGCGCGGCGCGCCGGGGCGGAAGCCGCGCCCGCCCGCGCTGCGCCACTGGCGCGGCAGCTCGCTGCGGTCGCGCTTCCATGGCGCCAGCCACCGCGGGCGCAGAAAGATGCGGTCGCGCGGGACCCCGGCGAGGAACAGCAGCGAGGCCAGCGGCTCGCGCCAGTGCACGTGGTGCCGTTCGAGCCGCGCATTGAAGGCGAGCACGCGGAACGGGAAAGCCGCCAGCGCGGCCAGCAGCGCGCGCCTGTCTTCGAGGCTGGCCGCGCACAGCGCCACCCGCCGCCCGCGTGCCGCCCGCCGCAGCTCGAGCCACATTTCGCCCGCGCCCGGCCCGCGGGCGGGCACTTGCAGGACGGGGACCTCCGGCGTCAGCCGCCGCATTTCCTCCCCATGCGCCCCCTCGCCGGCAATCAGAACCACGGCCTCGGGATCCTTGCCGAGCAGGGCGAACAGGAGCCGCTTGAGGCGCTGCTTCACGGCCGCCTGCCTCCCGCGCGGCCGAGCGCCAGCTTCAGCACCGCCCAGCTGGCCATCGGCAGCACCGCCGCAGCCACGCACACCGGCGCGAACCCGTAGCGGTCCACCACGCGCCCGGTGATCGAGGAAAACACGCCTTGCAGCGCGCCATAGACGGCCGTCAGCCCGCTGACGGCGAAGGCCGCGCGGTGGGCGCCGAACAGGTCCAGCGGCATCGCGTAGATGTTCACGCTGGAGGCGACGCAGGCGAAGAAGGACAGACAGATGAAAACGGTCGCCCAGCCAGGCCCCGGCGCCCACGGGGCCGCCGCGCCGCCCAGCAGCAGCAGCGAGGCGAGCAGGATCGTGCGCAGCCGCGCAGGCGTCACATCTTCCTTCCCGGCGGACCAGCGCAGCGCGAGCCACCCGCCGGCCAGTCCGCCCAGCGTCGCGAAGATCGGCGGCACCCAGGCGAAGCGGTAATTCGCCTCCGCCTGGGGCAGCCCGTGCACGCGCACCAGAAACACGGTGGTCCAGTTCACCCAGAGCGAATAGACGGCCATCAGAAGGACGTTGGCGGCAAGCAACGCCCAGTAGCGCGAGTCGGCCAGGATCTCGCCCACAGGCGCTGCTGCCGCGCCCGCCGGGCTTCGCGGCACAGGCACGCGTCCTTCCACCGCCAGCCACAAAGGGATCCAGGCTAGCCCCGCCGCGCCGAGGCTGACAAAGGCCGCGCGCCACCCGTAGCTGCGCGCGATCCACTGCGCCGCCACCGGCGCGAGGATCGCCCCCAGCGTCAGGCCGATCTGGAACACCGCGCTGCCCAGCGCGCGCTCCCGGGGCGGGAGATACAGGGCCGATGCCTTTCCCGTGGCCGGCACGCCGCCGGCTTCTCCCAGACCCAGCGCCGCGCGGCAGGCGATCAGCCCCGCCACGCTGCCAACCCACCCTGTCGTCATCCCTGCCAGCGACCAGAAGCCCACGGCAAGCGAAGCGCCCCACCGCAGGCCGATCCGGTCGATCAGCCACCCGGCCAGCGGCGCGCCGATCGCATACGTAATGGAGAAGGCCAGAATGACATCGCCGTAGCCCGCCGCGGAAAGGCGGAATTCCTGCATCAGCTGCGGCGCCAGCGCGGCCAGTATCTGGCGATCCATGAAATTGACGGCATTGGCAAGCGCGAAAACGGCGATCACCAGCCAGCGCAGCCGCGAGTTCATGGGAGGAATTCGAGCGCGGCCACTTCGCCCGGCGCGCCGGGCCTGGCCACATACTCGATCTTCACACGCCGCGGCGGCTTCTGCGGCCCGCAGCCGAGCTGCACTTGCGCCTGACGCTCGCTGAGCACCACCACCTTGCCCGGATCGCGGATCACCATCGTGACCGGCTTGCCGGAGGCGTCCTTGAGCACGAGCCTCGCGCTGCGCCCCTGGCAGACCACGTTTTCCAGCGTCCCGGTGAAGGTTTGCGTCGGCGGCCCCTCCCACCACGGCTCGATCTTCTTTCCCTCCGCGCCGCCCTGGCTGGCCCGCTGTTCGGCCTCGCGGATGCGCTCGAGCGCTTCCTTCCTGAGGCGCTCCAGCTCGTCCTGTTCTTCCTTCCTTCGGCGGGCCCGCTCGGCGGCCTCGGCCTCGAGCCGCGCCTGCTGGAACTCCTCGCGCGCGGCCGCCAGCCGCGCCCGTTCCTCTTCGCTGCGCGCCACGCGCTCGGCCGCGCGCCAGCTCTTCTCGGCATCGGCGTACTGTTTGGCCTCGTGCTGCGCCCGCGCCAGCGCCTGCCAGATCTCCGGGTCGCGCGGCCGCAGCTCGGCCGCCTTCCTGAGCAGATATGCCCTGCGGACCGGCCCCGGCTCGCGGGCGGCGGCGCGGATGTAGGGCTCGGCCCAGCGCGGGTTTTTCTGCGCGGCTTCCTCGTACAGGCCCAGCTCCAGCAGCCCGCGCGCGCAGCGGTCCCGCTGCGGGTCCATCAGCTTCCTCATGGTCTCGAACGCAGCGCGGGCATCCTCCTTGGCCCCCTCGGCGAGCAACGCCAAACCCAGCCCTTCAAAAGCCAGCGGCCCCGGCCGCTCTTCGATGGCCCGCTGGTAGGCGGCGCGCACCTCGGCCGGCGGCGCGCCGCGCGCCATCAGCAGGTCCGCCGGCAGAACGCGCAGGCGCGAGGGCATCATCGGAACCACGGGGAAAGCAATGCGCGGATCAAGGGGACGCCCGGGAAGCGTGAGCGTGCGGAACCGGCCGGCGGCCAGATACTGATCCAATTCGGCGTCGAATTCGGCGGCTTTGCGGCCGAACGCGTTGCGGAAGGCGGTGTTCCAGTCGGCGCCGGCGCCAAGATTGGAAAGCAGCACGCGCGTCCGCGTGGCGGTTTCCTCGTTGGTGAGCAGCATCTGGAGCAGCGCCCATTCCCGCGTGCGCAGGGCCGGCTCCGGGGGAATGCCGAGCACGGCCTTGCCCGACTCCAGCCGCATGGTGGAAAACAGCACGGCGACGCTCTGCTCGAGCGTGCCGGGCATGCGGTCCTGCCAGTTGTCCTCGATGAAAAGCAGCGCCAGCTCGCGGAAGAACGCGGGCGGCGGCGCCGAGCCGGCGGGCCACGTCGTCATCCAGCCGTCGCGCGAAAAGCCGAGCCGCGGCGCAGGATCGTCTTTCGCGGCGCGGCGCACCACCACCGTGACCGGCCACACGGTTTGCAGGTCGCGCTTGCCCGTCGTCTCGCCGAAAAGGAAGCGGAACTGCTCCAGATGGTACAGGGCCTGGCGGGCGCGCTCCTCGCCGGCGTCGGAGAAAACGACAAAAGGCCCGCTTTTTGTTTCGATCCAGTCCGCCCCGCAAAGCGGGGCGGCCAGCAGCGCGAACAGGAGCGCGGCTCGGGTCGGGCGCATCGTCTGGCTCCGGCGTCAGGAGATCGGCCCCTGCCCGGCGGACAGGGCGGCGACCATCCTCTCTTTCTCTTTTTCCGCGATCTCGACCGTGGAGTCCAGCGACACATGCCAGGTCATGCCCGCCACGGCGTAGCCGCTCAACAGAACCAGCCAGAAGGCAAGGTCGCGGTCGAAGGCGTACCGGGCCAGGTGCGCCAGCCCGATCGGCGCCAAAAGCAGCGGGTAGAACAACAGCATCAGGCCCTGGATCTTGCCCGCAGAAGCCTGCCGCCAGCTCGATGACGGGTCCATCGGCCGCGGCGACTGCACGCTGGCCAGGTTGCCGATGGCGAGCAGGAACAGCGCCACCAGCAGCGCGCAGCCGAACGCCTCCGGGATTTTCTGAAGCGGGAACCGGATGCGCAGCACGGCCAGCGCCGCCGCCACCATGCCGACCTCGGCCATCAGCATGAGGATGGCGGTGAGGTTTTTCGCCACGATCACGGCCCGGAACGGGATCGGCATCACGAAATACGCCTGCACGGCCGAGCGGTCGAAGCCGAAAGCGTTCCAGAACAGCGCCTCGCCGAGCAGAAGCGTGGCATACAGGCTCACCCAAAGCAGCAGGTTCTCATTCGACCGGTCCTCGCCCCAGCCGCCGCGAAACACGAGCGGCAGCCAGATAATGATGCCAAAGGTGAATCCCATGAAAAAGACCAGCCGGAAGCGCGGCGAGCGGCCCAGCGTGCGGATCTCCTTCGACACGAGGGCGCCCAGCGGATCCGGCAGCAGACGGCCGGGCAGCCCGGAAAGCCGCTCGAAGAAGCCGGGCGAGACCGCCGCCGGCCGGGCCCTTTCCTTCGACCGGATTTCCGCCGCGTCCCACCGCAGGCCGCGCCGGAACTGCGAATAGCCGAACCAGGCGGCGAAAAACAGCCAGGCGCCCGCGCCCGAAAACGCAAAGAGAGAAAACTCGCCCGTGCCCAGCAGCGCCATGGTCGTCCAGGGCAGCGGCAGGCGCGGAGTCCAGGCGGCGTATTTCTGGTAGAAGCCGCGCATCTGTTCGGGAGGAACCGCCACGACCAGCAGCTGCGGCAGCGCCGCCACCAGCACGATGCCGAGCACGACGAGCTCCCGGACGCCGCGGCGCGCCAGCAGCCGGGTGAGCAGGTCGCGAATGCCGACCGAGAGCATCAGATTGAACAGCACGAACAGCAGGAGGAACGCCGCGGTCCAGCCCGGCGTGTGCGGGCTTCGCGCCAGGCCGGCGGCCACGCCCGCCAGCACGATCAGCACCTCCGTCCCGGTGGAGACGCGCAGCAGCGCCTCCATGAGAAACAGCTTGCGAAAAGAGACCGGGTACACCAGCAGGCGTTTGAGGTCCAGGCTCAGGCCCGAAGCCGCCATCATGACCGGGATGATCTGCCAGTAGCCGGTCGCGCCCATCAGGATGGCAGACACAATGGCGACCAGGCTGTCCTTGCTCCGGACCTCCGGCAGCGCCACCGCCGCCAGCCAGGCGAGGAAGCACACCATCCCGTACCAAACAGCCATCGAGAGCCAGTAAAAGACGCGTCCTGCCCCCATCCGGCGCCCGGCGAAGCGGTTGTGGAGGACGCGGAGCTGCGCGCCGAGGATCGCGCGAACCTGATCGTCCAGCAGAGTCATGGGTCCCCGCTCACCTCAGCCAGTCCAGCGCCTCCGTGGTCCGCGCCGGGCCGCCCACGATGCGGACGAAAAGGTCCTCCAGAGTCTCCTCGCCGGAACGCAGCGCCTCGATCGGGCCCTCGGCCACCAGCTTGCCCTGATGAATGATGGCGACGCGGTCGCACAGCCGCTCGACGACCTCCAGCACGTGGGAGGTGAGGAAGATCGTCGCGCCCTTGGCCACCTGTTCGAGCAGGATGTCCTTCATCAGCCGCGCGCCGACGGCGTCGACGCCCTCGAACGGCTCGTCCAGCAGGAACAGCTCCGGCCGGTGGATCAGCGCCGCCGCCATCGCCACCCGCTTCCGCATCCCTTTCGAGTACTCCGCGATCAGCTTCGAGCCGGCGGTGTCCAGTTCGAACAGCTCCATCAGCTCCCGCGCGCGGCGCCGGGAGAGTTCGCGTCCCAGCCCGTACATCCGGCCCACAAATTCGACAAACTCGAATCCGGTGAGGTGGTCGAACAGCAGGCTCTCATCCGGCACCAGGCCAATGCGGGCCTTGATCTCGAGGTGTTGCTCGGGCATCGGGCGCCCGAGGATGCGGATCGTGCCGGCCGTGGGCGGGGCAAGCCCCATCAGCATGCGGATGGTGGTCGTCTTGCCAGCGCCGTTGGGCCCCAGGAAGCCGAAGAAACAGCCGCGCTCCACGGTGAGCGTCAGGCCGTCGACGGCGGCCTTCTCGCCGTAGACCTTCCGCAATCCGTTCATTTCAATGGCCGGCGATGTCTCCGGTATCATCCGTGTTCCTTCATCCTAACCGTTTCCGGAGCCGGGAGCCGACGCCCTTGCCGATTTCTTCGGCAAGAAGTCTCAACTTTTTCGCGCTTCCCGCCGATGAAGTCGGATGTGAGTCAGAGTATTCTGCCGAAGGTCTCTCCCCGCGACCAGGCGATGAAGAGCCTGGACCAGCTGCCGCCCTTCTCGCCGGTGCTGAACCATTTGATGGCCACGCTGGCCGACGAGAACGTGAGCTTCGCCAAACTGGCCGACCTGATCGAGCGCGACACGGTGCTGAGCGGCAACGTCCTGCGGCTGGTCAACTCCGCCCTCTACGGGCGGCGCGGCAACGTCAGCAGCGTCCGCGCGGCAGTGTCGATCCTCGGCCTGAACAAGCTGAGGAACTTCCTGCTGGGGTTGTCCGTTTCGCGGCTCTGGTCGCGGGTGCGCACGCCGGAGACATGGTCGATGGCGCGGTTCAACGGCCATGCCATCGCGGTGGCGGTGCTGGCCGACCGCCTGGTGCAGAAGACCGCAATCGAGTACCCCGAAGGCGCCTTCGCGGCCGGGCTGCTGCACGACCTCGGCCGGCTGATGATCGCCACCGCGCTGCCCGACGAGTTCGCGCGCATCCATGCCATGCGGGTGTCGAGCGGCAAGACGCTCGAGCAGTGCGAATACGCCATCATCGACACGAGCCACGCGGAGCTGAGCGCCGCAGCCCTGGGCCGCTGGAACCTGCCCACGCCCATCCAGAAGGCCGTGCTGTACCACCATCACCCGGAACTGGACCCGGAGCGCCGCCCCGGCGGCATGCAGCCGCTCAGCCTCGCCCTCGCCGTGGCCAACCACGTGGCCAACGCGGCGGGACACGGCGTCACGGACGAAGACGAAAAGAACGCCCCGCCGGTGGCGGAGAGCCTGGCGCGGCTCAAGCTCGCCCATGAGGAACAGGCCATCCTGCAAACGCTCGAAGAGGATCTCGAGCCGCTGAAAGCCAACTTCTAGTCGCCCGCCAGCCGTTGTGCCGCCACGGCGCCCGCGGCATTCGCCGCGGCCGATGCCTTCATCCGGTTCACATATTCGCGCGGCGCCAGCAACGCGATCCTCTCCCCGGCCAAGTCGACGCGGGCCGGGGCGAAGCCGGCGTGTTCGCCGTCCACCTGGAGGTCGATCATCACATCGCCGGACGGACGGATCTCGGCCTGCTGCGCATGAAGCACGTGAACCCCGCTCATTCCCCGCAGGCGCCCGAGGACGACCCCGGCGAAGTACTTCACATACCTCAGCGAGCTGGCGCCCTCGAACAGCACCACGGCCAGGCGGTCCTCGAGAAGATTCGCATGGCGCGCGATCCAGAGGTCGCCGCCGTAGTTCCGCACGCGGCTCAACAGCGCGAAACTGCACTCATAACCGCGGCCGTCGATCACCGCCTCGAACGTCTCCAGCCGCCGCCCCAGTTGCGCGAATCCCGCCTCCCAGTAACTGAGCTTGCCGAAGCGCCGCTTGAACTGCGGGCTCACCAGCCGCACGATGCGCGCGTCCAGCCCGGCGCCGGCCATGCAAAGAAACAGCCGCTCGCCCGCGCCCGTGCGGAGCCGCCCGGGCGCAATGGAGACGGGAACCATCTCCTCCAGCCGCCCGACGACGCGCAGCGGGTCGTTGCCCGTGCCGAGTTCGTTGCTGAGAACGTTCGCCGTGCCGGCCGGCAGCGCCAGCAGCGGCACGCCCGTGCCGGCAAGGCCCGCGGCCGCCTCGTTCAGCGTTCCGTCGCCGCCCGCCACGCACACCAGGTCCGCGCCGCGCGCGACGCATTCCCGCGCCATGCGGCCCGCCGTGAGCGGGCCCTCGGTCGGCACGGCCTCGACGTTGCCGATGCGCGCGCGCAGCGAATCCAGCAGCTGCGGCAGCAGGTTCCGGCGCGCGCGGAGCTTGCCCGCTTCCGGGTTGTAGAGCAGGACGGCTGCATTCGCCTTTACCACGCGGATACCCTATTAAGAGTGACAGTTCGGGAACAACTGGAGCAACTCAGGGCGGAAATCCGCCGGCACGAGTATCTGTATTACGTACTCGACAGCCCCGAAATCAGCGACGCCGAGTTCGACGGCCTGATGCGCAAGCTGCGGGAGCTGGAGCAGGCGCATCCGGAGATCCCCGTACCGCCGGACTCGCCCACGCAGCGCGTGGGCGGCGCGCCCCGCGAGGGCTTCGTCAAGGTGCGCCACTCGGCGCCGATGCTCAGCCTGGACAACGCCCTCAACGAAGGCGAGCTGCGCGACTTCGACCGGCGCGTGCGCGAGCTGCTGGGCGGAGAGCCGTACTCCTACGTCGCCGAGCTCAAGCTCGACGGGCTGTCGATGGCCGTGCACTATGAAAACGGCGTCTTGCGCCAGGCCGTCACCCGTGGCGACGGCATCGAGGGCGAAGACGTCACCGAGAATGCGCGCACCATCCGCACGGTCCCGCTGCGCACCCTGGCCGCGCCGTGGCCGCGGTTTGAAGTCCGCGGCGAGGTCATCATGACCAAGGCGGCCTTCGAGCGCCTCAACCGCGAGCGCGAGGAGCAGGGCCTGCCGCTGTACGCCAACCCGCGCAACTCGGCTGCCGGCTCGCTGCGCGTGCTCGACCCTTCGATCACCGCCTCGCGGCAGCTGGAGTTCCACGCCTACTTCCTGCTCGTGGACGGCCGCTACGCGATGCCGAGCCACTGGCAGTCGCTCGGGAAGCTTGTGGAGCTGGGCTTCCGCGTCGACCCGCAGCGCCGCCTCTGCCGCGATGTGGAAGAGCTGCTCGCCTTCTGCCGCGAGTGGGAGGAGAAGCGCGACAGCCTGCCTTTCGAAATCGACGGCGTGGTGGCCAAGGTGGACTCGGTCGAGCAGCAGGCGCGGCTCGGCTGGACGGCAAAGGCGCCGCGGTGGGCCATCGCATTCAAGTTCACGCCGCGGCAGGCGGAGACGGTGCTCGAAAACATCGATGTCCAGGTGGGGCGAACCGGCATCCTGACGCCCGTGGCGCGGCTGCGTCCGGTCGTCGTCAGCGGCGTGACGGTGACCAATGCGACGCTGCACAACGAGGACTACATCCGCGAACTGGGCCTGATGATCGGCGACCGCGTGGTGGTGGAACGCTCCGGCGACGTGATCCCCAAGGTGGTTCGCGTGGTCGCGCCCGGCGCCCATCGGCGGCCGTTCGTCATGCCCTCGAAGTGCCCGGTGTGCGGCGGGCCGGTGTTTCGCGCCGAGGGCGAGGCCGCCGTCCGCTGCCTCAACACGAACTGCCCGGCGCGGCTCAAGGAGAGCATTCTGCACTACTGCTCGCGCGGCGTCATGGACATCGACGGCATGGGCGACGCGATCGTCACGCAGCTGATGGCCGCGCGCAAGCTCGCAAGCATCGCCGACCTGTACGAGCTGACCGTGGAAGACCTCGCGCCGCTCGAACTGGAGGGCGAAAAGGCGCGCCGGCGGCTCGGCGAGAAGGTGGCGGCGCGGATCGTGCAAAATATCGAGGCCTCGAAGAAGAAGCCGCTGTCCCGGCTCATTGCGGGCCTCGGCATTCCGTTCGTCGGCGAGCGCACGGCGCAGTTTCTCGCCGCGAGCTTCCCTTCGCTCGACGCCCTGATGAAAACCGACGAGGAACGCCTCCAGCAGGTGGAAGAAGTGGGGCCGAAGGTCTCGGCCAGCATCCGCCGCTACTTCGCCGAACCGCACAACCGCGAACTGATCGAGCGGCTGCGCAAGGCGGGGCTGAATTTCACCTCGACCGAAACCCGCCGCGCCGAAGGCGGGCCGCTGGCGGGCATGACGTTTGTTCTCACCGGCACGCTGCCGACATTGACGCGCGAGGAAGCCACGCGCCTGATCGAGGCAGCGGGAGGGAAGGTGACCGGCTCGGTGAGCCGCAAGACCAGCGTGGTCGTCGCCGGCGCCGACCCGGGCTCGAAGCTCGACAAGGCCCGCGAGCTGGGCATCCCCGTCTGGGACGAAGCCGAACTGAGGAAGCGGATCGGACAATGAGGCGGCCGGCCCCTCATCCGCCAGCCATCGCGCGGGCCGCCTGCGTGCCCGGCCTGCGCCGTTTGCGCGCCGGCTGGAGAAGGGCGCGCACGCGCCTTGTTGCGCCGGTTTTGGCCGCAGCGCCTCGCAGGAGTCCGCGGGATCTATCATGAAGTCCTTCCTGGAACTGCTGAAGACCTGGGGGCCGCTCGGCGCTCTGCTCATTGCCTTCATCGACGGCGCCGGGTTGCCGAACCCCGGCGGACCGGACTACCTCGTGCTGTTCCTCGCCTGGACGAGTCCGGAAACCGCGTGGCTCAGCGCGGCGCTGGCCACCGCCGGCGCGCTGGCCGGAAGTTTCGTTCTCTTCTGGGTCGCCCGCAAAGGCGGGGAGAAGTATCTTGAGGCCAAAGCCAGCGGCCCGCGGGCCATGCGATTCCGCGGCTGGTTTCAACGCTACGGGCTGATCACGGTCTTCATTCCGGCGCTCGTGCCCGTCATTCCGTTGCCGATGAAGGTGTTCGTGATTTGCGCAGGGGCGCTGGGCGTCCGCCCCGCCACGTTTCTTGCCGTCATGGCCGCGGGCAAGATTCCGCGCTTTTTCTTCTTCGCGTGGCTCGGCAAGTCCCTCGGCGAGCATTCGACGCAGTGGCTGAAGGACCACCGCTGGCATTTTCTCGCCGGGGCGGCGGGCCTCGCCATTCTGCTCTACCTGCTGGTGAAGCTGGCGGACCGGCGGCGCGGCCGCGCGGCCTGACGCCACCCTCACAGTACCGGCCGCGGATAAGCTGGAAGCGGAGACTCTTGCCGATGACGAACCGCCGCACCTTTCTCGCCTCGCTGCTGGCCGCGCCGCAAACGATTCGCGCCAATCCGCTCGATATGCGCATCGAGTCGGTGGAGACGTTCGAGGAAAGCTACGCCTACCGCACGCCCATCAAGTTCGGCGGCTCCATCGTCGACCGGGTGACGCTGCTCAACGTCCGGCTGCGGGCGCGCAACCGCGCCGGCCGCGAGACGGAAGGCTTCGGCTCCATGCCGCTCGGCAACGTGTGGAGCTGGCCCAGCCGCGCGCTCGGCTACGATGGCACCCTCGCCGTCATGCGGCGGCTTGCCGGCCGCATCCGCGCCATCACCGCGGACTTCCGCGATTACGGGCACCCGGTCGAGCTGAACCACCATCTCGAGCCGGCCTGGCTCAAGGCGGCCGCGGAGATGGAATCGCCCGAACCCGTGCCGAAGCTGGCCGTGCTGGTCACAGCGAGTCCTTTCGACGCCGCGTTGCACGACGCCTACGGCAAGCTCTGCGGCGCAAGCGTCTACCGCTGCTATACGCGCGAGCACCTGCGCGAGGACCTCGGGCGGTATCTCGGGGCCGAGTTCCGCGGGCTCCATCTGGAGCAGTTCGTGCTGCCTGATCCGAAGCCGCGAATGCCGCTCTATCATCTGGTGGGAGCCGTGGATCCGATCCGCGAATCCGACATCGTCCGGCGCGTGGGCGACGGGCTGCCGGAAACGCTGGCCGAATGGATCGATTACAACGGCCTCACGCACCTGAAAATCAAGCTCAACGGCGACGACCTCGCCTGGGACCGCGACCGCGTGCTCGCCGTCGAAGCCTGCGCCGCCGAGGCGATGGCGCGGCGCGGCACGAAGCAGTGGTTCTATTCGCTCGATTTCAACGAGCGCTGCCCGAATGTGTCTTACCTGCTCGACGTCCTGCGCCAGATCCGGGAAAAATCGCCGCAGGCTTTCCGCCGCATCCAGTACGTCGAGCAGCCCACTCACCGCGACCTGAAGGCGCACCGGGAAAACGTGATGCACGAGGCGGCCAGGCTGCGCCCCGTGGTGATCGACGAGTCGCTCACCGATCTGGAGAGCCTGCGGCTGGCGCGCGAAATGGGCTACACCGGCGCCGCGCTCAAGGCCTGCAAGGGGCAGGCGCAGGCCCTGCTGATGGCCGCGGCGGCGCAGCGCTGGAAAATGTTCCTCTGCGTGCAGGACCTCACCTGTCCCGGAGCTTCGCTGATCCACTCGGCCGGGCTGGCCGCCCATGTGCCCGGCGTGGCGGCCATCGAAGCCAACGCCCGCCAGTACGTGCCCGCCGCCAACAAGGGCTGGGAAGAGAAATTTCCGGGGATTTTCGTCATTCGGGATGGCTATATGCGCACGGGCACGCTCACGGGGCCGGGCCTCGGCGCGGTAGTCTGAATCCCGTCATGTACAGAGCCCCGGAACCCGTGCCTGCGCGCCGTACGGCCATTGTGCGGCGCTGCGCGCGAATGTGCGGCCATTCACGAAGTGTGGCTGGATTTATTGTGTCCCAGCAATTTCATTTTTCAGGCATTTCTTGCATAACGCACAATCTCTTGCGGCGCAATTCTTGCGGTTTTTGGCCCTGATGCGTTTGGCGATGGCGCTTTTGGCGCGGCCCAGGTTGCAAAACCGCCGGCGCTCGTGGCCCCGCAGGCACGCGTCGCTGCAAGTGTCCGCAGCAGAGACAGGCGCGAAAATCGCGCCTGCGGGCGCGCAACTCCCTGGAGCACGCCCGGCCCCTGAATCAGAGGAGACACGGCCGAGGCGCCACCGCGTGCGTGCCAGGAGAACCCGCTCTCCGGCAGGAGCCGCAGGATCCGTCAGGAAGCGAGGGCGCTGCCTCGCCTTTCTTCCCCAAGGGGCAGCCCGGCAAACAATACAGACTTTGGTATCCTGAATACCGAATGCGCCATCTTCTCCTCCCCGCACTGGTTGCTTCCCTCGCCGGCGCCGCCGCCTTCGGACAGCATGGCGAAGGGGACGCCCCGCACCGCCATCATCTTGCCTTCCTCGCCGGCGGCAGCCACAACACCGGCAAGAACGGAGGCACGGTGGGCGCCGACTACGAGTATCGCTTCGCGCGCCGGTTCGGTGCGCTGGCGACATTCGAGTATGTCGGCGGCGACTTCCGCGAAGATCTGTTCGCCTTCACCGCCGCATGGCACCCCTGGAAAGGAATGCGCCTCGTCGCCGGGCCGGGGTTCGACCGCGAGCTTAGCGAACACGAGCCGCCTCACGACGTCCACGCCCCGGAGACGCATCCCCGGAAGTACCGCGGCCTTTTCCGCGTTGGCGGCGGCTATGACTGGCACCTGCCCCGCGGCTTCACCATCGGCCCGGACCTCGCCGTCGACATTCTGAAGGGTGAGAAAGTCCTCGTCTACGGCCTGAACATCGGCTGGGGCTTTGGCCGCCACTGACCCGGCCCGGCTACAATAACGGGCGATGCCTTTGCTGCTCGCTCTCGGCCTCGCCGCCGCCTTTCAGACGCCTCCTGCCGGACTCTGGGACGCCTCCATCGAGGTGGACGGCCGCAGGGTTGCTTTCCGCATGGAGCTCGATTTTTCGCGGGATGCAGCGCGCGGCGCTTTTCTCGACGGAGAGCGCCGCATCTGGTCCACCTCGGGCGGACTTCGAGGCAACCGTCTGGAACTGGCGTGGGACTACTTCGATTCACGGCTTGACGCCGAGTTCGCCAACGGCGAGCTGAAAGGCGCCTACCAGCGGCGCACCAAGGCCGGCCTGGTCCGCCGCCCGTTTGCCGCGCGCCCCTTCCAGCCGGAGCCCGCTCCGGGCGAAGGGCCGGTTGCGCAGGTCGCCGGCGCCTGGCGCATCCGGACAAATGCCACGCGCGGCGTGAACGTGATGAACGGCTACTTCGCGCAGTCCGGCCCGCTGGTGACGGGAACCATCCAGCGCCTCGATGGCGACTTCGGCACGCTCAGCGGCCGCCTCTCCGGTCGCCGTCTCACGCTCTCCCATTTCGACGGCGTCCGCGCCACCCTGATTGAAGCCGAGCTGCTTCCCGACGGCACGCTCAAGGGCGTGATCGACGGCAAGACGGAGTTCACCGCCGCGCGCGCCGAGGACGCCGCCCGGCTCGGCCTGCCCGAGCCGCCGGATCCTTCCCGGTATGTCTCGGTGAAGAACCCGCTGGAACCCGTGCAGTTCCGGGCCGTGGATCTCGGCGGCAGGCCGGTCTCTTCAAGCGACCCGCGCTTCCGCGGCAAGGCGATGATCGTCACCATCATGGGCTCGTGGTGCCCCAACTGCCACGACGAGGCCGAGCTGCTGGTGGAGCTCGACCGCCGCTACCGCAGCCAGGGGCTGGAAATCGTCGCTCTCGGCTTCGAATACACCGGCGAATCGGAACGGGACCGCAACCAGCTTCGGGCCTTCGCGCGCCGCCACGGCATTGAATACACCGTTCTCTACGCCGGCACCACCGATGAAGGCGAAGTCCAGCGGGTGCTGCCGCAACTGGCGAATTTCTCGAGCTACCCGACCACGCTGTTCCTCGACCGCAACCACCGCGTCCGCTCCGTGCACGCAGGCTTCGCCGGCCCGGCCAACGCCGCAGAACACGCGCGGCTGAGGGAGGAGTTCGAAAGGCTCGTCAGGGAAATCCTTGCCTCGCGCTGAGGCGCCGTCCGGGCAATGCCCATGCCTCGGGAGCGCGCCCGCGCTGCCGGCGCGGCGGGCGCGGGGCAGCCGCCCCGCGCCCGGAGGCCCCGGCGCTTAATGGTAGAACTCTTCGCGCGCTTTTTCGCTCTCAAATTCGATTTCTTTTCCTGATTTGAGCGAGAGCATTTTCATCGCGCTGCGGTTGATTTCCTTGCCGAATTCCACCACGAGCCCCTGCGGCTTGCCCGCCTCGTCGACGTAGCCGATGGTGGCGAAATGCCGGCGCTTCTTCGAAAGCAGCATCGGCAGCGCCGCCACGCCCAGCGTCGTCACGCCCCAGCCGATCGTGGCGCCGATGCGCCGCCCCACCTTCTGGCCGTATTCCAGGCTTGTGATGCTCGCATACGGCAGACGGTAGCTCTTGCCGGAGAAGTGAAACACGGCGGCGTCCTCGCCAAGTTCCACCGTGCCCTCGGTCCCTTCCTTCAGATCCGTCCACATTCCGCCCAGATAGCGGACCTCCCTCTTGCCAATGCCGGCCCGGGCCGCCAGGGACGCCAGCAGCAGAAGCTCAAAACACGTTCTTCGCGTCATGATGGGTGTGAAAGCACCTCCTTCGACGCCAGATTGCGGCGCAAGGTGGCTCACCCGCTGAGCCTGCCCGGGAATTTA
>Ga0209162_1000255_pt1 | contig 59282 bp, 51 predicted proteins | sample YNPNPMetaG_FD_187121 | JGI IMG/M metagenome (GOLD analysis project Ga0209162, IMG submission 187121) | Anoxygenic and chlorotrophic microbial mat microbial communities from Yellowstone National Park, USA - YNP NP MetaG (SPAdes) (version 2) ...
TGGTTTCATAATGCTTGCAGGTGTTCATTACTCTACTGGATGCAACTATTGATTCAATTGTCAAAGATCATAGTGTCCACGATGTTATGGCACTTTTTTCTGTCCTCGATGTTGTGGCACTTGTCAGCTATGAAATAGGCTGCGAAATGGAAAAGAATTGGGGTGTTTTGTCTATAAGACATTAAGAAGATTTCCATAGTGGAATGCCATCCCTCAGGGTATTTATTGACATTTTTTTCAGAGCATGTTTCATTCTCAACTTACCTGCATTATGGGCGTGGAGAAGGTTCAATAACAAGTGCTCACAAAAACCATAGTGATGGGAGATTAACGCGTATGAAAACATTAAAGGTTTTTGTAACGATCTGCAGTATTCTTGTTTTTCTTGTGATTGTTGTTATCGCATTTTATCAGCCGCCACGGGAGTCTGATTTTGGCGTGTACACAAATTTGAGAAATTTTACGGTTGGACTGCTCAAGCAATATCAAGCACGTGAGCGGGCAATAACAGAAGACTTCAAAGATTTTTCCCTGAAACTTGCTTTTCCCTATAGTAAACTTTTTGGAAGCAGTACGGTAGGCATCCCCCTGGCCTCATATGAAAATGACCATATAACCGCTGCAACTATCAGTCAGTTTGAGATTCCCCCGAGGTCAGGATACTGTCGAGATTTTACTTTTAATGTGCGCCCCCACTTTGAATATCGAGCACCTGTGTTTCATATTGATTTTATGAAACCCTCACCCGGAGTTCCGGGACTGTGCAGCATGGATTTTTTTAACGTGGATCCCGAACGTATTAATCTTGAATCGTTTTTTGGTGACGAGTTGTCTGCGATTCAGAAAGCTATGAGTCTTGTTGAAAAATATCAGCGAACTGTTGAACAGGGCAGGGGGAAGATTACAGCTTATCTTGACCCCTGGAAAAGCCCCTACCGCATGGAGCTGCAGGAACCAAAAACCAAAGATGAAGAACAAAAGCGGCACTATTATGAAACAGTCGGAGAAGCCTATAAGCTTGCGCTAACAGCCTATATAAAAAGCCTCCATCGTCTTGCCCCTGATCCGTCTTATGCGCAGCGGCATGAGGGGAAGACCCGGGAGCTTGTTCAGGCTCTGTATATAAAAGATTTTGCGGTCAACATGGGCAAAAAAATATTTAAAGATAGTTTTAAAAAATACTGGATAGACGGTTTCTGGACAGTTGAGATTGACATGAAAAACTGAGTGAGCTTATTACCGTGAACCACAGCGTATCATTTTAAAAATTAGTTACTGTAGGTATGTTATTGCGAACTCATTGCAGGTTTGTTTTGTGGATCGCTTTTTAACATGACCAACAATGCGTTGATAAAAAGAGGAGTCGAAAGCTAACTAAACCTTTTTTGAGAAGCAGAAGACCAAACAGAATGTACATCAATGGTGGGTGCCATAGGATACTACAATAACCGAATAAAAAATACTTGACAGAGAGGTAATGCATTGATTACAATATAATTATAAAATCGAAATAAAAACTTACTAGATGGTCATGAGTCTCCATAAAAAAACACATAGAATACTGCTAGTTATCTCTTTTATCTACCTGACCATGTGTCCTGTTTCACAGGCGGTCTATGCAGATTTGCATGAGACTGTGCTTGCGGGCATTGTGATTCAAACCCAAGATGGCAGGCACCAGCGGGGGCATGGCGTACAGGCTGATACACGCGTGCTCTATTTCCCAAACCTTTTACTGAGTGTCCAAGAGCATTATTCCATACTCCAGCAGGGGCATGGTGTTGGCGATAGCCAGAGCACTATCCCCGTGTCTCTTCTCCTTTTCTCAACCACACATCTACTCCTATAATCCATCGTAGTATTTTTATTCTTTTCTCTGAGAGTTTTAAACTATAACGACAAGAGCTTATACACGTGTATTGTCTCACCTGTTTTGCTATGGGGCAATAGTACGTGTAATAATTTGAAGGAGAAACATACATGATGCACACGACTGTTACCAGTAAGACTGAACTGATCAAGGCTTTCTCGCAAAACATACCGACAATTCACCTGTCTGATTCTGAACTTATCCTGAGCATTCTAACAAAACCGCATCATAATCGCTGTATCGCACGAGGAGCGTGTATGAATGGCTATAGAATGCGGGTGATAAAGTGCCTTGGCGCTATCAAGGTAAGCTTTTACAAGCATGCACGAAATTGAAGCATTTATTCCCTGACAAAATCTGCATAAGTGTTTTGAACACTATTTCCCACGGAGGATAGGAAGATGAAATCCTTTAAGGGCATTACCCACTTTCTCCAGAACAGCGTGCTCTGCTGGTGTACTCTTCTTTGGCCGGTCTTTTGCTACAGTGAATGCTGGTCACAGCATAATGTGAGCAATGAGCAGCAACTGGCACAGAGTACTGGCGGGAGAACCCTGGTCATATATTATTCACGGACGGGGAAAACCCGTATCATTGCTGATGCCATAGCCCGTGAACTTAATGGGAAAGTTCTTGAGATTACCGAGCCGCATAGTGACAGATCTGGCGCAAGAGGGTTTATCAGCGCAGCATATGATGCGTTTTTTGATCAACACCGCGAGATATACCCGCGAAAAATTGATCTCGATCCTTATGATACGGTCATTATCGCAACGCCGCTTTGGAGCTGGAATCTTGCACTCCCTATGCATACCCTGCTGCAGACACACTATTTTGGTCATCAGAAGCTTGTTTTGGTCACTACGGCAAATATTGATATTAAGAAATATGATAGATTCAAAGACGGCAGTGGAACCGCGGTACAGAATTTTCTGCAGAGGTATCTGGAGGGGAAGCGACAAAAAGCACGTCATGAAATCATGGCGGCAACAGCGAACGAGCTTGAACAGTTTCAGGGACATTTTCATATAGCTACTCAGGGAAAGACTGATGACCAGCTTCGATCAGAAGGGAGCACGATAGCGACAAAAATACAGACCATGCTTTGGGCAAAGAGTTTGAGCGCTGCAGGAGCTCAATAAAGGATCAAGGTAGCTGCGGAAGGTAGCATGCTGCTGCGGTTTCCTATTGACAGTTTGAAGTCTGGTTGCCTATAGTGGGATAGAGTTCACCTCGTATGAAAGGGAAACCGCATGCATGCATATCAGCTTACGATTCCGGTTGAAAATAAACCCGGTGTTTTAGCATCGGTAACCGCAATTTTGGCGCGAGAGAAAATTAATATCCGTGCGACAACTATTTCTTCGTTTGGCGATCGGGGTTTTTTAAACTTCATTGTGGATGATCCAGAAGCGGCTGAAAAGGCGCTCAAAAAAGCGGGCATTGCTGTTGAGCTTCGGGAAGTTATTGCGGTGCTCATTAAGGACAGCCCCGGCGGGCTTGACCGGCTGGTGCAATATCTTGCTGCAAATAGCATTAACGTTGAGAACGCCTATGGGTTTGTGATTGAGAGCAGAAAACATGCAGTGTTTGTGCTGGAGGTACATAATCCAGAACAGGTTAAGGAGTTGCTCAAAAAGGAAAAGTTTGAGACCATCTCGTCAAAAGCACTGTCTGAAATAGAACCGTTTCACTATATGCGGTATTAGCGAAGCAGTGAGGGAAGCCACAGGGGAATCCCGGGGAACAGGACAAGCAGCAGGGTAAACACCAGCAGGGTGCATAAGAACGGCAGACAGCCCTTGAAAATCACTTCAAGAGGCACATCACGGGCAACGCCACTTACCACATAGACATTTGCTCCAACCGGCGGCGTGATCACGCCGATTTGTGTTACCAGCACAATAATCACCCCAAACCAGACCGGATCATAGCCAAGCTTTATCACCACAGGGTAAAAAATCGGAACGGTGAGCATGATCAGTGCAAGGGCATCAATGAAACAACCGCCGATCACGTAAACCAATAGAATCAGCAGCATGATCGCCCATGGGGGAAGATGAAATTCGCTGACCCATCCCGCAATATCAAAGGGGATGCGTGACACGGCAAGAAAATGCCCAAATACGGTTGCCCCTGCGACAATAATCATAATCATGCAGGTAATGCGGGTTGTCTCATTGACTGCTGCAAGAAATCCCTGCCAAGAAAGCGAACGACGAAGGAGCGCAAACAACAAGGTGCAAAAAGCTCCGACAGCACCTGCCTCAGTCGGCGTGAATATGCCGCAGAAAAGACCTGCCATGACCGCAAGAAATAAGACGAGCGTTTCAATCACACCGTTCAATGAAGCGATACGCTGGCGCCATGTTGCACGAGGTCCTTTCGGTCCGATGTCAGGACGCAGCGTTGCCCAGACAATGACGGTTGCAGCAAACAGTGCGGCAAGCAGTATCCCGGGGACTATGCCAGATATAAACAGTGTCCCGATGGACTGCTCGGTCATGACCCCGTACACGATGAAGATAACGCTTGGTGGAATCAGTATGCCGAGGCTTCCGCCTGAGGCGACCACACCGGTCGCCAGTTCCGGTTTGTAGCGGTAGCGTTTCATCTCAGGAAGGGTGGTTGATGCCATGGTTGCAGCAGTAGCATTGGTCGAGCCACAGATTGCAGAAAATGCAGCACAGGCACCAACGGTTGCAACCGCAAGTCCGCCTGGCAGGTGACCTATGAAGCGGTACGCTGCGTCAAACAGTCGCGTACTGATACCGGCATGAAAGGCAATCTGACCCATGAGCACAAACAGGGGGATAACGGTCAGGTTGTATGAGGTAAAGGTGGCAAAGAAATCTTGCAGCAACAGATGCAGAGCAGCGTCAGGCGATACAATGGCAGCAAAACCGAGACCACCAATGATTGCCATGATAAATCCGATGGGCATGTTGGTGAATATCAGAATCACCAGCACGATAAATCCCAATGCGCCAATGAGGGTAGGGGTCATGAGCACATGTCCTTTAGGACGCACATGTTATGGAGCGCTTTGTCGTACGATTCCTGCAGGTGTGCAGCGAAACAGAAGATGCACGCTTGACCTGAGGTATCGGTGCGTGAACGGAGAAATGTGCTGTGGTTGGATACTCATCTGAACGGAAGCTTCTGAATGTATACCTTATGGTTCAGTAATATCCTTGTAAGTCCGCACAGCTCGCACGATATCGCCAATGAGCACGAGACAGAGCAAACCGCAACCGATGGCAAGTACAAAGGCAAATGGATAAATGGGCATTTTTACGGTGAGCGAAACCTCACCAGTGCGCAGCAGGGTGGAACCATGCACGAACCCCTGCCAGGTAAGTACCGCAAAGAGCAGCGCAGCAATCGCAGCGTTCACTCCTTCGGTGATCACCCGTATACGGAGCGGCAGTTTCCGTGTTATAAGATCAACGGCGATATTGCCCTTGGAAACCGAAGTATACCCTAATGCACCTGCAATTGTTGCAGAGCCAAAGAGTCCGATCAGCTCATACGTGCCGGGGATAGGGCGTTTGAAAAAGCGCATGATGACATCAGCAGATGTCAGCAGCATCATGGTGAGCAGCATCAGAGCCGCTATCCAGTTTACCTTTTCCGCTAGTGTATGAAAACTTTTGACAAGGCGCAACATGAGGTATCAACAATTGCACGCACTGATTACGGTTTTTGCGTGTAGTGCGCTATGAGTCTTTTTATTTCACTGATTGCCTGATCACCGGGAAGTCCGTTTTTGTTAAGTTCCTGCTGAAAGGTATCAATGATAGGCGCTACCGCAGCAACCCACCGTTGGTTTTCTTCCGGCGACAGAGTAATAATTTGATTGTTCAGGCTTTTGGTAAACTCACGACCTTCGGTATCGAGCTTGTCCCAGAGCTTCCCATGCACCTCAATCCATGCAGCGCTTACCTCTTCAATAATTTTTTGAATGTCGCTGGGGAGGCTGTTCCAGACATTTTTATTCATGACCACAAACATAGCGGTCGTATATCCGATGGAGACACAGTCTGTGGTGCTTTTGATGACCTCAGCTTGCTTCCATCCCTTGAGGGTTTCAATCGGTGTGAACGTGCCATCAACCACACCCTTTTGGAGTGCTTCATAAGTTTCCGGCTGGGGCATGGCAACCGCACTGCCGCCGAGCGCCTCCACTACTTTTGCACTAAAACCGGTTGAGCGTATTTTCATGCCTTTAATGTCTTCAAGTTTTGTTACCGGCTTTTTGGTGTGCAAAATTCCCGGACCGTGCGCATGGATATAGAGAACTTTAACGTCAGACAGTTCTTTGGGGTTCATGATTTTGAAGAACTCGTTAGCAACGCGCGTAGCAACAATACCACTGGGGTATCCCAGCGGCAGATCAATGGCTTCCATGATCGGGAAACGACCTCGTGAATACGCAAAGCATGACATGCCGATATCTGAAATACCTTTCACCACACCGTCATAACAATCCTTTGCTGAGGTGAGCGTGCCGCCGGGAAATACATCAATTTTAATGCGACCGCCGGTGCGCTGCTCAATCTCTTTTGCCCATGCGGCTCCGGCTTCAGCCTGCCCATGTGCGGCAGGGAAAAAGATGCTGTACGTTAATTTTTTCTGCTGCGGAGCGGCATTGGCTGCAAAGCTCATGAGGGTCAATCCGCAGAAGGCAAGGATTGTTAGCAGGGTGAGGAAAAGATGTTTTTTCATAGCGCTACCCTTTCCAGTGCATATGGTTTGTGGTTTCCCGCAGGTGTCTGCGCTGCAGGTTGTAACAGAAGGGCAGACGCTGCAGGAGCAAAATTAGGTAAAGTGTATATGCCATTTACAAACGGAATGCAAGCTTCTTTACACGAAACGCACATTAAGGAATTGCACGCTTGAGGTAAAAGCAATTGCCGCTATAGTGCCGGGAGATGGGTCAAGAATACGTAATGATTGGCAAGAGGCAACCCTAAATATTGTTACGATTGCAAACGCTCCACAGCTTCACAAGCAATTTATTCAGGGCTCAGAAAGTTACTGGATAATCGGCTCTGTCACTTTGCTCGAGATACTGAAGATTTTCCTCAAGATGTTTTCGCCGCGTCATACTGACCAGTATTGATGAAACTCCTTCTTGAGCGGCAAGGAAGCGAAGGGCTGCGGCTGCAGGAGGATGGGAAAGGCGGCGGACATAGGCAATTGCGTTGCAAAGTGTTTGCGGGTCGCACCACAGAGGGTTCAGTCGCCGTATGTCGTGTCTGCCCGGCACGAATTTTTCCGGAACGGTACCGGCAAGCAACCCCTGTGCAAGTGGGCTGTAGCACAGAAAGCCGATTTTTTTTTCACGGCAAAAAGGCAGTACCTCCTGTTCAGCATCCCGCTGCAGCAGGTTGTATTGATTCTGAACCGATGCAATCCTGATCTGTTGCAGCGCTTGTTCAATCAAGGGCACGGTTGCATTGCACAGTCCGATGTGTTTTACAACTCCCTGTGCAACAAGATCGCACAGTGTCTCAAGGGTCTCGTCAAACGGTGTTGCTGGATCAGGCCAGTGGGTTTGATACAGATCAATGTACTCGGTAGAGAGCCGGCTGAGACTCGCCTCGATGTCTCGCAGGATAGCCTCACGCGACAAGTCGTGCGTGACCTTGCCGCGTTTGTCCCATCGCAAACCGCATTTTGTTGCAAGCACGACCTTTGAGCGATGTCCGCGCAGTACCTCACCCAGGAGGTGCTCAGACCTGCCAAATCCGTAGATTGGTGCAGTATCAAATAGGTTGATACCGTGCTTTATAGCTGCTTCGAGTGTGGCAATGGCTTCGCGTTTATCAACCCCAGGCCAGCCTTGTTTGCCGAGCGCCCACGCACCGTAGCCAAGCAGTGAAACCGATATGCCAGTCGTGCCGAGAGTTCTGTACTGCATGACCTAAGACAATATCTTTTTTGCAACCGTACGTCAACGTCAGTGGTGCGCGAACCAGGTCTGCAGTTATGCGCAGAAATAACCTTGACAGTTTTTCAGCATGTTTATATGACTACCGTTAGCCGTAGCAGAGCAAATGATATTACTCATGGGTTCACTCGTGAAGAAGAAAAAGTCAGCACCATCAGCACTCAGAAAGCGGGGTGGAACGGTATCCCGTGAAGCCAAAAAAAGACCGTCCCGGCTCACTGCAGCTCAGCTTCGCAGAATCAGCACCGAGCTTGCGACGCAGTTTCCTGCAGCAGTGGATGATGATACCCTACGGCTTGTGCTGCTTGATGTTGATCCCCACATGCTGCATGCTTACTGGAACATTCCGCTGAGGAGCCTTCCGCTGAAAGCACCAGAAGGAGAGAAGAGGCTGCGCGTCTATGTGCTGCCTACAGAGAACGCTTCGGTGCACCAAGCTCGTAGTTGGTTTGATGTTCCGGTGCAGGGGCTTCGCAGCCAGCAGTATATTGATGTCAGCTATGACAATGCGGTGTATGCGGTACAGTACGGCATTGCCGCGCCCAGCGGTCGTTTTGTGCCACTTGCCACTTCACGTGCTGTGCGCACACCCCCTGCAGGACGGGCACCACTGCCGCGACCTGCGATACCTGAGCGGCACCGGCTGCAACACGACACTGCTTCCACCGTCTCTTCACCAACCGAGGCAAACCGTGATGGTGAGAGGCGAGGAGTATCGCAGGTGCCGCGACCAGCGGTGTTGCTTGACGAAGAATATATTGATGCACTGGTGCGGCAGCGTCTGCAACTTGATTATGATCCACTGCGCTCACCTGAGAGGATGCCTATCCATTTCTCCAACCACGAGCCGAGCGAAAGCCATCCGAGTAGTGTTCCATCGCTTTCTTTTATCAAGACTACTGCACCGGCAGCGTTGTCTGCGGCACTGGTCATTGAAGGCAGGGTCAGGCAGGGTACCCGTGTGCTGCTCCATGGGGCTGAGATTCCCGTTGCCATGGATGGGAGCTTTCGGATTCGGCAGCCTCTTGCAGTTGACGAGACGTTATACCGGTTGTTGAGCAGCGCACCACGGGAATCAGGGGAAAAAACTGAAGATACACCGGTGCTGATGACTGTAGTATCCGCGCTCGACAAGGAGCAAGTTCAGTGTGAAATGTTTGCCGCACTCGAGGTGTACGGAAGCGCAGAGCACGGTGATTTTTTTGCACGTTTTATGCAGGATGTGGTGACCCTGCCTGACGGCAGGCTGTATCTAAAACGGTTGCTGCCCCGTGGTGCCTGTATTCTGCCGGAACTCCTTCTGGCTGTTCAACCCTGCAAGGACGGTGCATGATGGCTCGGGGGTATCTCATTTTTGTACTTCATGCACACCTGCCGTATGTGCGTCATCCCGAACATGCGACGCCGTTTGAGGAGCTCTGGCTGTTTGAAGCAATCACCGAGTCCTATATACCGCTCATCAGAGTACTCGAGGGTTTTAGGCATGATCGTATCCCGTGCCGCATAACCCTCTCGCTCTCTCCTACGCTCATGACCATGCTGCAGGACCGGCTCCTCCAGCAGCGATACCTTCGACACCTTCAGCGTCTGTGCAGCCTTGCACGTGCCGAGATCCGACGTTTTCGTTTCGATCCTGAGAGGCGCAGGCTTGCCCGGATGTACCTGCGGCTTTTTACTGATACGCTGGTGGCATTTCGGGAGACCTACCGCAAGAATATCCTTGCGGCATTCAAAAAGCTCCAAGACCATGGATTGCTTGAAATCATAATTACGGCTGCAACGCATGCCTTTCTGCCGCTGCTCAAAGTTCACCCCTCTGCGGTGCGGGCGCAGATCATGACGGGCGCTGAATACTTTAGGTACCTGTTTGGGGTTGCTGCGCCGGGCATGTGGCTTCCCGAATGCGGCTACTATCCGGGGCTTGAACGTGTGGTGCAGCAGGCAGGGTTTCGCTATTTTTTTCTGGAAACGCACGGTCTGGTACATGCTGATCCTGCACCGCGCTACGGACCATGGGCGCCGGTAGCTTGCGCAGAAAACGTTGCTGCTTTTTGTAGGGACATGGTGGCATCCCGTCAGATATGGAGCAGCACTGAAGGCTATCCGGGGGATCCGGTATATCGGGAGTTTTACTGCGATATTGCTCATGAGCGAGACCCTGACTACCTTGCGCGCTACCTACCACCGCGCGGCGAGGCGGTGCAGACCGGTATCAAGTATTACTGCGTGACGGGTCATGAGCACAAAGAACTCTATGATCCTGAACGAGCACGTTTGCGCGCACAAGAGCATGCCAAGCATTTTGTCGCGTGCCGTATTGAGGATAGTATGCGGGAGTCCTCTGCAATGGACCGACCTCCTGCGATAACTGTTCCGTTTGATGCTGAGCTTTTTGGGCACTGGTGGTTTGAAGGCCCGTGGTTTTTGGATGCAGTAGTACGGGAGGTCAGCAAGCACCACGGCATCCTTGAAATGGTAACCCCTTCGGATTATTTGAAACGGCATCCTGATCTTCAAAAGACCTATCCTGCAGGATCAAGCTGGGGCTACCTTGGATATAATGAGGTATGGCTGAACCAAACCAATGATTGGCTCTATCCGCACCTGCATGCTGCCTGTGCGCAGATGGAAGAGCTTGCACAGAAAAAAACACGAACAGGCTCACTCGCCGATAGGGCACGACGTCAAGCAGCTCGGTCTCTTCTACTCGCGCAGGCATCAGACTGGCCGTTTATTATGCGAACCGGCACCACAGTTGCCTACGCGCGGGCGCGGATTCGCGATCATCTTGCGCGTTTTCACTACCTTGCACGCAGTATCACGGCATGCAGTCTTGATGAGCGGACGCTGAAGGCAATCGAGCTGCTCGATGCAATTTTCCCTACGATCACAGTCCGGCACTTCCAGCCGATTACCCACAACCGCAACACGTATGAAAAACAAAATTAAATCTGATCATCAGCACTCAGAATCAACCCCTGAACATGCAATAATGCGGCAGCAGCAACGACTGCCGGAACTGGCGCGAAAACCCGGCAAGCTTATGCGGGTGCAGCACGTCCCCCCAGACCAGACTCCGCAACAGCAGGAGGCTGTTTCCTCATCGTCTCAGCCTGAGGTGTCTGCAATCCCGCCCCTATGTATTGTTATGATAGCCACCGAGGTTGCGCCTGCAGCAAAAGTCGGAGGACTTGCTGATGTAACGTTTGGTCTTGCCCGTGAGCTTGAACTACGCGGCAATGCGGTTGAGATTATCCTGCCCAAATATGACTGTATGCGCTACGATCATATCTGGGGCTTGCAACGGGTTTATGACGACCTTTGGGTGCCTTGGTACCATGGCGCTCTTCATTGCAGCGTGTGGTTTGGTTTTGTTCACGGTAGAAAATGCTTTTTCATTGACAGCCATTCACCGGACAACTTTTTTAACCGCGGGTGCTATTATGGTTGTAATGATGATGTGCTCCGTTTTGCCTTTTTTTGCCGCGCAGCACTTGAGTTTATGTTTAAGTCCGGCAAACATCCTGATATCATCCACTGCCATGACTGGCAGACTGGACTTGTTCCGGTACTGCTGTATGAAATGTACGCGGGACTGGGTATGACGCATCCGCGTGTCTGCTATACGATTCATAATTTTCGGCACCAGGGTATTACCGGCGACGCGGTACTGCGTGCGACCGGGTTGCACCGTCCGGAGTATTTCAAACATGCCGACCGGCTGGGCGATCCTTCCCACCTCGGTGCCGTTAATCTGATGAAGGGCGGCATCGTGTATTCAAATTTTGTTACCACCGTTTCGGATAAATATGCCTTTGAAGCGAAAGAAGGCAGTGAAGGTGCAGGACTCGGCTCTGTGCTGAAAAAATATCACATGAAATACGGCGGCGTTGTGAATGGCATTGACTATGAGTACTGGAATCCGGAGACCGACCCCTATCTTCCTGCACCGTATGGTCTTGCAACCATCCATCGTAAGCAGACCAACAAACAGGCGCTTCGGCAGCGGTTTTTACTGCAGGACTGCCATAAGCCGATTGTAGCGTTCATTGGACGGCTCGATCCGCAGAAGGGGCTTGATCTGGTGCGGCACGCGATATTTTACTGCATCAACCATGGCGCGCAGTTTGTGCTGCTCGGCTCAAGTCCTGAGGAAAGCATTAACCGTTATTTCTGGGAGCTGAAACGCACGATTAATGATAATCCAGACTCTCATCTTGAAATCGGCTATAGTGAGGAGCTTGCTCATCTTGTCTATGCAGGCGCAGATATGATTATTGTACCCAGCCGTTTTGAACCCTGCGGACTTACCCAGCTTATCGCCATGCGCTACGGCACGATTCCCGTGGTGCGTTCGGTCGGCGGGCTTGCCGACACGGTGTTTGACCGGGACTATTCAGACAAACCGCCGCAGGAACGCAACGGCTATGTGTTTCATGACGCGGATTATCCCGGTATCGAGTCAGCGCTGTGGCGGGCAATCGGGCTCTGGCATGTCTATCCGTCAGAGTTCCTCACGTTGATGCGCAACGCGATGCAGTGCGATTACTCATGGAAGAAGCCGGCACAGCACTACTTGAATATTTTTCATTATATTCGCGATAAGTAAATTATCCGTCGGGTCTTAAAAAAAATTAATTTCTTTTAATTTTTTTTCTTGCACTGATGGGAATACCGTGTTAAAAGTGCAAAAAAATTTAATAACGCCTTGCTCGAAAGGCTTTTTATATACAAGTGGTAGCACTGCCCTGTTTGTACAGGGCAAGGGGTGAAAAAACAGGGGAAACAAGGTAAGGTAAGGCTGATAACCTTAGGAAAGGGGGTTGTATGAAAAAAAGTTTTATTACTGCCCTGACGCTGTGCATTGCGGTTATGTTTGGTATTATCTGCACCAGCCGTCCTGCACATGCATCCTTCCAGCTTTATAATGGCAAGCTTGAAATAAGCGGCTTTCTCAAGAACACCACCTACTACCGCACCAACATGTGCGATCGCGACAAACCCTACCATGACTCAAAAATAGATTTTTCAAAAAATGCGGCGCTGCTTGAAGTGCTCTATAATTTCCGGGAAACTGACACGTATTCGCTGCGGTTTTTTGGGAGTGTGCGCTACTGGTATGAAATGGCAAGCCAGTTTGATGACGAGTTGCGGCACTCGATTCCCAGCAAGCTGCGGCGCAACTACCGCAATCCCCGCAGCTTTGTTGACGACGTGCTGACCGAGCTCTATGTGGACTACATCCATGGACCATGGGATGTGCGCGTCGGAAAGCAAATCATCACCTGGGGCGAGCTTGATGTTGACCGTGCTGCAGACGTGGTGAACCCCATTGACCTGCGCTGGGGCGTTCCGGGCATCGAGGCATGGGAAGAGCTCAAGCGGGCTAAGTGGCTCATTAGAACCACGTATCAGAGCACGCTGCCGGGCAATCTTTTGTTTGAAAACATCATCAATCCGGGTCATTTTTTAACAGCACTACCAGCACCGCCTACTGGCACGCACTGGAGTGCAAGTCAGTTCAGGGACAATCCTTTCAGCAAATGGGGACCGGGTGTTTTTGGGTGGCAGCTTACGCGTTGGATGCATGAGGCACGCGAACAGCGCTATGACATCCATAACTGGGAACTCGGGTTCAGGGTGCGTGGCTATACCTACAATATAGACTGGACATTGTTGTGGTGGAATGCTCCGTCCTCGGGTCCTATTGTTGACCCCGTTGCAGCGAAGGGCTACACCTCGCAGTATTTTGGTGCTGCAATCCCTGCGGTAATTCAAGGCAAGCAGGTTTCCTGGAATGACCTGCCAGATCCTACTGATTATCCCCGCGATGTGTTTAAGTGGCGGCGCTATCAGATTTTCGGTGCCACGGCGCAAACCACGTTTTCAAATTTCATGCCCTCCGCAGTGTGGCGATGCGAAATTGCCTATGGTAAACACGAGCCGTTTAACGTGTCAACCGACCAGACAAAAACCAACATTTATGGCGTGCGGCGGCAAGATACACTGGCGTTTGCCTTTAGTTGGAGCGATAAGTGGGAAATTCCATGGGTCACGCGGCATATCTGCACCGGTAAACAGATGGAAACCACCATCACCTATTACCGCCAGAATGTTTTGAACCGAAGCCATGACTTGGTGACCCAGGACTACTATATTGACAAGAGCGATACGTTCAACGAAAAGATCAGTATGTTCCTGCAGCTCTATATGTTTAATTACGCATGGGTATTCACCTGTGTCGGCAGTTACCAGACAAAAAGCGATCGCTGGTTTATTGCGCCGATTCTCTCCTATGTATTCCCGGGCGAGCATTGGCGCATTGATGCTGGCTGGAAAGGCTACGGTACCAAGCACGGGTATCTGCGTGGCTCATATTTTGACAAAGATAGCGTGATTTTCAGACTTCGGTATGAATTTTAACCAATATTTATACAGGGAGGTCGTCACCATGCAAAAAAGAAAAGGTTTCGTGAAAACACTCAGCGCAATTTTTGTCATTGCTGGATTTTGTCTCATACCGGCACTGAGCGCTGCTGAGGTTGTTATGCCGACAGCTTACACGGCAGATGAGCTTGCCAAGGTACGAGAATGGGAGAAGACCTGGGTTGGTAAAAAGATTGATAAGACAAATGTTGACCAGGTCGCACAGTATATGCCGGAATCCTATGTTGGATTATATAAAAACCCTGAAACGTGGGGCGCCCCTGCTGAAGGGCTCTGGTTCACTATAGTACCCTATGAGACTGTTCAGGAAACAAAGGGGTTTATTGAAGCGACAAAAAAATATGCTCCACAGGTAAAGAAAAATCCTGATGGCACCATAGCCAATTATGCTGAGATTGCAGGTTTTCCGTTCCCCAATCCCAAGGATGGGTTTGAAATGGCATATAACTATGAGTTCAATAACCACGGTGATACCATCAAATACCGTCGGTTTTCGCCAAATATTAACCCGAAATCAAAAACAGAACGACTTGCTGATCAGGAGTATACAGAGTTTTTCTTTATTCACCGTACTGAGCTTGATCCAAAACCTGCTCTGCCCGCAAGCGAGAACCCCAAAGGTGCGCACCGGGGATACTTTCTCCACATGTTCAAACCACCTGAGTTTTTGAACACGCGGATGTATAACCTGCGGTATATTGACCCGAACAAAGAGGATGATGCCTATTTGTGGTATAGCCAGTTCAGAAGAATCCGTAGGGTGTCAACAGCTCAGCGAGGTGACTCAATTGACGGTTCGGACATCATTTATGACGATGAATATTTATGGGATGGTCAGCTAATTCGTAACACCTACACAGCGAAGGGGAAAAAAGATCTGCTGTGTGCCCGACACAATGACATGAAGAAGACAAAAAGGGAAATTGGTCAGGGAATTGTGAATGGGTTGCAACTTGAGCGCTGCAATACACTGGTCGTTGATGTCATCAATAAAGACAAGAACTATATTTATAGCAAACGGGTTTGGTATCTTGATCCTGAAACTTTCATTATTCTCTGGACAGAGATTTACGATTCGAACGGCAAGTTCTGGAAATGCTTTATGCAGAACTGCAACGTGCTACCAACCGCAATCGGCGATAAAAAGCAGGTCATCGTTGGCACGCAGTTTGAGGAGTTTCAACGCACACATTCAGGACTCAGTGATCAGCAGTATTTCTATGATCCAAAAATCAGCGAACCGCAGAGCACGGAAATGTTTACGGTTAATTATCTGCAAAAGACTTACTGAAAGACGCATTTATAGCAACAAAAGCCCCATCCAGAAGGATGGGGCTTTTTGTTGCTCCGTATCATATTCAGTGAAGGAACCCGAGTACTGAGTGTTTTTCAGCATTCCTTTACTGGGTTTCTGCTACTACGGTTTTTACCAACTGCAGAAACTCATCATAATCAATGGGCCCTCCGTTGGCAGATGCTGCAAGCGCTGTAATAAATGAAGAATTATTGTGTTGTGGATCCCTCCGGAGGCTCATTCCGGTGAGTAGACCTTTGTTCATGCGCTCATTAACAACGGTACGATAGCCGTCAGACGTGCGGCTAATCTGAAAGCACCCTTGCCCGAATCCAACCGGTGACGTAAAACCATGTTCGCTTGTCGGATAGAGGAAAAGAACAACTTCCTGACCAATATGAAACGACGGTGCGCGTGCAAGAGCGGCTGCTGAGGCATGCATGCGGACCGTAATGGTTGCTGCAGGCGTTCCTTTCAGCATCTGATGCACAGCGAAGGTATAACTCACCACAGCCGAGTCGCTTCGATCAACGCTGATGCAGACACCGGAAAAAACAGTACCTGCCTGCGCGCAGAGCTGCTGAAGATTAAGGTGTTTTAAAATTGATGCGTAGAGAGGAACGGCAGTGAGGGTAGCAAGCAGCACGGCAACGCTTAACCAGATGACTGCAGGGGTCTGTGGTTTCATCATAGTGCCCATCCTGACCTTCAAGCTTTTTCTTGACATTAGGATGCGTTTCAGGGAAAAAATAAATTTATAGTTTATTGTTTACCATAGAAAGGCGACGAGGCGCAATGTTGTTTCTCTCAACACGCAGCGCGTTTTTGACCATTCTCCTCCTTCCCTGCTTAGCAGTTTTTCTGACGTACTGTGCATCTACCAGAAACCGTGAAATTCGATCCTGTTCAAAGACCTATGTACAGCCCTATGATGTTGTATGGAAGGCAGTTGAGGATTTTATAGAGCGTGATTTGAAATGCATTGTAAAAACCAGTGACAAAAAGCGTGGTTATATTGAGACCGATTGGGTTCATGTGCTTGATACTGACGGAACAAAGCGATGGATGATTGAAGCCGAGGTTAAGGAAACTAAGACAGGTATCCAGGTTGTCCTCGATAAGCGCATTGAATTCAAGGATGAGGCAAGCAAACAGATCAATCGGTACAGAAAAGAAAAAAAGGATACTCATGAACCGACTGCCACAGGATGGAAACGAGCCGATATTGATCGGGAGGAGCTTGAAGCTTTGTATCATCGGATTGAGACAACCTATGCACTGACGCCAAAGCCCTAACAGCACCGAATGGCATTGTGGATATATGAAAAAAAGATTCTGCCGTTTTCAAACCCTCGTGAGCGTGCTGGCTCTGCTTCTGGCACTCCATGCAGTTCTGCCGGCTACCGGTGCAGCGCAGCAGACCGATACCCATCGTGACTGTACCTGGGCAGTGCAGTGGATTAACAATGGACTTGCGCTGTTTATGGCACGAGGGTATGTGGAAAAAATTGCGGCTCAGGATGAGGGTATGACCATCTATGTGGGGTCGCCGTGGTATCGTCTAGCGCCGTCTCAACAGGAAGAGTTTCTCAAAAATTTTGCGCGTGCGCGTTTGATTACCGGACACGACCCAGCATGCACGGTAAAAGACAGTGCATCGGGAGCTCTGGTAGCACAGCTAACACGATACGCTGTTGAATTGATAACACCTGACGGGAACACAATTTCGGTTCCGCTTACCGGATACGATAGTTCTGCATCACCGTGATGGTACGTGGATATTTTATAACCGGTACTGATACTGGTGTTGGGAAAACCCTCATCGCAGGAGCACTTGCAGCAGCGCTGCGACGACACGGCAAACGCATTGGCGTGATGAAACCATGCGAAACCGGATGCGCTGTCCAGGATGGTAAGCTGGTGCCCTCTGATGCTTTGTTTTTGACCTCTATGGCAGGCAGTGAGGAGCCTCTTGAGGTTGTCTGCCCGTATCGTCTGGCAACCCCTGTGGCACCGCTGGTTGCTGCAGAGCGTGAGGCTGTGCAGATTGACCTTGATCGTATAGTGAAGCTTTTTCACGAGATGCAGTACCGGTATGATATCGTGCTCGTTGAAGGAGCTGGAGGACTGCTGGTGCCCCTCACCACTACGGTCATGAATCTTGACCTTGCGCTGGTGCTTGGCTTGCCGTTGGTGGTGGTTGCACGCCTGTCATTGGGAACCATTAATCACACTCTTTTAACCGAGTACGCAGCCCGCTCACGCGGCGCTGTTATCGCCGGAATTATTATTAACCAACTGACGCCTGACTGGTCTGTGGCAGAGCACACAAATCCTGAGGTACTCCGCAGATTCAGTCAGTGTCAGGTTATTGGGCCGCTGCCGTATCTTTCAGAACCGCAGCGTTCCGATCCAAAAGCATTGGCTGATCTGGCCGACGCACACCTTATTGCAACCCTTTTTTCATAGATAAGGAGATGATGCGATGAGTTATGCGCCTGACGATTTACGGTACACAAAAGATCATGAATGGGTCAGGGTTGATGACAAAGGCATTGCCACGTGTGGGATCACTGACTATGCACAGAGCGTGCTTGAGGAAATTGTTTTTGTTGAATTGCCGGAACCCGGACGTCGTGTTCGGCAGAAGGATCATATTGCGACCATTGAATCTGAAAAATCAGTCCTTGAGGTCCACGCACCGGTGACCGGTAAGCTCATTGAAGTGAATTCCAACGTCGAAGAAACACCTGAGCTTATCAATGATGATCCCTATGGCGAGGGGTGGCTCTTTCGGATCGAACTAAAAGGCAAAGCAAAACTTGACAGCCTGCTTGATGCTGACGAATACCAGGATCATGTAGTACAGGTAGAAGAAGACAACATTGACGTTGACGAAGAAGACGAGGACGGCGAAGAGGAGCTTGGATTTTGAGCCCGTACCAGCAGGCTGCACTGTTTATGGTGACGATGGTGCCACCGTACGTGCTGCCCGAATCCTTTCCAAAAGCTCACTGAGTATTATCGCTGTTGCGCCCCAAATTTTGTGATGGTGCACAATAAAATAGGGAATCATGACCTCGTTCCCATTGATAATGCGCACTTCACGTCCGCGGGACGATGGGGCGTCAAGGCGTGCAACCGGCACCATCAATATTTCTGCAACCTCGCTTGCATCAGCATGTACTTCCGGCTGTCCGTTATGCCATGCGACAAACGGATGCACCATAAAGTCAGATGGTGGAACGTAGATTGGGGTAAGCATGCCGAGTAGCGTGAGCGAGGAGGCGTTAACCCCGACTTCTTCACGTGCCTCCCGTATAGCAGTTTCGTGCAACGTTTCCCCCACCTCGCGCCTTCCACCGGGAAAGGATATCTGACCGGGATGATACTGGAGATGCTCTTGTCGTCGAATCATAATCACCTGTGTTGTCTGCTCGACGGAAAAGAGGATAATCAGTACAGCGCCGGTGTTCGGTTCTCCAGGGAGGTGGGGAGGGCGAACAATGGTACGCGGCTGGGGCGACATCCGGGCATGTGCGGCTGCGGTGTTAAATGGTGAAAAAAAGAGTGCACGAACAATGAGCTCTGGCGATAACAGGGTGGGAATAGTGCTTTGACACATACCGTTATTTTGCCTATAGTATAAGGGAGTAATGATGCACTGGTGGAGCAGCACGGTGATGGTGCGACATAACTCAGTCAACTATACCACCTTACCCGTAACGTCGCAAGCAGGGCGCGCGATGAACCTCGGAGCCACAGCCGGAATCGTTATGATGAGCGCAGTGCTGTGGAGTGTGGTTGCCTCCTCGGTAATTGCCGGCAAAAATCCCCTGAAGGTGTTTGTCAGTATCCCACCGCAGGAGTATTTTGTTGAACGCATTGCCGGTGAGCGCGCGTGCGTTCAGGTGCTTGTTGGGCAGGGGCAATCACCACATGTTTTTGAGCCAACACCACAGCACCTAGCACGGATGTGTAGCGCAGATCTTTATTTTACCATCGGTCTTCCCTTTGAAAAGCGGCTTGTCAAAAAAATTTCGGGGATAACCTCACACCTTACCGTAGTGAACACTGCCCAAGGCATCAGTCTCCGGGAAGATGCCGGACACGATGAGCATCATCATGACTCCGGGCAAGGTGATCCACATATCTGGCTTGCACCAGCTCTTATTAAACAACAGGCAGCAACCATGTGTGCAGCACTTTGTCACCATGACCCGGAAAGCGCGGCATATTACCGGGATAATCTTTCACGGTTCCATGCCGAACTTGACGCACTTGATTCTGAAATCAAGATAAAGCTTGCACCTTTTGCCGGGAAAGAAATTTTTGTTTTCCATCCTGCCTTTGGGTATATCACAGACACAGGTGGCTTGCGTCAAACAGCAATTGAAGTGCAGGGAAAAGAGCCGGGGGCACAGTCACTCACTGCACTCATTGACCGAGCGCGAAAGCAGCGCGTAAAGGTTTTGTTTGCCGAACGACAGTTTTCTGCAAAAACCTCAGAAGCGGTAGCGCGGCAGCTTGGCGCTGAGGTCATCATACTTGATCCACTGGCAAAAGATTGCTTTGAAAACCTGCGCTTTATCACTGACAGATTTGTGTATGCGTTTCGTAAAAGTAGTGAGGAGTGAGAAGTGAACTTTATTTCATGAGCTGACAGGTACGCCAGGACTTTGTATGGACAGACAGCCGGTCATCGAAATAAAAAATCTTTCCTTTGCCTACAACGGCTTTGTGGTGCTTGAAAATGTCAATCTCACTATTGTTGACCGTGAGTTTATCTGCATTGTTGGTCCAAACGGCGGCGGAAAAACCACACTGCTCAAACTGATCTTGGGGCTGCTTCAGCCCACAGCAGGTACCGTCACGGTGTTTCATGACGCTCCTGAGCGTGTACGGCACCGGATCGGGTATGTGCCGCAACATGCGCTGGTTGATCCAGCTTTTCCCGTAACCGCCTTTGATGTAGCGCTGATGGGCAGGATCAGCAAAAAAAGACGATGGGGGTTTTTCAGCCGGTCAGACAAAGACGCAGCACAGGAGGCACTGGCTATGATGGAACTTGAGGATGTAGCTCACGTGCCATTCTCTTCACTGTCGGGAGGACAACGGCAACGCGTTCTGATAGCACGAGCACTTGCAGGGGAACCGGAACTGCTGCTGCTCGATGAGCCAACCTCAAGCCTTGATTTGCATGTGGAGAACCAGTTCTATGAACAACTGCGCGAGATTAACCGTCGGTTGACGGTGATGGTCGTCTCGCATGACGTAGGGTTTGTGACGCCGTTTGCCTCAAGCGTTGTCTGCGTGAAACGCAGTGTTGCTATTCATCCAACCAGCGATATCAGTGGTGAAAAGATTATTGAGCTGTATGGTACTGATATGCGGCTTGTGCGTCACGATCACCGCTGCGCAGAAGGAGGGCATGAGTGTCCGAATTCATAAGAGCGCTTGGTGCGTATCCGTTTCTGCAGTATGCTGTTGCTGCAGGTCTGCTCGCCAGTATTGCTTGTGGCATTGTCGGCAGCTATGTGGTCACCCGGCGGATCACCTATATCGCCGGCAGTATTGCACACTGCGTGCTGGGAGGGCTTGGCGCTGCCCGCTACGTTCAGGCTGTGTATGGATGGAAACTGGTGACGCCGTTTTTGGGTGCGCTTGGTGCAGCGGTCATTTCAGCATTGATTATCGGTATGGTAAGTCTCAAAGCACGGCAGCGCGAAGATACCGTGATCGGTGCGCTCTGGGCAATCGGGATGGCGCTGGGGGTTTTGTTCATTGCTGCAACGCCTGGATACACCGAGGATTTGATGAGCTACCTTTTTGGAAATATCTTGATGGTATCACGTCAGGACCTAGTGAGTATTGCCTGTCTTGACCTTGTGATTGTGAGCCTGAGTTGCCTTTTCTACCACGAATTTCTTGCCATCTGTTTTGACGAAGAGTTTGCCCGTGTGCGGGGTATCAGGGTTGAGGCATACTACCTGCTGCTGTTGTGCCTGACGGCAGTGACGGTGGTGCTGCTGGCAACCATTGTCGGTGTTTTAATGGTGATTGCACTTTTGACGCTACCCGTTGCAGTAGCAAATGTGTTCGCAAAGACCCTGACCAAAATCATGCTGCTTGCAACACTGCTCAGTGCTCTGTTTACCACCAGCGGGCTTGCGCTGAGCTATAGCCCAGACCTTCCGGCAGGGGCAACCATTATTATCGTTGCCGGTGCTGTCTATCTCATCACGATTGTCTTCAAAGGCTGTGGTGCTGTTCTGAAGCGGGTAGCGTAATGCGTGAAGCGAGATTTGTGCAAGCATGCACCACGAGCCCCAAGTCAAGCTCTCCGTATCTATACCCCTCACCCTAACCCTCTCCCTCGTTGGGGCGAGGGTATCATTCTCATCTATTAACGCACCACGAAACCCGCGTCATGCTCCCCGCACCAAACCCGTGAGAAGTTACCTGAAGCAAGAAACATGGGTAAATATGTTATTGTGTGGAACTGTACTTAAAACCAGAACACGCATCAGTATGACGACTCAGCGATGAGACAGCGAGCACCGTAGTGAGTATCATCCAAACCTGCAGGTGTTATTTGCGTGAAGGAGTGGTTTTCATTGTTTGACAAAAAGGTATGAGTGTGGCAATAATCATAACTTCTCTGTAACCAAGCTTGATGTCTTCTACAGCATTAAAGCATCATGAACAACATCACGGTTCATTTTCTTTTCTCAGGTAAAACCGTTGACGCATCTGTAGGCGATAATCTGCTGCAGGTAGCGCTCGATGCAGGTGTGCATATCAGCGCAGCGTGCGGCGGCGATGGTGCGTGCGGAAAATGCAGAGTAATAGTGCGGCACGGGGAGGTTGCAAGCACCCGGAGTCCAAAAATATCTGAAAACGATTATGCACAGGGCTTTCGTCTTGCGTGCCAAACAACCTTGACTCAGGATGTTGTCATTGAGATACCAGCAGCAACGCAGCTTGCTGGGGAAGTTCCGAGAAGAGCAAAAGCACGAATTCAGGCTTCCCGCCATATCTCACAACAATTCAGCGATCAGGTTATTGCACGCGTCACTGACCCTCCAGCGAAAAAAATCTTTCTGTCACTTCCTCAGCCAACGATTGACGACAATGTCAGCGATCTGTCCCGGATTATGCGGTCGCTGAGGCTTGATGAAAAGATAGAAATCAAACTACCGGTCTTGCAACAGCTCCCCCGATTGCTTCGCAAAGCACAGTTTTGCATAACGCTTGCACTGGTTCAGGATACCGGCGCCGTGATTACGACTGTTCAGCACGGTGATACGACCGCAACGCAGTATGCACTTGCTTTTGACATTGGTACAACCACGGTGTGGGGCAGGCTTATTGATCTCCGGACAAAAACGATACGTGCTGAAGTCTCTGCGTATAACCCGCAAATACCCTACGGTGATGATGTTATCAGCCGTATTGTCTTTTCACAGAAAGAGGGTGGTCTTGAAAAGCTGAGGAATGCAATTTGTGGTGGACTCAACTCCCTCACCGAGGAGCTGCTGCAGAAGGGCTGTTGCAGTGCAGAGGATATTCTGTATATTGCAGCAGCAGGCAATACCGTCATGACTCATCTGCTGCTGGGCATTGATCCAAAGTACATTCGCGAAACGCCCTATGTGCCTGCAGTCAGGAATGTGCCGCGTCTTACCGGTGCTGACATTGCCTGCACCCCGCTCAGCCAGGTACCCCTCCGGGTGCTTCCCTGCATTGCCAGTTATGTTGGCGGCGATATTGTCGCAGGTGTGCTTAGTTCCGGCATGTACCAAAGCGACAAGCTGACGCTCTATATTGATATCGGCACCAATGGTGAAATTGTCATCGGCAATGCCGAATGGCTCATGGCTGCTGCCTGTTCAGCCGGTCCGGCATTTGAAGGCGGTGGACTTGTCTGTGGTATGCGCGCAACAGCCGGTGCCATAGAAGGCTTCAGTATTGACGACATGACTGGTGAACCGATGATTGTTACGATCGGTCGGTCTGCGGCGCGGGGCATCTGTGGCTCAGGCGCAATCAATATCCTTGCTGAATTTTTGCGAACCGGCATCATTGACCGCAGCGGGAAATTCAATCCTGACCGCGACCCCAAACGCATTAGACGCACCGGTGAGGGCATGGAATATGTACTCGTTTTTGCAGAAGATGCGGGGGTACCGTCAGATGTTGTGGTGCGTGAAGCAGATATTGACAACCTCATCCGGGCAAAAGCTGCGATGTTTGCCGGTTACCACAGCTTACTGGAAAAGGCAGGGCTTGGGTTTCAGGACATCCAGCAGGTCATCATCGCAGGAGCGTTCGGTGACTACATTGATTTGGAGAAGGCTATTGCAATCGGTCTGCTTCCTGATATTCCGCGCGATCGGTATACCTTTATCGGTAACGGATCGCTTCTTGGTGCGCAGCTTGTCTGCCTGTCGCAACAGATGTTGCATGATGCATGTGCGGTGGCTGAGCGGATGACCACCATTGAGCTGAGTGATGACCACTCATTTATGGACAAGTATGTCGCCGGACTGTTTCTGCCGCACACTGATATCAGTCTATTCCCGACGATACAAAAGTGGATGGGGGAATAAGGAAAGCGCTCAGGATCGGAAGCCAGAAAGCAAAAGTCAGGGGAGAGGTATGGTGGCTCTTACCAGCGTGAGAAAGGTCATGGCGTGGGGACGATTATAGCGGTTGCCGGCAAAGGCGGAACTGGCAAAACAACGATTGCTGCTCTTGTCATACGATATCTCAAGGAAACCGGCAAGGTGCCCATTCTTGCCGTTGATGCTGACCCTGATGCAAACCTCCCTGAGGCACTGGGGATTATTGCACCGACAACTATCAGCACGGTTGGTGATACCTGCCAGGAATTTATGGACAGCAAAGAACATCTTCCGCCCGGTATGCCCAAGGAAGCCTATTTTGAGCTCAAGCTGCACCAAGCGCTTGTTGAGACCACAGATTTAGACCTTTTGGTGATGGGCAGACCTGAAGGTGCAGGTTGCTACTGTTATATAAATAATGTATTAAGAAAATATCTCGACGTGCTGCCGGACAGTTATCCGTTTGTGGTTATTGACAATGAAGCAGGGCTTGAGCATCTGAGCAGACGGACAACCAGAAAGGCGGATTATTTGGTGATTGTTTCTGACTATTCACTCAATGGGCTGCGCGCAGCCGCACGCATACGGCAACTTGCAGCAGACCTTCATCTTGAGATTGCACACCTTGGTCTTGTGGTGAATAAAGTTCCGGGTACGATTTCGGATGCATTCGCTGCGGAGATTGAAAAGACCGGCGTGCCGTTGTATGGTTGTGTCCCCTATGATGAGCTTTTGCGTGAGCAGGACACCACGGGGACATCAGTTCTGGGGCTACCCGGGCATGCAGCATCACTGGTTGCGGTGAGGAATATAGCAGACGAGGTTTTAGGAATCTGTCGTCGGTGACTATACAGGAGACTGGGATGACCGTAGAGATACCCTATCAGCACTATACCGGTTCTATTAAAGAACACGAACTTGGTTCTGGTGAGCACCGTATTGTTATTGGCGGAGAGACCGCATTCCCGTTTTATTTTTTTGAAGGAACGATGCCGCATCAACCGCGCATTGCTATTCAAGTTCTCGATTATGAGCCCGAAGACTGGCCTGATGCGGTGAAAGAGCCTTACCGTGAGGTCATGAAGGATCCCGTTGCATGGGCGCGCAAGGCACAGGATGTCTATCGCGCTGATCTTGTCCAGCTGTGGTTGAAAAGCACGGATCCCAATGGTCTCAACCGGTCGTGTGCTGAGGCTGCGGCGACTGCGCGTGCGGTCGCCGATGCACTCCAGGTACCGCTTCTGGTCTGGGGAACACTCAATGCTGAGCGCGATGCAGAACTGCTGCGTGCAGTGGCTGAAGCCTGTGAAGGGAAAAATATTATCATCGGTCCGGTGCAAGAGGAGAACTACAAACAGCTTGGCGCTGTTGCGCTCGCCTTTGGCATACGGATCGTAGCAAGTACACCGATTGACATCAACCTTGCCAAACAGCTCAATATCCTCCTTACCAATTTAGGCGTACCAATTGAAAAAATCATTATTGATCCAACTACCGGCGGACTGGGGTACGGTCTTGAATATACCTATTCTGTCATGGAACGGATCCGACAGGCTGCGCTTACCCAAAACGATGAAAAACTCCAGTGCCCGTTTATGTGCAATCTCGCTGATGAGGTATGGAAGACCAAAGAAGCAAAGCAGCCATCAGACATGATTATGGGCGATGCTCGGCAGCGGGGCATTCTTATGGAAGCAGTAACCGCGGTGACACTGCTCTTGGCTGGTGCAGATATTTTGGTGATGCGACACCCTGAGGCTATCGTACAGGTAAGAAACTATCTTGCAATGCTCGGAGGGTTTGAGGTGCCACGGGTTGCGGAGCAGGCACCTGCACCAACACTGAGCAGAGACGATCGCATGGCTGAGGTACAGCCGTCGGCATCACGCGTTGTTTCCTCGCTTAAGGAAGGGGCACTCTGCAAAATCGTGCAGATTATGGATATGCCGGTTGACCTTGCACCGGGATATGCGATTGCCCTCATTAAAAGTATTGATCCGGCAGACGCTGATGATGGAATGATCCTTGGTCCGCGCAGTGCTGCAGCACCGAGTGCAGATGACGAGGAACGTTCACCGCAGCCTGGTGCCCCTCACCCGCAAGAACCTGCTGTTCCAAAGCCTGACTGGCAGCCAGAACCGGCGTGGGTTCCGCTTGAGGACAGTGCCGGAACGTATGACTATCAGCTTGACGAGAAAAAAGACTTTGCCGGAAGACCCGTTAATCTGATTGATGCAAGCTATGATCCCGGGACGCCGCGGCAGAAACACGATTGGAGCAGGGTTGCTGAAGAGAGGGAGGAAAAGCTTGCACAGATTCAGACAAGCCTTCGCTATTGGTATGGCGAAGGATACGGGAGTGAAAAGAGAAAAAAACCGGCGTGAATGGCTCGCGCTGTTCGGTAAGGAAGAGTTCCTATGACGACGAAAAAAGATGCACCCCAGCAGGTAAGTGTGTGTGACGCTTCCCAGATGATGCTTGAAGCAGCGCGTAAAGCCCGTATCGAGACGGTTTTTGATCGCGCTGCTGCCATGAAGCCGTGTCCGATTGGCGCTGAGGGCATCTGCTGTAAACAATGTGCGATGGGCCCGTGCAGGGTGACGTCTGAAAAAAGTGCAGGGAAGAAAGCACAACGAGGACTGTGTGGGGCGACTGCAGAAACCATTGTTGCCCGCAATTTTGCGCGTATGGTTGCTGCCGGAACTGCAGCCCATGCTGACCATGCGCGGACGGTAGCAGAGGTGTTTCTGAACGTTGCACGCGGCATGGCTCCTGAATTCAGCATCAGCGATACCCGAAAACTCCTTCAGCTTGGGATGGATTTTGGTTTGGAGGTGGCGACCCTGCCGATCCGTGATATTGCCATTGCGGTCGGCGAGCGCTGTCTTGCGGAATTCGGGAAACAGGCAGGGGAACTTGTTTTCTGCAAACGGGCGCCGTTGAAGCGTCAGGAACTGTGGCGTGCTCGCAGCATTATGCCACGGGGTATTGACCGTGAAATCGTTGAGCTTATGCACCGCACGCACATGGGCGTTGATCAGGATTATGAAAATCTCATCGCTCAGGCAGCGCGCGCTGCGCTTGCCGACGGCTGGGGCGGATCTATGATCGCCACGGAGCTGCAGGACATTCTGTTTGGTACCCCAGTGCCCATTGCTGGCAGAATCAACTTGGGCGTGCTGAAAGAAGACGAGGTCAATATCATTGTCCACGGTCATGACCCGCTGCTCTCAGAAATGATGGTAGCAGCTGCACAGAACCCTGAGCTTATCGCGCGGGCACAGAGAAAAGGGGCACAGGGCATAAATCTTGCGGGTATGTGCTGCACGGCAAGCGAAATTCTGCTGCGGCATGGCATTCCGGTTGCCGGCAATTTCCTCCAGCAGGAGCTGGCGATTATTACCGGTGTGGTTGATGCAATGGTCATTGATGTCCAGTGTGAGATGCAGTCGCTCCAGCAGGTTGCAAGCTGCTTTCACACCCGGTTGATCACCACCTCGCCGAAAGCCAAGATTCGTGGTGCGGTGCACCTTGAGTTTGACGAGCATCATGCGCGGACGGTTGCCGAGGCGATTGTCAACGAAGCGATTGAGGCGTTTCCGAACCGAAAAGCACCAGCGACCGTGCCTGAGATAACCCAGCCTATGGTTGTCGGGTTCTCCCATGAAACCATCGCCTATGTCCTTGGCGGAACGTTTCGCGCTTCCTATAAACCGCTGAACGAAAACATCATCGGCGGGCGTATCAGAGGCGTTGCCGGTGTCGTCGGGTGCAACAATGCACGCACGGTTCATGACCGGGATCATCTGGAGCTTATTTTTGAGCTTTTGAAACATGATGTGCTGGTACTCACCACCGGCTGCAGCGCCATGGCGTGCGGCAAAGCAGGATTGCTTTCGCCAGAGTCGACTGCTACACACTGTGGTGCAGGGCTTGCCGAGGTGTGTGAAGCTGTTGGTATCCCGCCGGTGCTGCACCTGGGGTCGTGCGTTGACAACAGCAGAATCCTCATGGCTGCCACTGCCATAGTCAAAGAAGGCGGTCTTGGTGATGATATTTCAGACCTCCCTGCTGCTGGTGCAGCACCTGAATGGATGAGCGAAAAGGCGCTTGCGATCGGGCATTATTTTGTAGCATCAGGCGTATATACCGTGTTTGGGGTTACCTTTCCGACAACCGGCAGCTCCGTGGTTTCCCAACACCTTTTCTCAGAACTTGAAAAGCTCTGGGGTGCATGCTGGGATTTTGCTCGCGACCCGCACGAGATGGCGCACAAAATGATCGCGCACATTGATGCAAAGCGGAAAGCACTGGGTATTGACAAAGCACGCGAGCGGATACTGTTTGATATGGCGATGCGCCGCGAGATGGATTAGCACTTCAGGGTGCAGTACTGAGTGCTGAGTAAAAAACTTTTCACTCAGCACTGTTTTCTATTTTGAGCCTTGAACTTTGAATATTCAACATCGGGTGTTTATCGTAGGACGAATGCATGTCAAAAATCATAGCTTCTGCAGCCATACGGGGCGCGCATAAGATAGCGGCGCGCGTTGAAAAGAAGTACGCCGAGGTTTTGAAAAAGTATGGGGTAGCCCACAGTATCGGATTCCCCAATACCGCATACTACCTTCCGGTTATCTATGCCATGCTCGGCATTCCGGTTAAAACCCTCGGGGATTGCCAGCTTGTTTTTAAGAAGGCACGGCGGCTGTTGCCAGCGCCAGTGACGGAGCAGACCCATCTGCCGTATCTGGCACCTGCATTGGATGCTGGCATGGCGGCGCTGTTCTATCAGGAAATAGAAGAAGCGATTCGTTACTTGGAGCAGCCTTCGTATTACTTGCACGGTGAGGAGGTGAGGGATGGACAGATTTGGCTTGGTGCGGCTGATGACGTAATTATGCGAAAGCGCGGGGTTGAATTTGTTGACGGTAGTGCACCGGGGTTTGCTGCAGTACTTGGCGCAGCACCAGACAAGGAAACCGCGGCACAGCTTGCCCAAGACCTGCAGGTAAAAAATTTGTACGTTTTTATGGCTGGCGACTATAACGGACAGCGTTTTGCTGAACAGCTCCAGCAGGCAGGCGTACAAATAGGGTGGAACACGCGGCTGGTACCGTTCGGTCCTGATGTTTCCTCTGCAGTATTTGCGTTCGGGTTTGCGGTGCGGGCAGCGATGGCATTTGGCAGTGTGCAGCCGGGCGATTTTCGGAAAAACCTGATTTATAACAAAGACAGGATATTTGCTTTTATACTTGCGCTCGGATTTGTATCCGACGAGTGGTACGCAACCGCTGCAGGCGGTATCAATTTCGGGTTTCCCGTGATTGCAGACACGCCGATTCCGCAGATTTTACCAACCGGTATTTGTACCTATGAGCATGTCGTTTCAAACGTACCGCATCATCAGATGGTCGCACGGGCTATCGAAGTGCGCGGGCTGAAGGTGACCGTTGCAGAGGTCCCCATCACGGTCGCCTATGGTCCGGCATTTGAGGGAGAACGGGTACGCGGGGATGACATCTATCTTGAAGCAGGTGGTGGCAGAACGCCGATGGTTGAATTTTCTGAGCGCAAGCCCATGAATCAGGTCGAGGACGGGAAGATCACAGCCATCGGACCGGATATCCCGGATCTGGAGCCCGGTGCCAAACTGCCGCTCGCGATCTACGTTGAGTTTGCCGGAAGGAAGATGCAGGATGATTTTCTGCCGATTTTGGAACGGCAGATACACCACCTCATCAACTACGCACAGGGTCTGATGCATATTGGTCAGCGCGATATCTCGTGGCTCCGTATATCCAAACAAGCAGTGGCAAAAGGATTTACCCTGAAGGATATCGGTTCAATCCTCCACACCATGTTCCATAAGGATTTCGGCACTATTTTTGATAAGGTGCAGATTACGCTCTACACCCGCGAACAGGAGGTGCTGGATATACTGCGCCGTGCGCGCGAGGCATTCCGTCTTCGCGATGAGCGTATTGCAGGGATGACTGATGAAAATGAAGCGACATTTTATTCCTGCACGCTGTGTCAGTCGTTTGCACCTTCCCACGTCTGTGTGATTACGCCGGAACGCACGGGGCTGTGCGGCGCCTATAACTGGCTTGATTGCAAAGCAGCCTATGAAATAAACCCCACCGGACCAAACCAACCGATTGAAAAAGGCGCTGTCCTTGACGATCTGCACGGAAGCTTTGAGGGGGTGAATGCATTTGTCAAGCAGGCATCGCGCAATAAAATACAGCAGGTAAACGTGTACAGTATCATGCGTGATCCCATGACGTCGTGTGGCTGTTTTGAGTGCATCGCAGCATTTTTGGATAAGTGCAACGGTATCATGACGGTGGATCGCGACTATACCGGCGAAACTCCCTGCGGCATGAAGTTCACCACCCTTGCCGGATCTGTCGGAGGAGGGACGGTCACGCCCGGATTTATCGGTCACAGCAAGCACTACATCTGCTCAAAAAAGTTTCTGAAAGCAGAAGGCGGCATTGTGAGAATCGTGTGGATGCCACGACGACTGAAAGAGGAGCTGCGGGAGCGTATCAATGCGCAGGCAAAAGCACTGGGAGTTGAGAACTTTACCGATAAAATCGCTGATGAGACCGTCGGCGTGACGCAGGAGGATATTCTGCCGTTTCTGCGCACCGTTGGGCATCCGGCGCTCAGCATGAAACCGATGGCGTGAGTACTGCGGAACTCAGTACGACAGAGGGCAACCGAAACAGAAGCATTTTTCAGAGAGTCGAAAATAAAGGACGTGCTCAGGAGTTACTATGGCGCTTACTGGAATGGATATATTTAAGCTCTTGCCCAAGACCAACTGCCAAGACTGTGGCGTTGCGACCTGTCTTGCGTTTGCTATGAAGCTTGCCGCAGGGCAAACCGAGCTTGATGCCTGCCCGCACCTTACTCAGGAGGTGCGGGAAAAACTTGAGGAAGCATCTGCGCCTGCGGTTCGGCAGGTCATCATTGGATCGGGAGAAGAGGCGCTGAAAATCGGCGGCGAGACAGTGCAGTTTCGCCACGAAAAGACGTTTGTCAATAAACCCGCAATCGGCGTAGTGCTCAGTGACACACTGCCTGATGACCGGATTAAGGAAATACTCTCCCGACTGGTTACAATCCGCTATGAACGCGTTGGGCAGCTATTGCAGGCTGATATTGTTGCGGTTCGGGATATTAAAGGGGACACCGAAAAATATCTCTCTATTATTGAACATGCACAACAGGCGGGCATCAAGAACTTTATTCTTATGAGCAGCACTCTGACAACCCTGACAGCAGCGCTTAAAGCTACTGAAGGTATGCGACCGCTCCTGTATGCTGCTACTGAATCAAATTTTGCGTCGTTCCATCAGCTCGCTGCTGAGTATGGATGCCCTGTGGTCGTGAAAGGGGATGGTCTTGAAGCAACTGCTGCGCTTGCGGAAAAACTGCTGGCACTGAAATGGAAGGATATTGTTCTTGATACCGGTGCACAGACCCTTGCACAGGCATTTCACGATCATATTGTTGCGCGGCGCGCAGCGGTTGTCAAAAAGAACCGCTCGGTAGGATTCCCGACGCTTGTCCGTGCCTGCGATATGACTGACGACCCGATGCAGGAGACGCTGATTGCCGCAACGTTTATCCCAAAGTATGGGGGAATTATCCTGTTAAGCGATATCCAAGGAGAACGGCTGTTTCCGCTGCTGGTGCAGCGTATGAATATTTACACTGATCCGCAGCGGCCGATGACAACCAGCGAAGGAATTTATGAGATCAATAGCCCCACTGCGACATCGCCGGTGGTGATTACCAGTAATTTTTCACTCACCTATTTTATTGTGTCATCTGAAATTGAATCAAGTCGGGTGCCGACATGGCTTCTGATTAAAGACACAGAGGGACTGTCAGTGCTCACTGCCTGGGCTGCCGGGAAATTTTCTGCAGACACCATCGCGCCGTTTGTACGAAAATGTGGCATTGAAGAGAAAGTTGAACGCAAACGATTGATCATCCCCGGATGTGTCGCCACGATTAGTGGTGAACTCGAGGAAGAGCTTAAAAACTGGGAGATCAATATCGGTCCGCGGGAGGCATCAGCGCTGGTGCCATACCTGAAAAACTGGAAATAAGGTTTAGTTGCTGTAACGGCTTGTGCGTCTGTGGTGCGCTGTAGAGGGGATGAGCGGAGGGAGGGAGCGATGAGCATGGTCATTGCGATTGCTGAGAGCATCAATATCATGTCCAAAACCATCGGTCCTGCAATGCGCGAGCGCAATGCGGCACCGATTCAAACCATGGCACGTGAGCAGGCACGGGCTGGCGCCCAGTATCTTGATGTCAATATCGGACCGGCAAAAAAAGACGGGCCTGAGCTGATGCAATGGCTTGTCCAGATAATTCATGAGGTTGTTGATTTGCCGCTGTCCCTTGATACGACCAATGCAGCAGCGCTGGAAGCAGGGCTTGCTGCTCACCGCAAGGGCAGCAGACCGATCGTAAATTCAGTTTCTTGTCAGGAAGACCGTATCAGTGTTGGGCTGGAGCTTGTCAAAAAATATAATGCACTGATGGTCGGCTTGCTCTGGGGGAACGATGGGTTGCCCCGAGATGCAAATGAGCGTGCAGCGCTTGCGGTTGATCTGGTGTACCGGGCAAATCAGTACGGTATTCCCAATGAGGATATTTTTATTGACCCGATTGTGACGCCGATCAAGGGAGAAATTAATCAGGTTCGTGCCTGCGTCGAATGTATGGCTATGCTCAACGACATAGCTCCGGGCTGTCGGTCACTGGTCGGCATTTCCAATGTATCAAACGGTGTGCCGCAGCATCTGAGGCCAATGCTGAACCGGACGTATCTGGCGATGCTGAGCTTCTACGGGCTGAGTGCAGCAATTGTTGATACTTATGACAAGGACATCGTGGCACTCTGTCGCGGTGAATTGCCGGAGATTACCTCATGTATTGCGCAGTGCATGACGGGCAATGTCCCAGCGCTGGCTGAGGTTCCAGAGCATCTCAAACCGTATGTGAAAACATTTCATGTGCTGTCGGGCACGACACTTTATTCTGATTCGTGGCTTGATGTATGACACGGGTTGATCACGCTGTGGTAAACGGTGAACCCCAGTGAACGAGCGCGGGATTAAAATTGCAGTGTCTGGCAAGGGAGGTGTCGGGAAAACCACGCTTGCAGCATTGCTGTGCAGGGCGCTGTGCGACAGAGGCTACCGTGTACTGGCTGTTGATGCTGACCCTGCTGGTGGGCTTGGTGCTGCGCTTGGATTTCCTGATGATAAGATTCCCACGCCGCTTTCAGAAATGCAGGAGCTTATTGCTGAGCGCACTGGCGTCAAGCCGGGGAACAGTGGGGCGCTGTTCAAGCTCAATCCACAGGTTGCGGATCTGCCTGAGACCTTGTGCAGGGAACACAATGGTCTTCGGCTGCTGGTTATGGGTACGGTGCAGCAAGGTGGTGGCGGATGCCTTTGCCCGGAGGGAGCGCTGCTGCGAGCACTGGTACAGCATCTTTTCCTCTATCGGCATGAAGCAATTGTCATGGATATGGAGGCTGGTCTTGAGCACCTTGGCAGGGCGACTGCACAGGCGGTTGATCAGCTCCTGATCGTGGTGGAACCCGGGCAACGCAGCATTGACACGGCAAAAAAAATACAGAAGCTTGCTGCTGATATTGGGCTTGCATCTGTATCGCTGATTGCAAACAAACTCCGACATGATGCTGACCGTCAGTTTATTACCACAGCGCTTGAAGGTTGTGAGCTGCGGGGATTGGTGCCTTTTGATGAACGCTTGCTTACTGCAGATATGTGCCGTAAGCCGCCTTGGGAGCTGAGTCAGTCGTCTCTTGAGACAGCACGGGTCATTGCCGATATAATTATCAATCAAATACCATCTTCTCCGAGATGACCTCTATGCACCTACGCATCCCCTCAGGAGTATGCGTGTCGGTAGCGTGAGGAGTAACAGATGCCGTCTATGTATAATTTCACGCACTACTCTCAAAGAACGATGAAGCATCGGTTGTGCGTCATGCCGTGCGCAGTGATTCTCTTTATAATGGTTGTGGGGGTCTGTCCCGTACCTGCGCAGCAGTTTGACTGGCCCTACCGCGAACACCTGCAAAAAGAAATACATTTCTGGAAAAATATTTTTACCCGCTATACTGACGATCAGTATGTGCTGCATGACCAAGACGATTTGGGGATTGTCTATAACATTCTCACTTTTTCTCCCCATACGCCTTCTCAGGAGCGCGAACGAAAGATAGCTCTTGAAAAATACGAAATCACCAAACAGCTTCTCGAAATTGCCAAGAAAATTGAGTGCAGCGAGGCATTGGAGAAGCATCAGCAGGATATGGTAAAACTTTTTGGAGCCCGACCAAGCCCTCATACCCTCAGACTCAAAGCGCACCAAGTCAGAGCACAGCAAGGCATCTGTAACCGTTTTCAGAAAGGGCTGGAACGGTCACATGCCTTTATGCCGACGATAAAAAAGATATTCAAGGACAGCGGACTTCCTGAAGAGCTTGCGTATCTGCCGCATGTGGAGTCATCATTTAATATCCGTGCGCGGTCACGCTCCGGCGCTGTTGGCATCTGGCAATTTATGCCAAAAACCGCTCAGATGTTCATGAAAATAAATTCAATCGTTGATGAACGCTATGATATAACTGCTTCAACAAAAGCAGCGGCTTCTTTGCTCGCACTCAATTACAAGGAGACCGGCGACTGGGGTCTTGCCATCACTGCCTATAATCATGGTTTGAACGGCATAAAGCGGGCTGCAGAGCAACAGGGAAGAAATTATCTTGACGTCCGAAGGCACTACAGCAGTCCAATTTTTCAGTTTGCTTCAAAGAATTTTTACCCTGAGTTTCTGGCAGCGGTTGAGATTGTACGGAACCAGTCGCACTATTTCCCTTCGCTGAAGCCTGAAAGGATGCCCAGCGTTATTCGCTATACCCTGAAAAAAAGTGTTAGTCTCCCGCTCTTTGCGCGACAGTGCCACCTTGATACTGCCCAGTTGCAGGAATTAAATCCAGCCTATACCCAAAAGGCATGGCAGGGCAGGGTACCGGTTCCGGCAGGATATGCATTGAATTTGCCGGCTACGGTAAACATTGCTGCACTTAATGCATATATTGAACAGGAGACCCGCTCTGCTGCTCTGAAGAAGACGATTTCTGAGAATAAGACCAACTCCGTAGCAAAGGGTAAGGATGAGCAAAAGCAACCCCCCAAGCAACAAAAACCTTCTGCTGTTGCTGCAGCATCGCCTGAAGCATCAAGCACCGATAACCAAACCCAGTCTGCCACAACATCACGACAGCGTACTGTCAGCAAGCCCTCATCTGGCGGACCGGTTGCTACTGCAGATCTGTCACTGGAAGCACTCAGGCAGGAGCTCAGAGAGGTACTCGCGGTTCATAACCAGACAATAGAGGTTTTTGGAAGTGAAACAATCGGACACTATGCCAAATGGCTCAACGTGCCGCCACAAAATCTTTTGAAACTCAATATGCTCAAAGCAACCAATACCCTGCGACAAAAACAAAAACTGCAGCTTGATTTTAGCAGGGTAACGCCTGAAGAGTTCCAGACCCGACGGCTGAATCATCATCTGGCATCCCTTGAGCTTTTTGTGCGGCAGCATAATCTCGATGCTCTTCTAAACTACAAACTCGGTCAGGGAGAAACACTGTGCATGGTTGCACAGCAGCAGTATAAGGTACCGCTCAATCTGATGCTGTATTTTAATTCGCAACGGAACCTGAACAACCTTGGCCCAGGTGCTGTGGTGAGAATCCCTGTCTCAAAAGCACGCCTTGTCACACAGCAAGACTCCTAACGCATCTCAAGTATCCTTCGCAATGCTTGCAAGCTTATTACAAACAACCAAATGAAATAAGGGATCAAAGATTTTCTAAGATATAAAAAATCTTTAATTCTAAACACAAAGGCGTGCTTTCTATTAAAGATTGCACGCCTTTTTTGTTTTTAGATTATAGAACCCCTGTTGCAGATCCCGCCTTGCGGAGACAGGGAGGGATGCGGGGGGGCTTTTCTGCCTCCACCAAACCTCCCTCTCGCAGAGGAGGCTTCTTTTTCGAGTGTTGTCGTGATGCGTTAAAACCGCTCCACGTTCTCCGATTTTTCCTTCCCCCCCCTCAAAAAGGAACAGTGCGCAGGCTTTAGGCTGTGCAAAGCATAGCATGAATAGAAATGCTGAGTCTTTCTGCATCAGCTTGACTAACGTGGTGGTTGTATACTACTATACCGTTTAACAACCCGGGAGGAACCGCTATGCCAAAAAAGATTCTTGCAATCAATGGAAGTCCCCACAAAAAAGGAACGACCGCCGCACTGCTCAACGAGGTTCTTCAGCATATTGAAGCAGAAAAAACGCTGGTGCATCTTGCAGACCTGACCATAGGACACTGCTTTGGCTGTCTGTCCTGTATGAAGCATCACGGGAGGTGCGTGCAAAAAGATGATATGGACGGTCTCATCCAAAACATGCTTGCTGCTGATGCGCTGCTTGTCGGCACCCCCAATTACTACTATTGTGTTTCAGGACTGCTCAAGAACATGATTGACCGCAGTATTGCCTCGAGCTATCTCGGTGTTGGCGAATACACAGGCATGGAGTGGCATGGGTGGCGTCCATTTGTCGGGAAGGTATGCGCCTTTGTTATCTGTCAGGCAGCGTATGGCGGTGAGAAAGCTGAGGACACCCTGCAGTGTTTTGCAGAGTATTCGGGAATGCACGCGGTAGGTACACTGATTGCTTCATTTGGCGGTAAAACCCTTGAGGAGTATCCTGAATACCGTGAAGAAGCACGACAATTAGCTGCAAAACTACAGAGTGCACTCACGGAGCATAGTGATGGTCTATGATGTCGCAATTGTTGGCGCAGGTCCTGCCGGGATTGCTGCGTCGTTAGTCGCAGCAGGACACGGTTTTTCGGTTGCACTGATCGAGCGTCGGCAACAGCTTGCTCCGCTGACACGGGCATGCTCTGAAGGACTGCTCTACGATGAGCCGTATTATGGAGCCTCAATCCGCATTGACCGTGAACGGGGCAGGATTGAGTTTTCGCCCTCAGGACTGACGCTTCGCTATACCGGGCAAATCAGAGATATCCCCTATTTTGACGCTATTTCCTACCGTGGCAACCGGATGCATCTGGTACGGGATGACGGAAAACCAATACAGGTGGTATTTGATAAAGCACGCTACCTTGAAGAAAATCTTGATGATGCTGTTGCGCGCGGCGTCTGTTTTTTCCCAAACCACACGGTCATTGATCTTGATCTCAATCCCGAAAAGGTATCGGTTGTTACCCACCGGACAACTTTTTCTGCTCGATTTCTTATTGCCGCCGATGGTCATAATTCATTCTGTGCACGGTGTGCAGGCTATAACCAGCAACGCACTTTTTATGGAACGCTCACCGCGGTCTACTGGCATGTCGAAGGTCTTGAACATGGCGACCCGGGACACCTCCACCTGCTTGAAGGAGTCAATGACCCCTCGGTTTTTTGCATATGTCCGCGTGTTGAGGAGGGGCAGTGGAGCATTGTTATTTCTGGGTATGACCGATCAGCCGACTACACGAAACGGTTTGACGAGGTTACCAAGCACTCGGTACTTGCCCCGCTGTTCGGACCGCAGGTGCGCATTCAGAGGCAACTTGCGTGTATTCTAAATCTGTTCCAGCCGCTTGCAGACCCCTGTACAAAAAATATGTATATTGTTGGCGATGGTGCATGGTTTGGCCAGACAAGTAACAGCCATGCTGCACTCACCGGTGCTCAGGCTGCTGAGTGCATCAGCAAAGTCCTATCAGGGGAGTGTTCACGGCAGGATGCGGCAGAGACCTATCGCAGGTGGTGGCGTACCTGTTTTTATGATGGCTGGCGTACACCGGGAGCAAATATATTTGAACATCTGACCCGCGATGAAATTGATGAATTGTTTGCCTGTCTGCCCCCGGAAATTACGGGTTCTCTTGAGCCCGGCAAAGCACAGCGCCTCATGGCTGCGCTTTTCCAGCAACTTATGCCTCGACTGCAGGAGAAGCATCAGCGTCTTTATGAACGCATCCTATCGGTGCAGCAGCTCCCTGCTCATAACCACTGGGCTGAAAAACGAAAACACGGCATTGCGGTACGATCGCTGATACGCGCTCAGGATTGATGAAGCGGATAACCGGTGAGTAAACGACGAAAGCGAGGAAAAGTCTATTTTATCGGTGCAGGTCCCGGAGACCCACGGCTGCTGACCATTGCCGGTGCACACGTTCTCGGTGAGGCTGATTGTGTGATCTATGCCGGTTCTCTTGTTCATCCTGACATTTTGAGCCTTGCAAAAAAAGGTGCCCGCCTGATTGATAGCGCGTCCCTTAATCTTTCTGAAATTACCGACACAATGATTGCTGCATACCGCACCGGGGGAACCGTTGCGCGGGTACACAGCGGTGACCCTTCCCTCTATGGTGCGCTGGCAGAACAGCTTGCTATTCTTCGCGCACACCATGTTCCCTATGCAATTATTCCCGGTGTCAGCTCGGTGCTTGCTGCAGCAGCGGTGCTTGGCATCGAATATACGGTGCCGGAAATTACCCAGACGCTTATCTTAACTCGCAGGGCAGGACGCACTCCCGTACCAGAGCGCGAATCGCTCACGGCACTTGCCGCGCACCGGTGCTCAATGGCTATTTTTTTAAGCATTGATATGCTTGAGTCGGTTGTCGAGGAGCTACGTGCTGGAGGATACCCGCGCACGACACCGGTTGCAGTTGTGTATCGGGCAAGCTGGCACGACCAGCGCTCAATCAGAGGAACCCTTGCAACGATTGTTCGTAAACTTCGGAGCGCATCGCTGAGCAGGCATGCACTGATTATTGTTGGTGAAGCACTGCGCCGTCGTGCACAGAGCACATCTCGTCTGTATGCGCCTGAGTTTGCCCATTCCTATCGGCAGGTTCGAGCTGGTCGCACCTCTGCGCTTGCGGTGATTGCGCTGACACGGCAGGGGATTGCAACCGGAAAGAAAATCTGTGCTGAGCTCACTGACGCTGTGCTCTATCTTCCTAAGACCTACGCAGATGACCATGTGACCGATTGCAGTTTCGTATACCACAACGTGCAGACAGCGGTTCGCGAGGCATTTTCATGCTCCCAAAGCCTTGTGTTGATTATGGCAACCGGCATCGCCGTACGTTTGATCGCACCACTGCTCACGACAAAATGGAACGATCCTGCAGTCATAACTCTTGATGACTATGGTCGCAACGTCATCAGTCTTGTGTCAGGTCACTGGGGAGGAGGAAATGAACTTGCACGCAAAATTGCTGCACTGCTCAAAGGCAATCCGGTTATTACCACCGAGAGCGATGTTCGGGGTCTGCCGTCTCTTGACCTATTGATAAAGGAGCTAACCGGAGGCATGCCACCACGGCAGCCTGCGATGATAAAGAAAGTTCAGGCAGCGTTGCTTGAGGGAAAGGACATTGGTTTTTATCCTTCTGAACTTCAATGTTTTATGAAAAGTGAGCCTCAGCCTACGGTTCACTTTTTTGATTCTCTACAGGAAGCACGAATTTCATCGTGTGCTTTCGTTGTGGTAGTGTCGCCGTTTCGGGAGTTGCTGAAGGAACGGTCTCGTTTTGTGCATATCGTTCCTCGCACCGTTACGGTAGGTATCGGCTGCCACCGTGGCATTACAGCACAGGAGGTTGCAGCAGCAGTCAAAAAGGTGTTTGGGAAACTGCGCCTGCATCCGGATGCGCTTGCCGCGGTGTGTACTATTGATAAACGAGGTGAGGAACCAGGTCTATGCGAGTTCTGCCGTGCTCATGGGGTCCGGCTGCAAACTTTTACTGCCGAGCAGGTGCGCGGGGTTGGTCCCACGCGGCACCTCTCACCGCATGCGCTTCAGGTACTTGGAGTTCCGGGTGTTGCAGAGCCCTGTGCGCTTCTTGGCGCGCACTATGGCACCCTGATTCACGAAAAAGAGACGATAGGAAATATGACGATTGCAGTTGCACAGATGTCGCTGAGAGCACTATGTGCAAAGGAGGAAAAGAACTATGATTAAGCGACGTGGAAAGCTCTATGTCATTGGTATCGGTCCAGGTGGCACGGATGAAATGACGTTGCGTGCGCGCCGCGCTCTTGCAGCGAGCACGGTTGTGGTCGGATATTCAGGATATCTTGACCGTATTGCTTCACTGTGCCGCGGCAAAGTCCTCATCAGGAGCGGGATGGGGGAAGAAATTGAACGCTGTGCCGCAGCACTACGGGAAGCACTCATGGGCAAAAAGGTTGCGCTTGTTTCAGGAGGCGATGCAGGCATCTATGGTATGGCAGCGCCGGTGCTTGAACTAGCCCTGAAAAAAGGTATTGATGACCGCACCGCCATTGAGATTATACCGGGCGTACCCGGTTTTGTTGCAGGAGCTGCGCAGTGTGGCGCACCGATTGCAAACGATTTTGCCGTCATATCGCTCAGCGATCTTTTGACACCGTGGAAAACCATTGCGCAGCGCCTTGCCGCTGCTGCTTCAGGAGATTTTGTGGTGTGCCTCTACAATCCCCAGAGTGGCTCCAGGACACGCTCGGTGGAGCGCGCGCGAAAGGTTTTGTTGCGCTACCGCAGTAAAGCAACATCGTGCGCGCTCCTTCGTCGCATCGCTCATGAGGGAGAACAGATTGTTATCACCACACTCGGTGATCTGCTCAAGCATACGATTGATATGCACACGACGATTATTATCGGCAACAGCCAGACACGTGCTGACGGAAACTGGCTGGTCACCCCCAGAGGCTATAACGTGTAAGGTTGACGATCTTTTTTGCATTTTTCTGACCTTTGCCACAGCATAGAGTGCTGAGGCAAGCTGGGACAGCACTGGAGAGAGGTAGAACCCTGAAGGCTATGGCAAAAGCGCTCATGTTTGTAGGAACTGGTTCTGAGAGTGGCAAGAGTGTCCTTGCAACAGCGCTGTGTCGAATTTTAAAGCGGCGAGGCTATCGGGTTGCACCGTTCAAGGCACAGAATATGGCACTCAATTCAGGCGTCACCGCCGACGGCAAAGAGATGGGGAGGGCACAAATCGCACAAGCAGAAGCAGCCGGCATTGAACCACAGGTTGACATGAATCCTGTGCTGCTGAAGCCTGTTTCAGAACAGGGGAGTCAGGTTATTGTGGCTGGCAAAGCCATCGGCACGATGAGCGCCTCAGCATACTACCAGATGAAACGCACCCTCTGGAAGAGCGTCATCGAAAGCTATGACCGGCTTGCCGCGCAGTATGAGGTTATTGTGCTTGAAGGCGCAGGCAGCCCTGCAGAGATCAATCTGAAGGACAACGACATAGTCAATATGGCGATGGCTGAATATGCAGGTGCTGCAACCATACTGGTCGCTGATATAGACCGTGGAGGCGTGTTTGCATCAATTATCGGCACCATGGAGCTGCTGACCCCAAGGGAACGTCGGCATATCATCGGCTTTATCATCAATAAATTTCGTGGGGACAAACGCCTGCTTGAAAGTGGACTGACGATGCTCGAGCGCAGAACAGAAAGACCGGTGTTCGGGGTTCTGCCGTATCTGAAACACCTCTATATCCCCGGTGAGGATTCGATGTCCCTTGACCGGACAACCTTTGAAGAAAGAAGCTCAACCGCATTGGTTAGTGTCGGCATTATCAGATTACCGCATCTCTCAAACTATACGGATTTTGAACCGCTGCTTTACGATCCACGGTTTGCAGCACACTATGTTACATCTGCCCGGCAGCTTGCACGATGTGACGTGTGTATCCTTCCTGGAAGCAAGAATGTTTTTTACGATATGCAGTTCCTTCACACGCAGGGACTAGCAGACGCACTGAGAGAATACTACCAGCACGGCGGAAAAATTGTCGGCATCTGCGGCGGTTATCAACTGCTGGGCACGGTGATTTATGATCCCTTTGGGGTGGAATCCACTGATCGGGAAGTGCAGGGGATTGGCCTGCTTCCTCTTGCAACGACCCTGCACCGGGAAAAAACAACGCAGCGTATTACCGCTCCACTGCAGCTCCCCGGGCAGGCGTCGGCATGCGTTGTGACTGGGTATGAGATCCATATGGGTACCTCGGAGATTGTGCACCATGCAGCGGTGCAGCAACTAACCTCTGATCAGAACCTGCAGGCAAGCGCAGGGAGTGCATCCAGTGACGGCAGGGTCTGGGGAACGTACATCCACGGGCTGTTTGAAAGCGATGAGATGCGACGCGCATTGTTACGATGGAGTGGAAACAACGTCGCCGAAGAGCTGCCGGATTTTTCATATCAGAGCTTTAAAGAAACCTGCTATGAGTATCTTGCCGATGCTGTTGAACAGCACCTTGATGTTTCCCGTATGCTTGCAGCGATTGGCATAACCTTTCACGAATCGGGTAAGTCAACATTTCCGCTATGCACAGAACCCCAATCGTGTTAACTGCATTTGGTACCTCAACGAGCGCATGTGCAACGTACGAGGTTATTGAACAGAGGATGCGCGCATACTATCCTGAGCATCCTCTGGTGTGGTCGTTTACCTCACAACGATTGCGGGACAAATCACGCAATCAACCATCGGCATGGAAAAGCACGGAAGAAGTTCTTGTTGAGCTTCACCAGCAAGGCTACCAGCAGGCTGTTGTTCAGTCCCTGCACATTGTGCCGGGGTATGAATACGAAAAGATAGAAATTGCAGCGCGCTGTGCACCTTTGCAGGTTTCGGTAGGGAAACCGCTTTTGAGTAGTATGCATGACTGCCGGAGGGTAGTGCAAGCACTTGAGCCGTACCTCCCTGCTTCTGATCCTTCACATGTGGCTGTACTTGCCTGTCATGGAACACAGCATCCCGGCGGTGCTGCTCAGTATGCACAGTTTAAGAAATGCCTCGAGGAGCGCTCTCTCCACATGGTTTTTTTTGCTGCAGTAGAAGGAGAACCCTTGTGGAAGAATGTCCTTGAACAGATACGAACCCTTCGTGTTAGCAGGGTTTCTTTGATTCCCTTTATGCTCGTTGCAGGCGTACACATTAGGGAAGAGGTACTGGGTGAAAACAGCGGATCGTGGCGCTCTTGCCTTAGCGGATATGAAGTTGCGAGTGTGCGTGAAGGGCTTGGATATAACAATGCTATACTGGCTCTCTATGCGGACCACATCCGCAGTGCGCTGCACGCTTTGCATAACTGAACAACCAGTATAAGGAGACGACAATGCTCATAACCTGTTGGGGAGCGCGGGGCTCCATTCCGGTTTCAGGACAGGAATACCTCAGGTATGGGGGCGACACCACGTGTCTTGAAATTCGCGATCGTAACAATAATCTTATCATTGTTGATGCTGGTTCTGGGATTCGGGCGCTTGGCAATAAACTGGTGCAGGAAGGGTGCCAGCGATTAACCCTGCTGTTTACCCATGGTCATTGGGATCACATTATGGGGTTTCCGTTTTTTAAGCCACTTTATGACGAGAAAACGCAGGTCACGATCTATGGGTGTCCGTTTTCAAAACATTCTCTTCAGGACATGTTAGCACCCTCCATGAATCCACCGAACTTTCCTATACGGTTTGAAGACCTGAAGGCACAGGTTACCTTTTGCGGCATTTGCTCAGGAACCTTTACTGTTGGCAGCATTTCTCTGGCAACCATTCAGCTCAGCCACCCCAATCAGGGAATCGGCTACTCATTTGAGGAAGACGGCAGGCGGTTTGTTTTTTTGACTGACAATGAGCTGTCCTATACCCATCCCGGAGGATGCACGTTGGCAGCATATCGGGATTTTGCTGCTGGTGCAGACCTGCTCGTGCACGATGCAGAATATACTGCTGCTGAATATGTTCGTACCCGGACCTGGGGACACAGCACCTATCAGGATGCACTGAACCTTGCGGTGCAGGCAGGGGTACGGCGTTTCGGGCTCTTTCATCATAATCAAGACCGCACCGACACCGACCTTGACCAGATTGTTGCTGATTGCCGTAGGAAGGCACGGGAGCAAGGTAGCGCGATTGAGTGTTTTGCACTGGCACAGGGTATGGACCTGCACCTATGAAAGCAGTTTCAAGCAACCAGCAGAACACAGAACATATTCCGGTGGCAGCTCTGCGCAAGAAATTATTGCACCGGGTTGGAAAGGCGATAGCAGATTTTTCCCTGATCCAGCACGGCGACCGCATTATGGTCTGCCTCAGCGGCGGCAAAGATAGTTTTGTGATGCTGCACCTTTTGCGCGAATTGCAGTCCCGGGCTCCGGTGCGGTTTGAACTGTTGGCAACCGTGCTGAACTACCGCGGTACAGATTTTCCTGAAGATGTGCTGATCCGGTATTGCGACGCCATCGGTCAGCCGTACCACATCATTCGCAAAAGCATCTCCACTCTGGTGCGCAGTAAATTGACCGAGGGGGATGGTGCGTGTGTGCTCTGTTCCCGACTGCGGCGTGGCATTCTCTATACTGAGGCACGGACGCTGGGCTATAACAAAATCGCACTCGGACATCATGCCGATGATGTCATCGAAACGATGTTCTTAAATATATTTTTTAACGGCACGCTGAAAGCAATGCCGCCAGTACTCAAGGGTGACCACGGCAGGACGATTGTGATACGTCCGCTGGTATACTGCCGTGAGGATGAAATCGCAGCGTTTGCAGCGGCTGCAGGGTTCCCTGTGCTGCCTGATCAGGGATGCGGGCTTCCGATCAATCCGCAACGCAGGCGCGTTAAAAAACTCGTTCAGGAGCTTGAGCAGGAATTTCCGGGTGTGCGGGATTCAATGCTGGCAGCGCTCAGCCGCATTGTTCCGGCACACCTTCTTGACCGCCGGTTGTATAATTTTTGTAATCTCACCGGTGATACCGATTCCCCTCGTCAATAAAAACCTTTTTCACCATAGGATGACAGAATGACATGAATCATCAAAAGAGAACCGACAGTATAGTTGACAGAGATTTTTTACTGCATGCACCACTTTCAGAAATTGTAGCGACTGCCCGCAGCATACGGCAGCGTTTTTGCAGCAGCACGATGGATGTCTGTAGTATTTTGAATGCAAAATCAGGAGCATGTTCTGAAGACTGCGCTTTTTGTGCTCAGTCCGGACACCATAAAACCGGAATTCAAACCTATCCCCTCAAAAGCGTTCAGGAAATTGTGGCTGCTGCCCAAGCTGCACAGGAAATCGGTGCTCAGCGATTTGGAATTGTGTGCAGTGGCAATAAGCTTTCACGCCGCGAGCTTGATACAATCTGTACAGCAGTGCACAGGATAACTGAGCGCTGCAACGTGGCAGTCTGTGCCTCGTTGGGGAAGTTGTCACGGTCTGAGTTGGAGCTGCTGCGGCAGGCAGGGCTTTCGCGCTACCATCATAACATTGAGACATCAAAACGTTATTATCCTTCTATTGTCTCGACCCATAGCTTTGAAGACCGGATCCAGACCATTCACAATGCTCATGCTGCAGGGCTTGAGGTATGCAGCGGCGTGATTATCGGACTTGGCGAAACATGGCATGACAGGATTGACATGGCACTCAGTCTGCGGGAACTGCCGGTTACTTCAGTGCCCATAAACATTTTGATTCCCATTCGCGGAACGCGGCTTGAGCATCAGGAACGTATCTCATCGGTTGATTGTATTCGCTGTTTTGCCATCTTTAGGATTGTGTTGCCGGACAGAACGATAAAAATTGCTGCGGGCAGGGAGACGGTGCTGAAGGATTTTCAGGCGTTGGGATTCAGTGCCGGTGCAAACGGGATGCTTATTGGTGGCTATCTCACGGTGAAAGGCAGGGATTGTGAAACCGACCGACAGTTGATTGCGGATGTTGAACTGCTCTGGGAAAACGGGCTCTGAGGCGCTCGCTCCGGTAAAGAGCAGTTGCCTTCTGTCTTCACTGCCCATCGGTGCGCGCTGAGCGAGCGCAGCGAAACCCTACCGAAAAGCTTTTATATTCAGGGACGTTTTTCCCACGCTGCGCAGAGCGGAGAAATTTTTCATCGTTGTTCCATGCTCCGCCCCGAAAGACCCGATAGGTGCCGTTGTCCGGTCCTGTCGGATTTCGGCGTGGAGCGTTTTGGTAATAGTTTTCATCATACCAGTCCTGACACCACTCCCAGACATTTCCTGCCATGTCATAGAGTCCATAACCGTTGGGCTTAAAAGAGCCAACCCGCATGAGTTTTTTGTTGCGGAAAAAACCTTTGTCAAAATTTGCCTCGTCAAGCGAAAGCGTGTCAGACAGAGGGTACTGCTTTTTTACTAAACCGCCGCGGGCAGCTTTTTCCCATTCTGCTTCTGTCGGAAGGCGTTTGCCAGCCCATGCACAGTACTGACAAGCATCTTCCCAGCTCACCAAGACGACCGGATGGTCTCCAGTTCCCTCGGGATAGCTTGTGCCATGCCAGTTATACGGCTCAGCCCATGGTTGCTCAATACGGGGTGGAGTGTGGCCGGTTGCAAGGATAAACGACTGGTAATCTTTGTTGGTCACCTCATAGCGGTCAAGGTAGAAGGCATCTACCCAGACGGTATGTGCAGGCATTTCGTCTTTTTTTGCTGCTGCATCACTGCTGCCCATGAGGAATTCGCCGGCAGGTATAAAAATCATGTTGGCATACGGTGAGGTTGCATTGTCAGGAGTCGGGGAATTTTGTGATGAGCTGCATGCAGTGATACACCATGCTGCAGCAGCAAGAAGGAGTGTTCCGATTGCAAACCTCACGAATTGCTTGATCGTTATCATGTGCCAGTGCTTTGTAGTGGTTGGATGAAGCTCTTTTCTCATGGAGAACGTTTACGCCGTTATGCTTTTTCAAAGTGGACACGTGCTATATACCACTCATAGCGGTATCCCTGTCAATCTTTTCATAGCGTGCATTATAGACGATGCAAAAACGTGCATGAAGTATATCTGAAAACATACGGAACGTACACGCACACTATCCGTAACAAAAACTTCTTCGCCATTAGAGAACGTGTCTCGTGAAGCGTGTTTCTCGGATCAGGCTTCGTGAGGCGTGGTTGAGGAGCGTTTTCTTACGAATCACGCTTCCCGTGCCCTGAATCGAAAACCACCATTTTGAAGGTAAGCTGGATAAAAACTTTGACGATGTCGGGGTGTGCCCAACAACGGGCTTAAAAAAAGGGGGAGCAAAAAGGAAGTGCTCGTGCTGCTTAGGTGTTATGCCTCACGCGTGATTTTCAAAAAATCCTCAATTGGCAGAGCGGTCAGGGTTTCTGCAGTGACCCTGCCTTTTGAGCAGATTTTTAAGATTGATGAAACCAGTGAACGCTCATCTGGCAGCTCGACAATCGTTATGACATCATACCTTCCGATAAGTCCATACGCATTGACCACCCTGCCGCCATGAGCTTTGATGATGTCGTTGACTACTTTGTAACGGTCGGTGGTGTTTTTAATGTCCATGAGTCCATCTTTGGTGTACTTCCAGAGGGTAATATAGGTCGGCATAGTATCGCCTCCCTTCTCTATAAGATAAGGTTGATTTGCTCCCCCGGTAATTTTCAGTATAGGACATTTTAGAATGAAAAAAAGGCGGAAATCGCACCGGGCGAGTTCCGCCTTCTGAGAAGGGGGGGGAGGGGCTTTATTTTAGTGATTCAGCAACAATCTCAGCAATGTCTTTGACCTTGACACTTGCCGAGGCTTTTTCATCCTTGACGCCGTCTTCAAACATCGTCATACAGTAGGGGCAGGCAACTGCGATGGTTGACGGATGTGCACGGAGCGCTTCCTTCGTGCGCTCCAGATAGATGCGTTTCCCGACAAGTTCTTCCATCCACATGCGACCACCGCCTGCGCCACAGCAGAAACTCTCAGCACCATGACGCTCCATTTCTGTAGGCTGAACGCCACCAGCGCAGGCACGCACTATCTCACGCGGATCAGTATAAATATTGTTGTATCTGCCAAGGTAGCATGAATCGTGAAAAACCGTTGTGCCGCTCAGCGATGCAGATACTTTTATACTGCCCTTTTTGATGAGGCTATTAATGAACGTGCTGTGATGTATGACGTCAAATTCAGCACCAAACTGCCGGTAATCATTTTTCAGTGTCGTATAGCAGTGGGGGCAGTAGGTGATGATTTTTTTGACACTGTATTTGTTCAGGAGTGCGATGTTCTCCTGTGCCATTTTTTCAAAGACATATTCATTGCCAAGGCGTCGGAGCGAGTCACCGCAGCACTTTTCTTCATTGCCAAGCACAGCCCACGATACGCCGGCAGCATTAAGTATTTTAACCAGTGAGGTGGTCACCTGTCGGGCACGCGAATCAAATGCACCCGCACAGCCGACATAGAAGAGGTACTCTGCTTTTACGCCGTCAGCAAGTACAGGCACATTCAGGTCGGTTGCCCATTTAAAACGGTCGGTCGGTGCGATACCCCACGGATTTGAACGCTGCTCAGAGTTTTCAAAGAATGCAATGAGCTCCTGCGGGAAATCTGCCTTTTCCATGACCAGATGCTGACGCATTTGGATGATTTTCGGCACATGCTCGATAAAGACAGGGCACTTCTGCATACAGGCGCCGCACGTTGTGCATGACCAGATAGCTTCTCGTGAAACGCTTTCCTCTCTGCCGTTAATCAGCGGAATAGCAGGCTCTGTGTTTTCAGGAGCAGATGCCAACATGTCAGCAGGACGTGCGGCAAGCAGGTCACGACCGTTTGCAAAAAGGTTCAGTTTGCCTTCGTGGATAACCTGTTTTGGATTGAGTGGTTTTTCAGTCGCATGTGCAGGACAAGCCTTCTGACAGCGCCCGCATTCAGTACAGGCAGTAAAATCAAGGAGGTCTTTCCATCGGAACTGAAAAATTTTGGAAACACCAAACCGCAGCCCTTTTTTAAACGTGAGCCGGGGAACGGTTGTGACCAGCGTAAAGCTTCTAAAAAAGCAGTTTGGCAGCGATGTCAGGATGTGCAGATGTTTACTGTAGGGCAGATAGTTCAGGAAAAAGAGCAGAATCAGCGCATGGAGCCACCAGAAAATCCGTGCCCACCGGTGTGTTGTCTCAAAACTTGCACTGCGGTACAGGTCTTGAAGCGCCTGCGAAATAGGCATCCACGAGGCTGCCTTGAGGGTACCGATTCTTGCCTCTGCGGCGTTCATGCCATAAAAGGCGATCATCAGCGAACCAACCAGCGACAGAATAAGGTAGGCATCGTAGGTCGAATCAATATGCGCAGGTCGTATGACAAGGCGTCGAAACAGTGCAATCAGCACGCAGACAAGCACCACCAGCGACATGATATCAGCAAGAAACATGATGATACCGTATGGTATGTCGCCGATAAAATTCCAGCTAAATCGTGGAAAGACGCCTGCAATGAAAAACTCAGCATTGACAAAAATCAAAACAATAAAGCCCCAAAAGAGCAGGAAATGGTTGATGCCGAATTTTTCGCTCACCACTCTGAGCTGACCAAAGCCGTAAACCAGCATACCCGTAAAACGTGACCACAGATGGTCAAACCTGTTTTCCCATCTGCCGAGGCAGATCATGGCGAGCAGGCGGAACACGTTCCGCAGGAAAAAGAGTACAGCTCCAGTGCAGAGTATTGCAAAAATGACGTTTTCTAACGGGCTCAAGGCTACTCCTTTCTGTGCGAATCGTTAACCAGTTTATTCAACAGGGCGCGCGTTGGATTGTTTCAGCTTTTCAATCAGCGACGGAATGATTTCAAACACGTCACCGACAATGCCCAAGTGAGCGACCTCAAAAATAGGTGCTGTCTTATCCTTGTTGATAGCAATGATGTATTCAGAGTCCTGCATACCCACCAGATGCTGAATAGCACCTGAAATACCGCAGGCGATATAGAGTTTTGGATGGACGGTTTTTCCTGTTTGTCCGACCTGACGGTCATGCTTAATCCATCCTTCGTCCACCGCACATCGTGACCCGGCAACAACTCCGCCAATGAGCTCAGCAAGACGTTCAAGCATCTTGAAGTTTTCCTGATTCAGCATGCCACGCCCACCAGAGACCAGGATTTTTGCACCTGCTATATTGACAGTGCTCTCAGATGCAGTGCGGATGATGTCGAGCACTTTTGTCGGGATATCATCTTCTTTGAGCGTGAACGGCTCGGTGATGGTCTGCCCCTGTCTGCCGGTCTGATAGGGAGGTTTAGGCATCACATGAGGTCTGACCGATGCCATCTGCGGTCGCCGGGTTTCGGTCAGAATGGTTGCCATGATGTTACCGCCGAACGCCGGACGGGTCTGCTCGAGCAGCCGCATTTTTTTGTCAATGGTCAAACCAGTGCAGTCAGCGGTCAAACCGGTTTTCAAATCCGTTGCAACAGCGCCGGCAAGGTCTCTGCCAAGACCGGTTGCGCCCATGAGCACGATCTCAGGTTTGTATTTGTTGATGAGTGATACGCAGCCCTGCAGGTATGCGGTGGTGCGGTAATGCTTCAAAAGCGGGCTATCCATGACATAGACTTTATCTGCCCCGTAGCAGAAGGCTTCGGTGGCAAGATGCCCGATGTTTTCGCCCAGAACAAATGCGGCAAGCTCAACGCCGAGGTCGTCGGCAAGCCGTCTGCCAACACCAAGCAGTTCCCATGACACCTCATGAGCATGACCATCCATCTGCTCAACAAACACCCAGACACCTTTCCATGCTGCAATTGCAGCTTTGCGGGCAGCCTCGGCAGGGTCTTCCTGCTCAGCAGGTGCTGCCGTGCTTCCCGCAGCAAGCTCCTCAAGGAGTTTCTGCTCCTCAGGGGTGAAAAAGATTTCAAGCGCGCTCGCAGGACATACTTTGATACATTTCTGACAGCCGATACATTTGGTTTCGTTGATGACCGGCTCTTCTTTGGCATTCATTTCGATTGCGTCAACCGGGCACGATGACTGGCACCGGGCTCCGCACGCAATACATTTTCCTTCGATCAGGCGGGCTTTGCCGCGCGGTTTTTTCTTCTTCGCTTGCTGCTGCTCCATGTATCCTCCAACGTACGAGTCGTCGTTATGTGGTAATAAAGTCCCATTCCTTCAGTTTGGTAAACATGATGTCAATGGCAGAATCTTTTTGGTCGCCTTCGCCGGGAATCATTTCACCTTTTTTGCGCTCAGGGGCGAAAATACGGCGCACCTGAGTTGGTGAACCAAGAAGACCGATCGTCGAGGGATCGAGTTTCAGCACGGCATTTGACCATACCTTGATTGGTGCGGTTTCAGCGTCAAGGCGGCCGGGAACGGTAGGATAGCGTGGGGTGTTGATTTCACGCTCTACGGTCAGCAAAACCGGAAGCTTTGATTCGACGACCTCATGGTAGGTTTCAAGTTTACGACGCACCTTTATCGTGCGCTGGTTTTGATTCACCGAGATAATTTCGTCAACCAGGGTGAGCTGCGGAATATCAAGTCGTCGTGCAATGCCAGGACCTACCTGTGCGGTATCGCCGTCAATGGTCTGTTTGCCACAGATGATAATATCCACCGGTCGTTGTTCGGCGATTTTTTTTATCGCATATCCCAGCACGGTGCTGGTTGCAAGGGTATCGGCACCGCCAAACGCTCGATCGCTGAGCAGGATGCCTTCATCAGCACCAAGCGCGAGCGCTCTGCGCAGCACGCTCTCCGCAGCAGGAGGTCCCATGGAAATAGCAGTAACATAGGCACCGTAGCGGTCCTTAAAGCGGATCGCTTCTTCAACCGCATTGGTGTCATAGGGATTGGTGATAAACGGAACCCCTTCGCGAACCAGCGTATTGGTGACAGGGTCTATTTTTACCTGCGTTGTGTCAGGAACCATTTTTACACAGACAACAATGTGCATAGAGCATCTCCTGCAAGGTTAATAAAAATGGGTTACCACTCAGCCGTGCCTAAGCTAAAAAACTACTTATTTTTTCCTTCAGTTTTTTTGCGAGATTACTTTGCTTCAGGTACTCCCAATACCTTCAGGCGCTGCGATTGCCCCAGCATTTATGCGTGCATGAGAGAAAATGGAAGTCCTTTTATCGAAAGCAAGCACGCCGATCAAGTATTTCAGAGCACAAAAGCAAAAACAACGCCAACTGCTGCACGAACACTATCAAACCATGCTGCCAAAAAACCCTTTGAAAAAACAAAGAAAAATAAGCGATGCTTTGGGCTTTCTGTAACGGTTATGCTTTTTCAATGGGTTTGTAATGACAAAATGACACACAGCGGGGTGTTGGAAGCTCATTTTGTCGAAAAAATTTTTAACATTTTATCATGCAAATTCTTGCATGGCAAGAACTTTTTAGCACACTAATAGTATGAAAAAACAGGGTTTCGGAAACAGGCAGCATCCGGATTCACTCTGAGGGCGGCTGGGTACAGGAGATAAGCCGCTGCTCGGTAACAATATACTGCACCCGCATATCATGGTCAGGCTCAAAGGGAAGCTCCCTGCAGAGCTGCGCTTCAAACGCAAGTCCATAGGAGGGGAGGGCATGATGCCTGAGAAACGCGTCATAGTATCCACCACCATAGCCAAGCCGTATGCCGGTATGGGTAAATGCAACACCGGGCACAATGACCACATCAATTGCATCAGACGGCAGATTACTGCCGGGCAGGGCAGGGGGCTGCAGGATTCCCCGCGGTCCCGGTGATAGATCATCCAATGAATGAATCTGTACCGGTATCATGAGACGGCGATCCACGTCGGTATACGGTACTGCGACGGTTTTACGCTCGGCAAAAAATTGTTCAATGCAGTCAAGGGTCGCTACTTCGCTTTTAAACGAGACGTAAATAAAAACCACGTGCGCCGTGGCGATGTCGGGCAGGGCACAGAGCCGTGTGATAATGGCAGCGCTTTTCTGACTGCGCTCAAGCGATGGTATGGCATCGCGTCTGCGTAAAAAATCAGACCGAAGCCTGCGCTTGAGCAGCTTGACAGGTTCAACCATTGCTGTTTAGTCGTTGCAGTACCCGTGTGTCTGAGGGTGAGCCTTGACGCCAGCAGTTCCTATACAAACGTCAGCCACGATCGGTACCGGTCAATTTTATTGCGAATGGCATCAAAATAAATTGACTGCAACTTTAGGGTGAGGGGGCCCGGTTTGCCAGCACCGATGGTGCGGTTGTCAACTTCGCGGACCGGTGTGATCTCAGCAGCGGTACCAGTGAAGAAGCATTCGTCAGCCATATATAACTCATCACGGGTAAACCGTTGCTCAATCACGGGAATATTGAGGTCGCGGGCGATTTCGATTACTGCATCACGGGTGATGCCTTTCAGGATTGAGGTCGGCGGAGTTGTTTTAAGCACGCCGTCTTTTGCAATGAAAATATTTTCACCGCTTGCCTCTGCCACATATCCTTCGGCATCGAGCATGATAGCCTCATCGTATCCTGCAAGCTTTACCTCGCGCTTGGCAAGGATGGAATTCACATAGTTGCCGCAGATTTTTGCTTTCGTCATACCGACGTTGACATGGTGCCGGGTGAACGAGGAAATTTTTGCGCTGATACCGTTTTTGAGCCCTTCTTCGCCAAGATAGGCACCCCATGGCCAGCATGCGATCATAACTCTGATAGGCGGGTCAGCAACGTAGAGCCCCATCTCGCCGTCACCGATAAACACCAGCGGTCTGATATACCCCTCAGAAAGTTTATTGGCACGGAGCGTTTCTAAAATAGCATCGCATATCTGTTCACGAGAAAAAGGGACTTTGATGAGACCAATTGTCGCCGATGCAAACAATCGGTCAACATGTTCCTTGAGCTTCAGGACTGCCGAGGTTCCATTATGGCATTTGTAGCAGCGAATGCCTTCAAAGACTCCCATGCCGTAATGGAGCGTATGGGTGAGTACATGGACACGGGCATCGTCCCATGCGACCAGTTTTCCATCAAGCCAAATTTTGTCAACTTTTTGCATGCCTCTGTCTCTCCTTTACTGTGCGTTATATATCATCGTTTGGATTGCCGGTGCAAACGGCGGGTTGATAATGCCGCGGTCTGTAATAAATGCATGTATGTAGTCATGCGGCACAACGTCAAAAGCTGGATTCCACACCGTAGCATCGTGGGGCGCAACAGGGATTCCGGCAATCGAAAGAACCTCCTCTGGTTTGCGCTCTTCGATCGGTATGTTGTCGCCGCTCTGCATGGTATGGTCAAAGGTGGAACAGGGCGCGGCGATCAGGAACGGGATCCGATGCTCTCGCGCAAGCACGGCAAGAGCATACGATCCGATTTTGTTTGCGGTGTCGCCATTTGCAGCGATACGGTCTGCACCGGCAATCACCAGATCAACCTTGTGTGTTTTCATGTACCACGCTGCCATGCTGTCAGTTATGAGTATATAGGGTATGTTGTCCTGACGCAGTTCCCATGCGGTCAGTCGGGCACCCTGCAAGAGTGGTCGTGTTTCGCAGGCAACAACAAAGACCTGCTTTCCCTGCTGAACCGCAGCTCGGACAACGCCCAGTGCGGTTCCAAAGCCGCCGGTTGCAAGTGAGCCTGTGTTGCAGATCGTCATAATGGTTGCATGGTCGGGAATGTAGATCTGCCCGTGTGCGGCAAGCGCTTTGTTGCTGGCAATATCATCCTGTTGGATGCGGAGTGCTTCAGCAACCAGTGCCTGTCGCAGTGATTCAATCGTATCACCATGCAGCGCCTCGCAGCAGCGAAGCATTCGCTCAATCGCCCACCGCAGGTTGACGGCAGTGGGTCGTGTGAGGGCAAGGCGTTTGGCAGCGAGGTGAACAACCGTGCGCAGTTCATTTATATCTGCAGCAACCGTTGTTGACGCAGCCAGTGAAATGCCCATGGCTGCTGCAATGCCGATAGCTGGTGCCCCCCGAACAGCAAGTTGAGCAATGGCATCAGCGATGTCGTCAACGGTTCTGCACACAAGGTACTCTTCCCGCAGCGGCAGAGCCCGTTGATCTAAAATAGCCACATGATCTTCTTGCCAGATAATTGAACGGACAGCGTCAGCCTGCAAGTTTTTTCCTTAAAAGATCATTGACCAGCGATGGATTTGCCTTGCCTTTTGTTGCCTTCATAATCTGACCAATAAAAAACGAGAATACTTTTTCCTTTCCGGCACGAAAATCGGCAACAAGGTCAGGACGACCGGCAAGGATTTCATCAATCACACGCTCGAGTTCAGTGGTGTCGGTCACCTGCTTTAGATCGTGCTTCTGCACGATACTCACAGGTGCAGCACCAGTGGTGCGCATTTCATCAAAAACCTTTTTTGCGATTTTACCGCTGATGGTGCCGTCAGTAATCAGCCCAATCATTTCTGCGAGATGGGCAGGCGTTACAGAAAATGCAGCAATATCCCGGGGGTCTGCAAGGTGCCGCAGCACGTCGCTGAGAATCCAGTTGCTGACGGCTTTGGGCTGATGACAGAGCTGTGCAGCAGCTTCAAAATAATCAGCAAGCTGGCGGCAGGTGACCAGAATGTCAGCATCATAGGCTGGGAGCCCGTACTGGGTAATAAAGCGGTTGCGACGGGCTCTGGGCAGTTCCGGAAGTTCAGCACGCACCCTCTCAATCCACCTATCGTCAATGTTCAGCGGCACCAGATCCGGGTCAGGAAAGTAACGGTAATCATGGGATTCTTCTTTACCGCGCATCGAGAGGGTAACGCCGGTAGCATCATCCCACAGCCGTGTTTCCTGCACGATTGCCTCACCGTACTCAAGCGCTTCTCGCTGGCGGCTGATCTCATAGGTCAAGGCACGAATGACATGGCGGAAGGAGTTCATGTTTTTCAGCTCGACTTTGGTGCCCAGTCGTTGTTCGCCCACAGGTCGGATCGAAACATTAGCGTCGCAGCGAAAACTCCCCTGTTCCATATTGCCATCACAGACGTCAAGATACTGGAGAATCGTGCGCAGTGCTTTGAGATACTCGCCTGCTTCCTCAGGTGTCCGCAGGTCAGGTTCGCTCACAATCTCCAGCAGCGGCACACCAGTTCGGTTGAAATCAACATAGCTGCTGTCACTGGCAATACCGTTGATTTCATGGAGGAGCTTTCCTGCATCTTCTTCCATATGGATACGGGCAATACCGATTCGGCGGATGTCTGAGCCATCGGCAGCGTCAATTTCTATAAAACCGCCGGTCGCAATCGGCAGTTCAAACTGAGAGATTTGATACCCTTTGGGAAGATCAGGATAAAAATAGTTTTTGCGGGCGAATTGATTATGGCGTTGGATGGTGCACTGGGTTGCGAGCGCGGTTTTGAGCGCGTATTCGACCACTTTTTTGTTGACGACGGGCAGCACACCCGGCATGCCCAAGCATACCGGGCAGGTCTGTGAATTCGGCGGCTGACCAAACTGCGTGGAACAGGAGCAAAATATTTTCGATTTGGTCAGCAACTGAGCATGGACTTCGAGTCCGATAACAGGTTCGTAGTTCATAAGTTTTATACTGCTTGGTTATCCACTCTGCACGAGGTGTGCATGCTCACAAAAGCAGCACACCACCATAAAAAAGCGAATAGTGAAAAGTGAGTAGTGAACAGTGAGGAGAATATTTTTTTATTTCATTCCTCTCACTGTTCACGCTTCACCTTTTCCCCTCAGCACTTCATATTTCTTCTGACTCCTGTCTCCTGCTTTATCCCGCTCACTGTTCACTAGTCAGGAATCACGTTTAGGTAGGATTATTTATCATAGATGATGAAATTTATCATTGAAAAAGTGAAGAGTCAAAGAAGGTAGGCACGATCAGTACGTAACGTGGAGCTGGAAGAAAAAGCGCTGGTCATCAACCGGCGTATCTACCGTGGACGTCATAAATGGATACCGGATGTGCTCGCCAGTGAAGGACATGTGCAAGGCAGGGGTGAAGCAGTACCGGTAGGTCAGGGACCAGTCTGATGCCTTTTCATAATGATCCCACGAATCTCTGCCAGTGCTCCGGAAGGTGGTCTTCTGAAGCGACGTAGCAAGCAACCATGTTGTTGAACGCGCGGGGTACAGACAGATGTTGATGCCTGCTGATTCAGCAGGTGTATATCCTGAGGGGTGATGATGAGAAGTGGCGTAGAGTGTTAGGAACGGCGAAATACGAAGCCCGTTGAACGGAGTAAACTCTGCAGCCATGTTGTGCCCCTGATATGAAGGCTGCTTCGGAAGTAAAGAGAATGAAAACCCCGGTGCAGCAGTGAGGCTGTCAAAGGTTGTGGAAGAGGGTATAAAGAACTGACTGAGGCGCAGCCTGAGCCCAGTAAGGGAAAAGGACTGAGTATAGGAAAGCGCATAGAACGACTGTGGATATGCATCGTACCAGGTCGTGATGATGCCAGCCATCCCCGGTGTTTGCGGTCGGCGGACCGCAGCATGAAGGGAAAGCTCAGCCTCAAAAAAATCCTCACTATCCTGATCACCTTGGAGGTTCACCGGGCGCTTAATTGAGACAAGACGCGATTTCCAGTGCGTATCGTCAAACCGAGACAAGGTAATGCCACGGTTGAGTTCTGCATGAATGAAGGTATTATCGTCAAGATAAATACCGACATGGTTGATGCGCTTTTTTGATGGAGTTGATGCAAAAAAGATAAGGTCTCCGGGTTGGAGGTCATCATGGGGAACTTTTACCAGCAGCGGAGAACGATATTGCGAGGTAGAACCATGAGGCAGGTCGAACCCAAAGATGGTTTTATAAATAAAGCGGGCAAAGCCTGAACAGTCAAATCCTTTGAGAGAACTTCCGCCGCGCTTATAGGGAATGCCGAGATATTTGGGAGCGTGTTCTTTCAGTGTATCGAGAGAACGGGTTTTTTCACCCCCAGATTCATGGACAAGCTGAACCTCTGCCGGCTTGCGTGCAAACAGGTTAGCAGGCAGCGACACAAGCATACAACATGCAATTACCACATTAACAAACCGTTGCAACATCCGAACCCTCATGTGGTACTCTACTGCAGTGCAGCGCTGAAAATATTCTTACACGGTGCAGCACTATAGTGCAGCAATGCTACGGATGTCAAATTAAAATTGTGTAATTTTGAAGACAGGAGACAGGAGAAAATTGAAGTGCTGGGTGTTGAGTAAAAAAACGGGGTAAGGCGCACGGATTTGAAGTTCCAAGTTCCAAGTTCAAGGTTCAAACGCCGCACGGGGAAAATGTGAGACATGAAGGCGTAAGACGTAAAGCGGAATAGAAAAAGAGCTACTACCAAAGAGCCACACGCTAACGAGAGGCAGAAGCCGGTGGCGGCTTCTGCCTTTATGATTTAGTACAGCTCAACATAAAAAAGGGGGGCGTTTATTTTTAAGTAGAGGACTCTACCGTCCGTGCCGAGGGATCAAAGTATGAACGAAAAGATGTTCACCCTTTGATATGAGACTGTTCTAACTCATTGTCCGTAACTTCCTCGCCCTCGATGGGAGAGGATTGAGGTGAGGGTGATCTTTGAGTGTATCGTGATTCGTGGCGCAGGGTTCGTGAAACACGAAATACTAAAACACAACGAACCCCGAGGCACGCTCCCCTCTTTTTCGCCCCCACCAAACCTCCCCCTCGCAGGGGAGGCTTTCTTCTTTAGCCCCTCCTGTCAGGAAGGGGTAAGAGGAGAGCTTTTATGTGTCCCCTCCTAACTTCCCTCTCGCAGGGGAGGCTTTCTTCTCTTTAGCCCCTCCTGTCAGGGAGGGGTGTGGGGAGGGCTTTTTTGCCTCCACCAAACCTCCCCCTCGCAGGGGAGACTTTCTTCTTAGCCCCTCCTGTCAGGAAGGGGTAAGAGGAGAGCTTTTATGTGCCCCCTCCTAACTTCCCTCTCGCAGGGGAGGCTTTCTTCTCTTTAGCCCCTCCTGTCAGGGAGGGGTAAGAGGAGAACTTTTATGTGCCCCCTCCTAACTTCCCCCTCGCAGGGGAGGCTTTCTTCTCTTTAGCCCCTCCTGTCAGGGAGGGGTGTGGGGAGGGCTTTTTTGCCCCCACCAAACCTCCCCCTCGCAGGGGAGACTTTCTTCTTAGCCCCTCCTGTCAGGAAGGGGTAAGAGGAGAGCTTTTATGTGCCCCCTCCTAACTTCCCT
>Ga0209162_1000257_pt1 | contig 58775 bp, 61 predicted proteins | sample YNPNPMetaG_FD_187121 | JGI IMG/M metagenome (GOLD analysis project Ga0209162, IMG submission 187121) | Anoxygenic and chlorotrophic microbial mat microbial communities from Yellowstone National Park, USA - YNP NP MetaG (SPAdes) (version 2) ...
GAGGGCCACAGGCTTATACACAGGCAGTTTGTGGAGCATGTGCAGGGCCTTGCAAAGGCCTGTTCAGAGGGCACCATCACCTCTGACCTGGCCATTTCCACCTTTTACGACACATGGGATTGGTTGAAGGACCATATCCTCAAGATGGACAAGAGATACGGCAAGTTCATCACCGAGCGCATGGGGCTTTCGCAGAAATAATCCTGCACAGTGAAGGGCTATTTTTCACAGGCATCCTTTGGGCTACAGAATCAACATGGCATCCCCATAGCTGTAAAACCGGTAGCCTTCTTGAATCGCCTGGTTATATGCCATGAGTATTCGTTCCCTTCCTGCAAAGGCTGAGACCAACACCAAAAGGGAGGAACCCGGCAGGTGAAAGTTGGTGAGCATGGCATCCACTACCTGAAACTCAAAGCCTGGCAGGATGTAGAGGTCGCACATGGCCTCAAAGGGCTGTAATGCCGCCTCTTTCCAGGCCTCACCACCCGTTTTTTGTGCCCAAAACTCCAGGGTGCGTACGGCTGTAGTGCCCACAGCAAACACCCGTCCTCCCCTTTTTTGAGTGTCCTGTAAAAGCCGTTGGGTTTCCACAGGAATGGAGATCCACTCCGCATGAATCTTGTGCTTTCGAATGTCTTGAGTCTTGATGGGCGCAAAGGTGCCGTAGCCCACATGCAGGGTTACATGGCCGATGGCTATGCCTCGTTGTTTCAGCCTCTTGAGAATGGCCTCGTCGAAGTGCAGCCCTGCTGTGGGGGCCGCCACTGACCCTGTGTGCCTGGCATAGACGGTCTGATAGGTCTTTTTATCCTCTTCAGCGGCGGGACGGTCGATGTAGGGCGGCAGGGGCATCTCGCCATGGCGTTCCAGAACCTCCTCCAGGCCTTCGCTAAAGTGTAGTTGCAATCGCACCTGACCGTTGGAAAGCCCTTCCAGCACCTCTATTACCAGTTCATCCTGCCATGAAAAGACCTGTCCTGGCCTCAGAGGCTTGGAGCTGTGACAGAGGGCTGTGACAATGGCCGTTTTGTCCGAGAGCAGTTGGGGAAAGTGCAAAAACAGAAACTCCACCTTGCCGCCAGTGGGTTTGCGAGTGCGCAGCCTGGCCGGAAAGACACGGCTGTCATTTACTATGAGGCAGTCTTTTGGTTCAAGATGTTCTATGATATCAGGGAAAGAGCAGTGCAGTGTCTGACCTGTGGTGCGGTTGAGCACCAGCAGGCGGGATGTGCTGCGTTTTTTTGCAGGGTATTTTGCGATGGCAGATGCGGGCAGATTGAATTGGTATGCGTTTATGTGGTAGCGACCTATCATGATTTTTATTCTGTAGTGTTTTTTACTGTTGGCAGTATCTCATTGTTTTAGATTATAGCACATAATAAATAGATACCCATGAGGCATACGAAAAACTCCTCGCATTTTAAGGGAATCCCATACTCCCCATGCTTTCATGAATGCGATTCAATATGCGTAAGACACAGACCAGTGGCCTGTGTCTTCTACAACGAGTTCTTCTTTCCATCTGCTGAACTGATGAATGGGTTTCTTAAGGACTTTGTATGGTATTTTATAATGGTTTTAGTCTTAATGGTTGGATGTTGCAAGGAAAGGTTTTGTCAATTGGTTAATTGCTAGAGTGCGACTAAAACTCCACAGGCAGGCCCTTGACCCGTGCCCTGGTAAACACCGGGCCATCCTTGCACACATAGACCGGGCCCACATTACAATGGCCGCACACGCCCAGGCCGCATTTCATGCGGTTTTCCAGGGACAGATATATCTGCTCGTCCTTCCAGCCTGTCTTCTCCAGGGCAGGCATGGTGAATTTGATCATGATGGGCGGGCCGCACACCACGGCTACGCTGTTTTCAGGGGCAGGCGCCACCCTTTCCGTAACAGCAGGCACAAACCCCACGATGCCGTTCCAGCCTGGGGCCTCGCGATCCACTGTTATGTGGCACTCCACCAGCCCACTCTGCTCCCAGTCCTTGAGTTCGTTCCGGTAGAGCAGCATTCCAGGCGTCCTTGCCCCATATATGAGGGTGATTTTGCCATAGTCCTGGCGATGGGCCAGCAGATAGACGATGGTGGCTCGCAGGGTGGTAAAGGCATAACCTCCTGCAATTACTACTATATTTTTGCCCTTAAACTCGGAATTCACAGGGAATCCGTTTCCAAGAGGGCCCCTCACTCCGATGCGTGCGCCCTTGGGCAATTGATGCAGTGCAGTGGTCAGGGAGCCGATGCGGCTTACTGTAAAGAGCAGATAGCCCTTTTCCGTGGGGGATGAGGCTATGCCTATGGCCGCTTCGCCCTTGCCAGGCACGGAGAGCATGGCAAATTGCCCTGGCGTGTGGTTCCAGTTCTGTCTTATGCCTTCATCCTCAATGACCAGCTTGAAGGTCTTGAGGCTCTTATCCTCTGTTTCCACGACAATATCATCTATGATTACGCTGTAAGGCAGATATGGATTCTTCTGATCGAACATGGATTGACCCCTTTTTAAACAGCTTGCATGAGGGAGATTACCTCACGAATATCGATGTTGACAGGGCAGTCTTTTACGCACCTGCCGCACCCCACACAGGAGACCGGGCCGAAGCGGTCAGGGAAGTATTTGAATTTGTGCATAAAGCGGTTTCTGACCCTCTGCACCTTCTGGCCCCTTGGGTTGTGCCCTGAGGCATGCAGGGTGAAGAGTGGAAACATGCAGGAGTCCCAGTAGCGCAGGCGCACGCCCTTGGTCCCGGCTACCTCGTCTTGAATGTCGAAACAATAACAGGTGGGGCACAAAAAGGTACATGCCCCGCAGTTGATGCAGGCCTCGGCTATCTGAGGCCAAAAAGAGGCGTTGTAGAGGGCCAGAAGGTCCTTTTTTTGCATCTCACGGGCTACTATAGGGAGTTCTTGGCCTCCTTGCTGTTGCAGAGTGGGTTGCAGGCCCGCAGACTCAGCACACGGGTTTTGCTTCAGAAAATCTGCGCCCTTTTGTGTCAGGACCTCCAGTGCGAGCCCGTCTTCTGTCTTCAAAATCACCAGGTCCATGCCCTCTGTGCCATGGGGAGAGCCGCCCACCAGCTCGCAGAAACAGGTGGAACAGGTCTCATCACAGGGCCTGCCGATGATGACGGTCCGCTTCAGCATTTTTTGAAAATACGGGTCCTCGGCATAGGGCATGGAGTTCAAGGCCACACTGCGGGCGTCACATGGCCTGATATTCAGCAAGACTTGAGTCTGTAACGCAGTGCCTGGTTCCTTTAATACAAAGGCCTCGGCATCTTGCGCTGCTATGGAAAAGCGTGCAATGACCTCGGGTTGCGGCATAAAAAAGGTCTTGATGGAAGTCTTGGGCACGCCGCTCACAGGCTTTAAAATGGCATCGGCGTTTAATGAGTCCGTTGCCTTTTGAATGTGAACCACACCTGAGTTGGCATCCTGTAGCGGATAAAATACCTGAAATTTAGTGACAACGCCTTGAATCCATTGAATCAATTGATGGTCATTTATGCGAATCTTCATGGGCATCACCCTTTTTTACCTTTTGATGAACAGGTATCGCACTCAAAGGGATTGGGGTCAGATGGGGCATAGGTGGTAAAAGGCGGCGGCACAGAGACGTCCATGCCGGCCTCGGCCCCAAACAGGGTCAGGATATCCTTTGAGAGTTTTTGTGTGAGCAGTCTGACCTTGATGCCCATGGGACACACACTTTCGCATGCCCCGCAGTCCGTGCACCTGCCTGCGCAGTGAAATGCCCGCAGGATGTGAAAGGTCAGGACATCAGGGGCGTTCAAGGCCTTGCCTACCCATTGCGGGCGGTTGTCGTCCACAAAACAGGTGGAGCAGTAACAGAGCGGACAGGCGTTTCTGCAGGCATAACAGCGAATACACGAGGCAAATGCCTGTTGAAACCACTGCCAGCGCTCATCGCTGGACATGGCCTCAATGGCCTCTATTTGGCTGAATGGGGCCTGTGCCTGTCTTTCAGAGGCCGCGTCCAGCAGCCTGTCAAAGAGAACGGGGTTTGGATGGCGGCAGCTCTGACAGTTATCCCGCACCACGGCCCAGCGGGAGAGCTCGGTTTCCCCCCACTTACCCTTCAGCCTCAAGGAGTGGTCATCTTCTTGTGCCTCCAGCACCTCTTTGCCCTGTAGGGCGGCCAGGACCTTTTTTCGATCCACCATGCCCCGGCTGGGCACCCCCAAAATGACAAGCCTGCTCCTATCTACTTGATTTTCTTGAATCTGTACAACTATATTGCGGGACCAACAGCCTGTGGCCAGCACTCCCACCTTGGGAAGCGGCCCAGTGGGCGGCGGGTCTTTGGGGCCTCGTGGCGGTTCCAGGGACTTTAAAAGTGCAGGCAGATAATTGGCTAAATTGACGGTACAAAAGCTGTTCCAGACAAGCCTCTCCGCCTCTTGGGGTGTGCGGGCCACAAAGGGTCTGGTGGTCATGGGAAGGCTGCCTGCCGAAAAGCCCAAAAAGGCTGCCACCTCCCCTGAGGCCAACAGCTCTTTGGCCTGCCTTTGAATCTCTTGTGTGAGTTCTGCATGTTTGACGGTCATATTATGCCTCTATCCTCTTTACCAGACGGGTTGCAGGGCCAAGGGCCTTGACCCGTTCAGTGACCTCCCTTACCACAGTAGCGAACTGTTCCCCTTCCGAGGCCGAAACCCAGGAAAAATTGAGTCTGCCAGGCTCTATGCCCAGGAACTCCAGGAAGTTCTTCAAGACCGAAAACCTTCTGCGGGCATGGAGATTGCCGCTGATGTAATGGCAGTCGCCTGGATGGCAGCCTGAGACCAGCACTCCATCTGCACCGCTTCGCAGGGCTGAAAGTATCATGTTGGCGCTCACACGGCCTGAACAAGGCACTCGAATAATGCGAATGTTGGGCGGATATTGAAACCTGCTGACGCCTGCTAAGTCAGCGCCTGCATAACTGCACCAGTTGCATAAAAAGGCCACTATCTTCGGCTCCCAGTCCATTCTATCCTCCACAATTACACATGGCTGCCTCTATGGCGGCCATAATCTGTTCATTGCCCATATTCTTGAGCGTAATGGCATCTGAACGGCAGGATGCCACACATGCCCCGCAGCCCTTGCAAAGGCTGGCATCCACCGAGGCCTTTTGTAACACAGGGTCCTTTGAGATGGCGGAATATGGGCATATCTTGGCGCATACACCACAGGTCACGCACTTGGCCGGATTGACCACGGCTACGGCGCTTTCCGCAGGCACCACATCCTGGGCCAACACCCTTACCGCCCTGACAGCCGCTGCCTTGGCCTGGGCTATGCTTTCTTCCAGGGGCTTGGGATAATGACAGAGCCCTGCCAGAAATACGCCATCCGTGGCGAAGTCCACAGGACGCAGTTTGGCATGGGCCTCCATCAAAAAGCCCTCGGCATTGATGGAACACTTGAAAAACTTGGACAGCTCGCCGGCATCCCTTCGAGGCTCCACTGCAGAGGCCAACACCACCATGTCGGGGTGTATGACCAGAGGCCGTTTCAACACATGATCCATGGCCCGTATGCACAGTGTGTCCCCGTCCTTGGTCAGTGTGGGCCTGTTGTTCAGGTCATAGCGAATGAATACGATGCCCTTGGCCCTGGCCTCCTGATACAGCATCTCCCTCTGGCCGTAGGTGCGAATGTCCCGATACAGCATATAGATATTCATTCGTGGATTTAGTTCCTTGAGCTTTAAGGCCTGATCTATGGCATGTGTGCAGCAGACTCGGCTGCAATAGGGCCTTTCTGGAATGCGGGAGCCCACGCAGTGAATAAAGACCACATGGTTGAGCTGTGAGAGTAGGGGCGACCGGCCAGTCGTCTTTACATTCTCATTCGCCATGCAGAGCTCATCCACCTCCAGCAGTGTCTTGACCCGTTCATCTTCGCCATAGAGATACTGCCACTCTCCGCTGGGCCTCCAGGGCTGCCCACCCACTGCCAAAATGGCCACTCCGTGCTCTATCTCTTTTCCGTTGGAAAGGGTGGTCTTGAAGCGTCCCACCGAGCCGCTGGTCCTTTCAATGGTGGTGGATGAATGCAGAGTGATGTTTGTATGGTTTGTGGTGCGGTCAATGAGGCTTTGAAGCATTTCGGCCACATCTTCTCCCTGCCAGGTGCGGTATAACCTTCTGGCATTGCCACCCAAGCCCTCGGCCTTTTCCACCAGGTCCACAGGAAAGCCCTGGTCTGCCAAGGAAAGGGCAGCTACCATGCCTGTGACGCCGCCACCTATGACCAGGGCCCTCTTGTGCACAGGGACTACATTGGCGGAAAGGGGTTGGTTTCCTCTTACCTTGGCTATTGCCATGCGCACCAGGTCCTTGGCCTTTTGAGTGGCCTTTTCAGGTTCGTTTTGATGGACCCAGGAGTCCTGGTCTCGAATGTTGGCCATCTCAAAGAGATATGGGTTCAGGCCTGCCTCCCGCAGGGTCTCTTGAAATAGGGGTTCATGTGTCCTGGGCGTGCAGGAGGCCACCACCACTCGATTTAGCCCCTCACGCCTGATGGTGGCCACCATGTTTACGATGGTGTCCTGAGAACAGGTGAAGAGGTTGTCCTGAACGAATACCACCCCTGGCAATGTGCGGGCATATTCGGCCACCTCCTTTACATTCACCACGCTTGCTATGTTGATGCCGCAATGGCAGACGAACACGCCGATGCGGGGCGGTTCTGCCGTGATGTCCCGTTCTGGAGGGAATTCCTTGGTCTTTGTGGCCTGCCAACGGCTGGAGGAGAGGAGTGCACTGATCTCTGCCGCCACTGAACTGGCCTCAGTGACGGATTGTGGAATGTCCTTTGGGTCTGAGACAGGTCCGCAAATAAAGATGCCGGGTTTTGAAGTAGAGTTGGGCGAAAAGGAGGAAAACGGCACAAAACCATGTGAATTCAGGGGAATATCCAGTTTTGACAGCAGTTCCCTTGCGGATGCGGAAAGTTGCATGCCCACGGACAAGACCACCAGGTCAAAGGTCTCTTCGTGCAGGTGGCCATTCTCATCGCTGTATCGCACAAGCAGGTCATGGCCGTATTCAAAGCCCTTTTGAGTGTGAACGGCCTGGCCTGCGGGCCAGACGCTATGGACTCGCGAGCGTATGAAACTAATGCCGCTTGCCTTGGCCCGTTCATAGTATTTTTCAAAATCCTTGCCATGGGTGCGCATGTCCATATAAAAGATGGTGGCATCCAGGTGGCCTGCGGCATGTTCCTTGGCGATGACCGCCTGTTTGATGGCATACATACAGCAGACCGACGAACAATAGGCATTACATGCCCGGTTGATGTCCCTGGAGCCCACACATTGCAGCCAAGCGATGCGTTTGGGTATGGCATGGTCAGATGGCCGCTCCATGTGCCCCAAACACGGCCCTGATGGGCTTAAAAGCCTTTCAAACTCCAGGCTGGTGACCACATTCTTGAGCCTGCCATAGCCGGTGAAGTCCAGCTGAGAAGGGTCATAGGTCTCAAATCCCAGGGCCAGGGCAACGGCACCCACCTCCAATACATGCTCTTTTGGCTTATCGTCGAAGTTGATGGCCCCAGCCGGACAGGCCTTGGCACAGGCCCCGCACCGGCCTGGCTTGTTCAGCCAGATGCAGTGTTTGGCATCTATGGCATACTTGAGCGGAACTGCCTGAGGAAATTTGAGATAGGCGGCCTTTCGAGTGCCCAGGCCGTTATTGAATTCATTGGGCACGACCTTGGGGCATTTTTCAGCACACATGCCGCATGCGATACACTTGTTGGCGTCTACATATCTGGGGTTTTCTCGAATAACCGCCCTGAAGTTGCCTGGCTCACCCTTCAGGGAAACCAGCTCAGACAGGGTCAGGAGTTGAATGTTGAGGTGTCTGCCGCATTCCACCAGTTTGGGAGACAGAATGCAGGCGGAACAGTCATTGGTGGGAAAGGTCTTGTCCAATTGGGACATGACGCCGCCGATGGCAGCGGTGCGTTCCACCAGATATACATAAAAACCACTGTCAGCCAGGTCTAAGGCGGTCTGTACGCCGGTGATGCCACCTCCTATGACCAGCACGGAACCCTTGGTGTTATTCATAGCATTCCTCATATCATCGCCTTTACTATCCAGTTCCACAGGTGTGTGGTCTGCCATTTGCCATTGTAATGGTCACAGATATCCTTGACCTGGGTATGACAGTTATGGCATGGCGTGATGACCACATCGGCGCCTGTGGCCTGAAGCTGCTGAAACTTGGCCTTGCCGCAGGCCCTGCGGTTCTGCACAAAACCGGATTGAAGCGCACCTCCGCCTCCGCCGCAGCAGTAGTTGTTGGACTTGTTGGGCCAGACATCTATAAAGTTCTCTTCTCCTACCACCTGTCTTATGACAAACCGCAGGTCCTCGGCGACCTCATCTCCAATGCCCTGTCTCACTAACTTACAGGGGTCCTGAACAGTGAACTTAAGTCCCTCGGTATTCCATGCCGAACTCACCTTGAGCCTGCCTTCTCTGATCCAGCGGGCATAGAGGCTGATGATGCTCACAAACTCAAAGTTGTGGGGTATCTTGAAGCGGCGCAGTCCTTCCAGGACCGCATAGAACATGTGGCCTCACTCGGTGTTGATGTAGTACCGGCAGCCAAGGGCATCGACGACCTCCACCTGTTTTCGCAAGGTCTCTTCCCAGTCCTTTGGGTCGCCTGGAAAGAGGCAATAGTTGGCCCCATCCCACCATTTGGAGGAATATGTCCAGTCTATGCCCACTCGATGCAGAATCTTCCAGAGGGGCACCATCTCTTCAGGCTCCACAGTTGGCTCCTTGGCGTTTTGGTTGAGGTAGTACTCTGCCCCTGCCTTGTCGATGGGGGCCTGAAGCCCTGCCCACTCAGGCTCGTTTTGCCGAGTCTCTTCCAGTACATCCCCCACCACCCATACAAAGTCTTCGTTGGGGATTCCAGTACTGTTACTGGTCTTTTGCAGCTCACAGGAGCGCTGCAGATTGGCTGGCCGCTGGTCCTTGGGCCTCATTCCTCGAAGGACATAGACTATTCTGCCCACATCTATGCCCATGGGGCAGACATGTTTGCACCTGCCGCACACTGTACAGGTGTATATCCAGCGAGTGGAGAGGAGCTCTTCCTCCTGGCCCAGCACGAACATGCGCAAAAGCTTGCGGGGGTCCAGCCCCTCGATGTCGGCTGCAGGGCAGCCGCTCACACACATGCCGCATGTGAGACAATAGTCGAGATTGGACTCAGGGAAGACATCTTTGATGTGATTGCGCAGTTCTTCCTTGCGTCGAGAGAGGTCTATGGTGTTTTCCATGTGTTGCCTCATATGTCAATCAAAATGGCAGGGATTACAAAAAACCCTGTCTGCTATAACTGCCTGGCCATTACCAGCCTTGCAAAGTGTTCAAAGCTCCTGTCGTAGGTCCTTTCAGCCTCTGCCGAAAAACAACAGCCTGGAAGCTGCCTGGATTTCAGGTGATACCGCAGACACTCGCAGCAGATCCCCTTTTTGTTACAGGATACATACGAACAGGTGCAATCCTTCAAATTCCTTTCCTTCTGGCATTCCATAACATCACCTCCTAACACATTCAAGGTTTTTTTAACGCCTCTATGGAGTCATGTATTTTCGTTCAGAGGCGGGTGTCCACCAGCGAATGAAATTATAGCTGATGCCTGCAGGCGCCGGCTCTATGCCTCTAAATCTCTTGTGAATTATGGAGAGGCTCATGGGCACATATAAAAAGACATAAGGCTGATCCTCGGCTAAAATCTCCTGTATGCGGTCATAGATGGCCTTTCGTTTGGCCTTGTCAAAGGTCATACGGCCCTCTACCAGCAGCCTGTCCACCTCTTCATTTTTATATCCTATGAAGTTCAGTTCCTTTTTACCGGTCTTGGAGGAGTGCCAGATGTCATAGATATCCGGATCCTGGCCTGTTGTCCAGCCCATGATAACCGCCTCGAAGCGCCTCTTGTCTATGAAGTCATTTATGAGGGCGGTCCATTCCACTGAACGGATCTGCATGTCTATGCCCACCTGTTTGAGTCTGTATTGAATGATCTGTGCCGTCTTTTCCCTCAGGCTGTTGCCCTGATTGATGAGCACAGTAAAGGCAAACCTTCTGCCGTCTTTGTAAAGCCAGCCATCCTTTTCAGAGCGCACCCAACCTGCCTCTTTCAGCATGGCCTCTGCCTTTTGCGGATTAAAATCGTATCGTTTGACATTGGGGTTATAAAACCAGGCATCGGGTTTGTAGGGCCCTGTGGCCGCTACTCCGTGGCCTAACAGCACTCCTCTTACCAGTTCATCCTTGTCGATGGCATGGGCGATGGCCTGACGGACCCTTTTGTCTGCAAACAGCGGGTTTTCCAAATTAAAGCCTAAATAGGTGTATGCAAAGGATAAGTAGCTGTATTTTTTGAAATTGTCTTTAAAATATGGGCTATTGGTCTGCCTGTCAAACTGAAGGGGAGAAAGACCTGTCCAATCCACACCGCCTGCCTTCAGTTCCATAAAGGTGGTGGCGGCATCTGGAATGATGCGCATGAGATAGCGATCCAGGCAGGGCCGGCCCTCAAAATAGTCAGAGTTGGCCACCAGTTCTATGCGTTCCTGTGTCTTCCACTCCTTGAGTTTGTATGGGCCCAATCCCACAGGGTTTCGCGCCAGGGGGCTTTGAGTGATGTCCTTGCCCTCCAGGAGGTGTTTGGGCAAGACCACCAGGTTCCCCCAGGAACTGAGGGCAGGGGCAAAGGGCCGTTTGTAACGCACCTTGAAGGTATATGGGTCAGGGGCAGTGGCCTCCTCCACCTCTAAAAAGTCTCCGGCATAGGCCGTGGGCGTCTTGGGGTTGGTAATGGTCTGAAAGCCAAAGAGCACATCTGCAGAGGTAAATTCCGTGCCATCGGTCCATTTCACTCCCTTTTTGAGGTGAAATGTGATCTCCAGGCCGTTTGAAGAGACCTCCCATGATTCAGCTAAGTCCCCTATGAGTTCCAGGTTTTTGTCGTATTTCACAAGGCCGTTGTAGATCAGGCCAGCGATCTCATGGGATGTGGCATCTGCTGAAAGCATGGGAATGAGGTTGGAGGCATCCCCTATGGAGGCTGTGACGAGAGTGTCTCCCGTCTCAGGGCAGCGGCTCTCAGCCCCTTCCTGGGCCTGACCAATAGAGCTTATCAAAAGCCCGAAAAAAAGGCATAAAAGAAAGAGGCAATGCATCACTTCTGTAGCCTATCCCTTAATAGAATCACACATTCATAGGGGACACACAGGTTGCCCTTGCCTTTCCCCAGTTGGATATTGGGCTTGGGCCTGCCATGAAAGTCGCTGCCGCCTGTGGCAACCAAATCATACCTGTCTGCAACCCTCAGACACATCTCCGTAAATGATGGGTCGTGTTCACTGTAATAACACTCCATTCCGTCTATGCCCCATGTCTTCAGTTCCGCAACGATCTCCTCCAGCGCCGCCTGGTGATTGCAATGCAGGCTGAAGGGATGGGCCAAAACCGCCAGCCCGCCTGCGGAGTGAATGGCCTCTATGGCCCGTTTGGGCGAAAGAATGGACTTTGGGGCATAGGCAGGCCCGCCTTTTTTGAGATACATGGCAAAGGCGGTGCGTGTGTCCGAGACAAAGCCGTGGTTCACCATGGCCTGGGCGATGTGAGGCCTGCCGATCTGACCTCCCTGGGCCATGTCCGCCAATTCGTCCATGCCAATCTTACAGCCCAGATCTGCCAGTTTTTCCAGAATGAGGGGGTTTCTTCTGGCCCGGGCCTGTTGGACCTCTTGTAATACTTCAGTTAAAAGGGGGGATGAAGAGATGTAGTAGCCAAGTATGTGCATGTCTCCCTGGCGGTAGAGTACGCTCAGTTCCATGCCGGCAATCACCTCTACGCCGTATTCCTTGCCTGCCTCCATGGCCTCTGAAATACCCTGCATTGTATCGTGATCTGTGACGGCTATGGCCTTTAGACCAGCAGCAGCGGCCATTTTTACCAGCTCTTGCGGTGAATATGACCCATCTGAGGCGGTAGTGTGAGTATGGAGGTCACAGCAGGCGGTTTCCAAGGGCAGCTCCTTTTTCCATTGATGTAGTGCTTCTTTTGTTATCACAAAAAGCACACAAAAAAAAGGCTAAAAGAAAACCCAGATTCCATTATTTCCCTGGTTTTCAGGCTGGAGCTTGGGAACGATTTTGACCTCATTATTTCTCAAAAGGAATTATTACTATTAACTAACTTCAATCGCGGAATTTGGGGACGTGGAAATTGGTGAAAAGATAGATTTTGGTAGAGAGACCATATTTTTAGCTTGACAAAAAAAACACAAAGATAGTATAAGAAATTTCCGAATGGCGATTCATTTTTTTGCAGAAGTTTCATCTTTTGGCCAATCTAATGGCCCAAGGCAATACAAAGATTTTTATCAAAAATCTCAAGTCGGAGGAAAAAGCAATGGCAGAAGTCAAGAAACATGCCACACCAATGTGCGACGAATTGAAGTCGGGGCCCTTCCCAAGTTTCGTCGATGACATCGAGCAGAAAGGTCTCGCAGGCAAACAGGAGTGCCTCGACCTGCTCGGTCAGCTCGAACTCTCTTTCAAACACAAAGAGACTCACTGGAAACACGGCGGTATCGTGGGTGTCTTCGGTTACGGCGGCGGCGTCATCGGCCGTTATTCCGATGTGCCCGAGCAGTTCCCCAGCATCGCCCACTTTCACACAGTGCGCGTAAATCAGCCCAACGGCAAGTTTTACTCCAGCGCTTTCTTGCGCAAGATGTGTGATATATGGGATCACAGGGGCAGCGGTATGACCAACTTCCACGGTTCTACAGGTGATATGGTCCTGTTGGGTACCAAGACAGACCAGCTGGAACCCATTTTTTTTGATTTAACGCATCAGATGAGCGTTGACCTGGGCGGTTCAGGCTCCAACCTGCGTACACCTGAGTGCTGCATGGGCAAATCCCGCTGTGAATGGGCATGTATAGACACCCAAGGCATCATTTATGACCTGACTCAGACCTTCCAGGATGAGCTGCACAGGCCGGCCTTTCCATACAAGTTCAAGTTCAAGGCATCTGGCTGCCCCAATGACTGTGTGGCCGCCATCGCCCGTTCCGACTGCGCCATCATCGGCACATGGCGCGACGAAATCCGTATAGATCAGGCCGCAGTGGCTGCATATATGGCCGGAGAGCTCAAGCCCAATGCAGGCGCACATTCCGATAGGGACTGGGGTAAATTCGACATTCAGAAAGAGGTCATCGACCTCTGTCCCACCAAGTGTATGTGGATGGAGGGCAAGACCCTGAAGATCGACAATCGTGAGTGCACCCGCTGCATGCACTGCATCAACGTCATGCCGGTAGCGCTGCGTCCAGGCGTGGACACAGGTGCCACCATCCTGTTGGGCGCCAAGGCCCCAATCCTGGAGGGTGCCCAGTTGGCCACTCTGGCCATTCCCTTCATCAAGATGGAGCCCCCATATGATGAATTCAAGGATTTCGTAGGCGCTATCTGGGATTGGTGGATGGAAGAGGGTAAGAACCGTGAGCGTTTTGGAGAGCTGTTGCAGCGCCAGAGCATTCAGGAATTGCTCCGTCGTACTGGTCTTAAGGCCATTCCACAGATGGTCAAGGAGCCACGTTCCAACCCATATGTGTTCTGGAGTGCCGATGAGGTCGAAGGCGGTTGGAAACGTGATGTAGCCGAATTCCGCAAGAGACACGCTGCATAGTTTACGCAAACAAGGAGACAGACAACTATGAACGAATATTTTGAAAAACAGAAGGAACTCTATGGCGACAATCCGGGCTTCGATATCTCTGAGCTGTTGAGCAAGCCCTATGATAAGACATTGGCCGAGAAGCTCTATGACCCTGCCAAGCCCATGCAGAACCGCATCACAGACATCGGTCCTGCCCACTTTTTCCAGTTTTTGCCACCAGTTCTCAAGAAGAACTATGGCCAGTGGAAATATCATGAGATCGTGCAGCCCGGTGTAATCAAATATACCGCTGAAAGCGGGGATGTCGTGTTTGCCGTGCGTTGCGCCTCTGCTCGTCTTATGACCACGAATCTCATTCGTGAGATTGCCGAGATCGCCGATAAATACTGTGACGGCTGTGTGCGTTGGACGACCCGCAACAACATCGAGTTCCATGTGGAGACTGAGGACAAACTGCGTGCCCTGCTGGATGACCTGAAGGGCCGTAAGTTCCCTGGCGGTTCCTACAAGTTCCCTGTGGGTGGCACAGGCGCCTCTGTAACCAATATCGTGCATACTCAGGGTTGGGTGCACTGCCATACACCGGCCATTGATGCCTCCAGCGTCGTAAAGTCCGTGATGGACGACCTGTTTGAATACTTCGGCAGCCACAAGCTCCCCGCCCAGGTGCGTATCGCCCTGGCCTGCTGTCTGAATATGTGCGGCGCGGTGCACTGCTCCGACATAGCCATACTTGGTATTCACAGAAAGCCACCTCTGGTCGAGGATGAGCGTATCACCGGCGTGTGTGAGCTGCCCTTGGCCGTTGCTGCCTGTCCTCTGGGAGCCATCAAGCCGGCTACTGTGGAGATCAACGGTGAGAAGAAAAAGACCGTGCGCGTCAATGAAGACCGTTGTATGTTCTGTGGTAACTGCTATACCATGTGTCCTGCCATGCCATTGGCAGACGGTCAAGGTGACGGCGTAGCCATTCTGGTTGGCGGCAAGATCTCCAACCGAATCAGCACCCCTCAGTTTTCCAAGCTCATAATCCCATATATCCCCAGTGAACCGCCTCGTTGGCAGACAACCGTAAAGACCATCAGAAATATCTTGGAGGTCTATGCCTCTAATGCCAACAAGTATGAGCGTCTGGGTGACTGGGCTGCCAGAATCGGCTGGGAACGCTTCTTTGAGAAGTGTAACATTCCGTTCACCGAGAAGTCCATCGACGATTATCGTCTGGCCTATGACACATATCACACCACCACACAGTTCAAGTGGAGTGTACATACCGATAACCTTTAACCAAATAGCCTCACAGGAGGAATATTAAAATGGCAGTCGATAAAGAAGAACTCAAAAGGTTGCTCGTGGAATTCTGTACAAAAAAAGCGGCATTCAAGTCCAAGATGTATATCAAGGACATGTATGCTGCCTGTCCGGAAGCATCTCCACGTGAGGTGAAGAATGCGGCCAACGAACTCGTAAGAGAAGGCAAGCTGGAATTTTTCTCCTCTGGTTCCACTGTTATGTATGGCGTGCCTGGCTTTGGAAAGGGCGTAGAAGAGGCCTTTGAAGAAGGAAAGGCAGAGTGATGCTGGAATAGCATATTGGTAATTCAATGCCCTGTTGTGTAATGCAGCAGGGCATTTTTACTTTATGCTATGGACAGGAGGAAATGAAGATGCAAGGCGGAGGTAAACCGGAAGACAGCAACAGCCTACGCCTCTCTCAGGGGCAGATCCTCTTTTTGGAGGGAGATGCAGCCAATGACATGTTCTATGTCCTTGAAGGAGAGGTGGAGATCTTCAAGACCATGGAGGGACGTCGTATTGTAATTACCACTCTGGGCAAGGGAGAGGTGTTCGGAGAGATGGGGTTGCTTACGGAAGGCTCTAAACGTACAGCCTCTGCTCAGGCCACAAAGGATTCTACCATCCTGGCCTTGACAAAGGAGGAGTTTCTCAAGCGAATCACCCTTACTCCCACATTTTGTCTCACCATTTTAAAAAGTCTGGCAGAGAGACTGGAAAAGGCCACCTCTGAATTGATATTGCTTAAGTATGTCATATCAGGGGAATAACCATAGAATTTAGTTGTGAAACAGGCCATATTGGCGATGGAGCTCGGCCACAGATCTGCCTAAGAAAAATCCTAAGCTTTCGTCATGAATGCCAAAGGTGTCTTTTACCCTTTTTCTAAAGATGTTGTCCTTTTTAGCTATTTCCTCAAGGGCTGCCAGGGTTTCTTTGGCGCCATTCAACAGGTCTTTGGCCTCGAAGATCATGGAAAAGATCTCTTTGGGAGGAAAACGCTGGTCATAGGCGTGTATTAACTCCAACAATGCAGAATTTGGAGGGAAGATGTCTTCTCTTGCCAGAATGTCTGTCAAAAAGAGACCTTCTGCTTCCTGGGTATCCCAGCACTTAAACGCCCGGCACTCCAACGGCCTCTCTTGATAGATGGAACACGCCATTTCCACTTCATTAAAAAACAGGCAGGTGGCCTTTGATGGCTTGCTTTTGATCTTTATGATATCCATGGGCAATTCCACGAGGCGGTTCTCTGTGGGGTGATAGACGGGTTCACCCTTGCGAATGGTGATCAGCACCACTGGCGATAACGATTTGGAAAATAGAAGGGAGATGTCCTCTTTATGGAGTGCGGGGCCGCCTTTAATACAGCAGGCCCCGCAACGATTACAGCCCGTTTGTGGCATTATTGACCGGTTTTAGGTGCCTCCTGGCCTGCAGGTGCCTTTACGGTTTCATGGACGCCAGGGCCGGCCACAGACTTTTCACTGGTTATATCTGTGGTGTGGGGAGCGGCAGGTGCTGCGTCTGTGGCTGGTTTAGCAGCTTCTGTAGCGGCAGGTGCTGCCTCAGTTGTTTTAGCCGCCTCAGGTGCCGGCTGTGCCTCTTTTGTTGCGGCTTCTGGAGCTGTTGCTGGAGACGGTGGTTCTGCTGCTGTTTTAGCCGCCTCAGGCGCCGCAGGCCCTGTTGCCTTGGTTTCAGGTGTAGCAGTCGGTGTAGGTGCAGGAGGCACGGCTGGTTTAGCAGCCTCTTGCGTTACTGCCGGCTGTTCGGATTTAGAGGCTGGCTGTTTTTGCTCAGCAGGATTGCTACAGCCAACCAACAAACCCACCATCAATGCCATGAAGATGTATTTTTTCATATTAGAATCCCTCCGTTGGTATTTTGTATCATAATAGCACTATCTATAAAAAACTCAACGTATTTTACATGTCTGTTAGCTGCAATTTGTGAGGTAGGCTGAAAAAATGGACAATAAAAGTCTTAGTGAGATTGAAGTAGGGCGGGTAGGAGATTTGGGATATGGATAGTGTGTCCAAGGGATCAAATCAGTCTGATATGGGGCTTGGCCAGAAGACAAACAAAAAGGCGGCCTCTGCGGCTTTTTGTGCCCACTTGACAGCATATCTAAAGCTGGCTGAGAAAATAAATATATGGTGGAGATGATGGGATTCGAACCCACGACTTCCACGTTGCGAACGTGGCGCTCTCCCAGCTGAGCTACATCCCCACAAAACCAGCACCATCAAACAATAGTGATAGTGAAGCGTAAAGGGTAGTGCAGAGGTGATAACTGCACTGCCTGTTTTTTGAGCCTTTTTCAAATTTGAAAAAATTTTAATAATTATAACAGAATCGATCCTCAAATGCAAGTCTGTTTGTCCCTGACAATTCATCACCCCAAGCTTGAAATTAAGCACTGTTTGTGCCATAGTTTACACTGCCGTGCCTTTCTTGATCTCCCAGGTAAGTATTTGACAACATCACGTTAGTAAAAAATTCAGAGCAGGCAAGGTATTATTGCTTTTATGCCAGGTTTAATCGCAAAAGTTGGGTTTAAGGGAGCCAGATGATAGTGTGTAATTTTATATTATTCATTGTTTTTAGGTAAAAATGATCTAATTGAAACCGAATCTTTTGGAGGCATTTATGATCATTGAGGACCAGGAAGCAATCTTACTGGCCATCAGGCAGTCAACTGTCATTGCAGTGGTGGGGGTCTCGGCAGATGAGGAGCGGCCTAGTTATCTCATCGCCCAACGTCTCATGGCATACCATCGTTTTAGAATATACCTGGTCAATCCTGTATATGCTGGCAAGGAGATCTTAGGTCATACCGTGCTTGCAAGCCTAAAGGATGTACCTGAGCATATGGATATCGTGGATGTATTTCGCAGATCCGATGCCATAGAGCCGATTCTTCAGGAGGCATTGGAATGCCAGGCGGGTTTGGTCTGGCTGCAACCAGGTACAGAGGACCTGCAGGTCATTAGCCGATATGCTGAACGCATAAATATCGTCTTTAATGCCTGTCTGGGCGTTATGGCGGCCAGGATATAGGCATTCTTAAGAAAATAAAGCAATTTCAGGAGGGGTTATGGAACGGCTGCAAGATCAGCAGGAAGACCTCCGTTGGAAGGCTGTGCAAAGGGAGATGGCCAGGTATGGCAATGCCCCTCATGCCTTGATTCAGGTCCTGCATGTTATTCAAAATACCTACGGCTATTTGAGCAGGGAGTATATGGCAAGGGTGGCCAAGTCCATGCGAGTGTCCTTGAGCCGAGTTTATGGAGTTGCCACCTTTTATCATCACTTCAAGCTAACGCCCATGGGCAGGAATACCTGTACTGTATGCACAGGAACTGCCTGTTTTATAAAGGGTGGCGAGGGCATTTTAAGGGCAGTAGAGGCTGAGTATGGTATTCAGGTGGGCCAAAGCACTCCGGACCGCAGCCTTACCTTGTTGACGGCCAGGTGTCTTGGTGCATGCAGTTTAGCCCCTGTGGCGGTGGTCAATAATCAGGTCCTGCCTAACCTGACTTTAGAATCATTGAAGGCACATCTGAGGGAGGTCACAAAGGATGCTCAGTGAAGACCTGACCGTTATGGCCCAAAAGAGGAGAGAGGAGGAACAGTCCTTTTCTCAACAGATCTTGGTCTGTGTGGCCGCAGGCTGTATCTCTGCAGGAAGCCTTGAGCTTTTGCGGGCCATAAAGGAGACTATTAGTGGCAAAGGACTTCAGCATGTGCAGGTAAAAGGGGTGGGATGTATGGGGCCGTGTGACAATGGTCCTGTGATCAGGGTAGAGCCCCATGCCGTGGTTTATCGGGGATTGAGGCCCTTTCATATTCAAGCACACTTAGAGGCCATACTAAACGGTGATTCATTGAACGATCCTGCCATCACTTACATCCCAACGCGAGCCTGCCAAGTCGAGAATGCATCCACAGCCTCTCTCATCACCTTTTTAACCCGTCAGCACCGTATCGTATTGGAGAACTCAGGCATCATAGACCCAGAAGATTTGGCAGACTATCTGGCTCGAGACGGCTATTCTGCCCTGTATCGTGTGCTCTTTGAGCTCTCGCCCAACGAGGTCATCGAATGGGTGACTCAAAGCGGTCTGCGCGGTCGAGGCGGCGCCGGCTATCCCACTGGTCTTAAGTGGCGTACTGTGGCCAAGGCAGGGGGCGGTACCAAGTTTGTGGTGTGTAATGCAGATGAGGGTGACCCAGGGGCCTTCATGGACCGAAGTGTATTGGAAAGCGACCCCCATCGGGTGATTGAGGGTATGTGCATCGCCTCTTATGCGGTAGGTGCCCACGAGGGCTTTGTATATATTCGAGCGGAATATCCCCTGGCCATAGAACGGCTTCAAAAGGCCATACGCCAGGCAGAGCGGGCAGGTCTCTTGGGCAAAGGCATTCTGGGAAGCAGGCACGATTTTCATCTGGAGATCAGATACGGCGCAGGCGCCTATGTCTGCGGTGAGGAGACCGCACTTTTGGCCTCCATAGAAGGCAAACGAGGCCAGCCCAGGCCAAAGCCGCCCTATCCTGCTGAAAGGGGGCTTTGGGGTGCCTCCACCCTCATCAACAATGTGGAGACCTTTGCCAATATTCCGGTGATTTTTAGAAAGGGGCCTGAGGCCTTGAGCAGCATCGGGACTCAGACCAGTAAGGGAACCAAGGTCTTTGCCCTCACAGGCTGTATTCGCAACTCAGGGTTGATAGAGGTGCCCATGGGTATCACCCTTCGAGAGATTGTATTTGAGATGGGCGGTGGTGTGCCCACAGGCCAGTTCAAGGCAGTGCAGACCGGCGGGCCGTCTGGCGGGGCCATTCCGGCACAATATCTGGATATGCCTGTGGACTATGAGTCCCTTGCCCAATTGGGTTCTATCATGGGCTCTGGTGGCATGATCGTCATGGACAGTAGTGCAAGTATGGTGGAAGTGGCCAAGTTTTTTATGGACTTTTCTGTGTCGGAGTCCTGCGGCAAGTGTGTGCCATGCAGAGTGGGCACGGTGCATCTCTGTAACCTTTTGAACAGATTTTTGGCAAGACAGGCCTCTTACGAGGATTTGAACAGGCTGGAGTGGCTGTGTGACCTCATAAAGAATACAAGTCTATGCGGCTTGGGCCAGTCGGCCCCAAATCCGGTTTTGAGCGCCCTCAGATACTTTAGGCCAGAGTTCGAAGCGCTTATTGGAGGATGACATGCCACAACAATTTGAGATCATTACGCTTAAAATAGATGGAAAGGATGTCGGCGCAAAGGGCGGGGAGACCATTTTACAGGTGGCCAGGGAAAACGGCATCTGGATACCAACCCTATGCCACTTGGAGGGCCTCTCACCTGTGGGCGCCTGTCGCCTTTGTTTGGTGGAGGTGAAAGGGTTTTCACGGCCTGTTCCCTCCTGTGTCACAAAGGTGAGTGAGGGCATGGAGGTTACGACTCAATCAGAGCGGCTTCAGGACTATCGAAAGGCCATAGTGGAGCTGCTTTTGAGCGAAAGGAACCATGTCTGCTCTGTCTGCATGGCCAACGGTAGATGTGAACTACAGGACCTGGCGCAGAGATTGGGAGTGACGCACCTGCGTTTTGAACGCCTGTCTCATGCCTTTTCTGTGGATGCCTCTCATAGCCGTTTTGTTCGGGATGACAATCGCTGCATTTTGTGTGGCAGGTGTGTGCGTGTCTGCGCAGAGATAGAGGGCGCTCACACATGGGACTTCATGAACAGAGGCCATGAGACTCGTCTGGTCTCTGACCTGAATCAGCCGTGGAGTGAGTGCGAGTCCTGCACGGGTTGCGGAAAGTGTGTGCAGGTCTGCCCCACTGGAGCCCTTTTGGAAAAGGCAAAGATGGGCACCGCCTGGAAAAAGAAGGAGTTTTTGCCCTATCTTGCCCTGATGCGCCAGGAGGAAAGGCATGGATAAACCGCGCATGGCCACCTTATGGCTGGACGGCTGTTCAGGCTGTCACATGTCTGTTCTGGACATGGACGAAAGGATTCTTGAGATATTAGGCCAGGTGGAGTTGGTCTATAGCCCGCTTGTGGATACAAAGGAGTTTCCATCGAATGTGACTCTCACCTTGGTGGAAGGCGCAATAGCCAGCAAAGAGGATGCAGCCTTTATTCAGAGGGTGCGGGCAAATACAAAGTGGCTGGTGGCATTGGGTGACTGCGCAATTACGGGGAATGTGCCTGGTATGCGAAATGCCATTTCACTGGAAAGGCTTTTTGGGGCATCCTATCAAAAATTGAGCGCAGCCACAGCGATTACGGAGCTTTTACCCCAGGTGTTGCCCCTGCATCAAGTGGTGCCAGTGGACCTCTTTTTGCCGGGCTGTCCTCCGCCTGTTGCTGCTATTTATGCCCTGTTTCAAGAGTTTTTATGGGCAGTTAACGAGGCAAACGGGGATTTGGAGGCCATGCGGTTTACATTTGACGCCACACAGTACACCGGATTTGGAAGATAGCCATGAACGAATCCAATACAACTACAACCAAGATCACCATTGAACCGGTCACTCGCATCGAAGGCCATGCCAGAATCACTCTGCAAATGAATGAAGACGGCGAGGTGAATCAGGCCTTTTTTCATGTGACGCAGTTTCGAGGCTTTGAGGCCTTTTGCGTGGGCAGGCCCTTTTACGAGCTGCCAGGCATTCTATCCCGCACCTGCGGCATCTGTCCGGTTTCTCACCTCATAGCAGGCGCCAAGGCCTGTGACGACCTCTTGGCCGTGGAGATTCCGCCTGTGGCAAACCGGCTGCGCAAGGTCATGCACCTGGCCCAGATACTTCAGTCCCATGCCTTGAGCTATTTCTTTCTCTCCGCACCTGACCTGGTCTTTGGCATGAACGGGAATGTGAAACAGCGCAACATCTGCGGTCTTGCGGAACAGACGCCTGAGCTTGCCAAACGGGGTATCCTTTTGAGAAAGACGGGCCAGGGCATCATCGAGCTTCTGGGCGGCCGCCGCATTCATCCCACATGGGTGGTGCCCGGCGGCGTTTCTGCGCCCCTTTCCACTTCTGCCAGAGACAGTATTTTGGCCATGCTTCCTCAGGCAAGGGAGGAGGTTTTAAAGACACTGAATTGGCATAAGGGTCTCATGCCCAAATTTAATCAAGAGATTCAAGCACTTGCCAACTTCTCAAGCCTGTATGCCGGACTTGTGAATCGCAAGGGCTATGCCAGGCACTATGATGGCCGCATTCGATTCATGGACTCCAACGGCAATGTGATTCAGGACCATGTGGAGGCGTCACAATACCCGCAATTCATTGAAGAGACAGAACAGCCCTGGACCTACATGAAGTTTCCCTTTTATAGGCCCTTTGGAGAGGAGCGAGGCATGTATCGCGTAGGCCCATTGGCCAGGCTCAATATCGCCGACGGCCTGGGCACGCCTTTGGCTGACAGAGAGCTTCAGGAGTTCAAGACCATGTCCTCAGAGCCCATTCGAGCCTCCTTTCACTATCACTGGGCCAGGCTCATAGAGATGCTCTATGCCATTGAAAAGATAGAGCTTTTACTGAACGACGAGGATATCCTTTCTAATCATGTGCGCTCCATTGCCGCCCCCAATCGCCTTGAGGGCATCGGCATGGTGGAGGCCCCGCGCGGGCTTCTGATACACCACTACCGCATAGATGAAAACGGCCTGGTCACTGGTGTAAACCTCATTGTGGCCACTGGGCACAACAATTCGGCCATGAATCGAGGCATTCTGCAGGCGGCTCGCGTCTTTGTGCGCAAGGAGCGCATGGAAGAGGGGATGTTAAATGCAGTGGAGGCGGTGATTCGATGTTTTGATCCGTGTCTGAGCTGCGCCACACACGCCTTTGGCAGGCCGCGATTGCAAATTCAGCTCTTGTCTGCAAAGGGCGAGGTCCTGCATGAGTTGGCCTCCTGATTTCTTGTTTTGCCGATGCACATCTGGGTAATGGGGCTTGGAAATCCGCTTTTGGCCGATGATGGAGCTGGGTGGTATGTGTGTAGCCGGCTGAAGGAGCGTCTGCTGCAAGTGCCTCATGGCCATGTGCTGGCCGTTCACACCTCTCAGGGCCTCTTTCCTGAGCAGATAGAGGCCTTTTCGCAGGCGGATCTGGCCATCTTCATAGATGCAGGCATTAAAGAGGGTGCGAAGGACGGTTTTCAAATTGAACATCTCGTAATGCCTTCACGGGCAGATGTACTGGTCATTCCCACTTGCACCTCTACGCCCATTCACGGCCTGTCTTTGCAGGATTTCATGAGACTTTCTGCCCAGGTCTATACCCAGCTGCCTCAAAATGTCTTGATATGCACTTTAGCTGCACGGCTATTTACGCCCATGCAGGGCCTATCTCGAGCCGTACAAGAGGCCTGTGACCAGGTGGTGGAGCGATTTCTCAGGGCATTTTTGGCCCCAACAGAGGCTGAAGTGCTTGAGACATTTTTTTTGTTTTAGGGTGATGAGCAGCCGGCATTTGTTTCATGCCCCACATAACGCCCTTCTTGGAGGACTGCGCCGCATGGAACAAATGCTTCACCACCGCCGCCCAAGAAGTCTCATGGGGTCTTTTTTGTTGTTTTTTAGATTCTTTCGCGAATTTTGGGCCAAAGCCGCTATGGTAAGCTATTCCAAAACGCATTATTATGCTTAATCGTTTCACAAGGGTTAATCTGTGAATGAATTATTAAGGACTTGAACATTTTTGCATAAATAGATTTTGTATTTAACTTTTTTTAAAAGGCCATGGTTATGAAAATTGGATTTATCGGCATGGCTATCATGGGTCAGCCTATTCATGCAAACGGATTGGCACTACAAGTGGAGCAGGCCGTGGCAAACTACTATGAAAGGGCCATGAAGAGCGGCCTGGAGGAGATGGACCTTTCAGCCATCAAGAAGGTAATCGCATAAATTCCATGATCATCTTAGGCATAGAGACCTCCTGCGATGAAACAGCCGCAGCCGTTTTGCAAGACGGCAGGGTGTTGAGCAATGTGGTGGCATCCCAGATAGCAGTGCACAGTGAATACGGCGGCATCGTGCCAGAGCTCGCCTCAAGGCATCACCTTCAGGCCATAGAGCCCGTGGTCAATGCCGCGATTGAGGAGAGTGGTGTGCAAAGACAAGGGATTCAGGCAGTGGCTGCCACTCAAGGCCCAGGGCTCATCGGCTCATTGGTAGTGGGCTTTTCCTTTGCCAAGGCCTTTGCCATGGCCAGGGACCTACCATTTACAGGTGTAAATCACCTGCATGCCCATTTGCTGTCCGTGTTTTTGGAAAACGCATGCCCTTCTTTTCCCTTCGTGGGCCTGTTGGTATCAGGTGGGCATACCAGTTTGTACTTAGTGAAGAATGCCCTTTCCATGGAGCTTTTGGGCCATACCAGGGATGACGCGGCAGGAGAGGCCTTTGATAAGGTCGCAAAGCTCCTGGACCTTCCGTATCCAGGGGGGCCTGTGATAGCAGAATGGGCGGAAAAGGGGAATGAGAACGCCTTTAACTTTCCCAAACCTCGTATGCCTGATGCCCCGCTGGATTTCAGCTTCAGCGGCCTCAAGACCGCTGTCAGGCTTTCTGTGCAGCAGTGCCAGGCCGATGGCCATGGAATACCTGTGGCAGACATCGCCGCCTCCTTTCAGAGGGCTGTGGTGGATGTGTTGGTGGAGAAGACTCTATTGGCGGCGCAAATGTATGAAGTGAAAAATATAGTGCTATGTGGCGGAGTGGCGGCCAACAAGAGGCTGCGCAGTGCTATGGCAAATGCCGTCACGAGACATGGCATGAGGCTTTTCATGCCATCCTTGCACCTATGCACAGATAATGCGGCCATGGTGGCCCTTTGCGGCATGCGGCAGTTAGAGGCAGGCATCTCATGCCAGTGGAGTGCAGATGTGTATTCCAAGTTATATGGTTGATGCAATGACAGACGAAACACCAGGGGCTTCCTGTTCCAAGTCCTCTTTAAAAATGCGCCTTATCAGGACAATACGCTATTACTGGTTGCTTTTACGGCGCCTAAGCGGAGACCCTGGCGTGATAGCCAGGGGCATAGCCCTTGGGACATTCATTGGGCTTACGCCTACGCTGCCATTTCACACAGTGGCCACTTTGTTTTTTGCCCCGTTATTGAGGGCCAATCCCTTGGCTGGTATAGGTGCGGGCATTCTGGTGTGTAATCCATTGACTATCCCCATCATCTACTATCTCTCATGGAAGATAGGTGTGTTGGTCACGGGCAATGCCATTTCGTGGCAGGATGTGCAGGGACTTTTGGAGATGGTGCGACATGCTGACTTCATGGAGGCAAGTAGGAGATTCTTCTCCATGGGTTGGTCATTTTGCATAAGTATGTTGTTGGGAGGGGTTGTGATGGCCACTCCAGCGGCTGTAGTAGCCTATTTTCTGTCATTATGGGTCTATGTCAAAAAGGCGCGATTGCAACATGTCAAATAAAAAAGGCCCTTTTCCCGACGGAGGCGGCGCCTCTGTTACTCAATGTATGGAGGCCATGGGTTATGTCTTTAAAAGGCCGGAATTGCTTGCCCAGGCATTGGTGCACAGTTCTTATGCCATAGAGCAGGGTGGGGCCATACCAGATAACGAGATCTTGGAGTTTTTAGGGGATTCGGTCCTGAACCTCTCCATAAGCCACCTGTTGTTTCATCGTTACGGAAAGTTTCATGATGAAGGTGTGTTGACACGCATGAGGGCGGCCCTGGTCAATGAGTACCAATTGGCGGAAATGGCCAGGCGTGTGGGGCTGGCTCGGCATATCCTGTTGGGCAGAGGTGAGGCCAAAAGCAATGGCTGTGACAAACCTTCCATTCTGGCGGATGCCTTTGAGGCGGTGCTGGGTGCCATCTATCTGGATGGAGGCTATGAATCAGCGTTGTCTGTGGTGGCTAGGTATTTTTTGGAATTGGTTGAGGCCGCTGAAAACCTGATGTCTTGCCAGGACTATAAGACTATGCTTCAGGAAGAGACACAGCGGCTTTTTAAGATCACACCTGTGTATAGATTGGATAGCACCAGTGGACCTGACCATGATAAGACCTTTCGAGTGAGTCTGTATCTAAACGATGTGTTGCTGTCAAGAGGTGTGGGTAAAAGCAAGAAGGAGGCCGAGCAGAATGCGGCTAAGGCGGCCTTGGAAACGGCATTAGATACCTATTGTAAGGTGCATGTGGCTGAGAGCTGATGTGTCAGTCTGGAGTTTTATTAAAATTAAGAGTGGATCGATAGGTAAGTGAATATGACAGATGCATCAGATGGCATTACCCATATACCAGATGGTTTTAAATCAGGCTTTATAGCCATTATAGGTGCTCCAAACGCAGGGAAATCAACGTTATTAAATCAACTGTTGGGCACCAAGGTGGCCATCACCACGCCCAAACCCCAGACCACCCGTAGGCCTATTCGAGGTATCCTCACCACAGAGCGATATCAGCTCGTATTTGTGGACACACCTGGTATTCACGACTCTACGCGAACCTTGAATCAAGTGCTGGTCGGATGGGCCAAACAGGTCTTAAGTGATGTAGATGTGGTGTTGTGGGTGATGGATGTAGCTAAAGTCGACCAACATCATGGGTTCATTTTGGGACTGATTAAAAACACAAAGAAGCCTGTTATCTTGCTGTTAAACAAGATAGATCTCATAGCCAAGGATAGGTTGCTGCCTATCATTGGGGATATGCACCAGCGTTTTGATTTTGCCTCCATTATACCCATATCAGCACGGTTTAATAACGGTCTGGAGTTAGTGATAGAGGCGGTATTAAAATTTATCTCTGTGGGGCCTCTTTTTTATGATGCAGATGCCATCAGCGACCAGACCAGGGACCTCTTGGCAGCGGAGATCATACGCGAAAAGATATTTTTGCTCACCCATGAGGATATCCCCTATGCTACTGCTGTAGATGTTGAGGATTTTAAAGAGGATCTGGAAAGGGGACAGGTCTCCATTCAGGCCACTATCTATGTGGAAAAGCCATCCCAAAAAGCCATCCTTGTGGGCGCTGACGCCTCAATGATCAAGAGAATCAAAAAGTTGGTCAAGTCAGAACTGGAGACCCACTGGGGTATGAAGGTCTCCCTGGACCTATGGGTAAAGGTGCATAAAAAATGGTCAAGGGATGAGAGGTTTTTGAAGCGAATTGGTTTAATAGAGAAGTGAGACTTTTTTGTCTCATGTTTGTTTGAAGTCAGTGACAAGAAAGTCCTATTTCTTATGGATGACAAGTCCTTTGTTTTTTAACTACTTGATATTCTTGATATTATTTTGGATAATTTCTGGCATTTTTATTGCTTTTATTTATAAATCAAGTAGGGAGCCTTGAAAAATTAGAATTTTCGCCGACGAGCAGCGCTATAGGGTGAAAGGGTAATTTTTTAAGGCTACCAGTAGTCATCATAAAATGAAAGAAGCCAGAGATGAACATATTTCAGCATACCATTCAAAATCCTGTCATGGCCCAAGGGATCGGGCTGCACACAGGCAAGGATGTCACCATAACCATCTTGCCTGCCCCTGAGAACACAGGGATATCTTTTTATCATACAAAATATGGGGCTATCATCCCCGCCAATTATAGACATATCTCCAATACCAGTTATGCCACCACCATAGGCAAAGGTCCAGTCTCTGTATCCACCATAGAGCATTTGATGGCGGCCTTTGCCGGCCTTTCAGTAGACAATGCAGTGGTGGAGATAGATGGCCCTGAGGTACCTGCCATGGACGGCAGTGCCTATCCCTTTGTAAAACTCTTACGTAAGGCCGGTTTGAAGCCCCAGTCAGCCCCGCGAAACTATTTGGAGGTGATGGCCGAGGTTATAGTCTCTCAGGGGGATAAATATCTCTCAGTAGGGCCTGCCAACAACGATGACTTGACCATATCCCTTGCTATTGATTTTGATCATGATGCGGTAGCCTATCAGAGCCTTACAACCCGTATTTCTCCTAAGGACTTTGAGGCAAAGATATGCAAGGCACGTACCTTTGGTTTTCTGCATGAGGTAGAGGCCTTGCAGAAAAATGGTCTGGCACGAGGTGGCTCACTGGATAATGCAGTGGTGATAGGTGAAGATGGCGTGTTAAATGGGGATGGTCTGAGATTTTCAGATGAATTTGTCAGGCATAAGATATTGGACATGCTGGGCGACTTGTACCTTCTCGGCATGCCCATTCTCGCTAGAGTGACTGCCTATAAAAGCGGGCATACCCTGCATAAGATGTTGGTGGAAAAGCTTATGCATGCTCACCATGCCTGGCGGGTCAAGACCTTTGAGTCCATTTCCTCCCCGTTGTTTTCAGACAGCCTTTCGGCTTCGCGTTTTTGGCCTACTTCCCTGACCGTGCACTTGGCTGGAAGAGCAGTGTAGGCCGTCTTTTCCTTTTATTGATTTTTTTAGTGTTTTAGTACAGTTTCTTGTCGTTTATTTACTGGCCCTCATCACTCTTAAGACCCCCTCACACTTTTTTATGGCTGCGAATAGGTTTTGGAGGTGATTGTTGTCGGTTATCTCCAGCAGGAAATGAAACACCGCTGTCTGATCCGGGTTTGTAGTGACGCGTCCGTCCAGGATATTGGTGTTGGTGGAACTTATGGCATTGCTTATGGTGGCGAGCATGCCTTGTTTGTCGCGAGTGACCACTACGATGCGTGCCGGATATTTCTGGGACTTGTTTTTAACGGATGACCATGAGACCTCTATCTTTCTGTCAGGGTCCATGTTTTTTACGTTGGGACAGGTGGTGCGATGTATGGTAAGACCCCTGCCTCGTGTGATGTAGCCGATGATCTCATCGTTGGGCAGGGGGTTACAGCACCTTCCCAGATGGGTCATGATGTCATCTACTCCATCTATCATGACCGCATTGCCATATCCTTTTTTTGTTGGGGTCTTTTCCTGAGAGATGCCTAAGGCCGCCTCAACCTCAGGGCTTTGTATATCTGTTTTTGTGGCCAAGGCCTGTTCTTTGGCAGATGCAGGGCCTTCTTTCAGAAGTTTTTTCACCACCTGTATAGCAGACAGCTTACCCGTGCCGATGGCCATGAATAGATCGTCAGGTGTCTTAAGGGATACAGCAGAAAAGCCTCGCGCCAGCTCAGGCCATTGCTTTTTTAATACCTCGTTTAGATCTAATCGGTATTTTTTGAATTCTTTGGCACAGATCTCCTTGCCAAGGGCTATGCTCTTTTCCTTTTCCTCCTGTTTGAGCCAGTTGTGAATACGGGTGGCGGCCTTGCTGGTCTTTACGAATTTCAGCCAGTCCCTGCTGGGTTTATGATGGGGGGATGTGATGATGTCAACGATGTCACCGTTTTGTAGTTCATGTTTTAAGGGCACGAGCTGGCCGTTGACTCGGGCTCCGGCACAGTGGTGGCCGATATCTGTGTGAATGGCATAGGCGAAGTCAACAGGTGTGGCCCCCTTGGGTAGCTCCTTCACATCGCTTTTGGGTGTAAAGACCCAGATGGCGTTGGGAAAGAGGTCCATTTTTACTGATTCTAAAAACTCCTTTGGGTCGTGCAACTCCCGCTGCCATTCCACCAGTTGTTCCAGCCAGCCAAAGGATTTTTGTTGGTCTTTGTTGAGGATTTTACCCTCCTTATATAGCCAGTGGGCCGCTATGCCTTCACGGGCTACCAGGTCCATCTCCTCTGTACGGATCTGTATCTCCATCCTTTCGCCATCCGGACCGATTACAGTGGTGTGAAGGGATTGATAGCCGTTGGCCTTTGGCAGGCTGATATAGTCCTTGAATCTGCCTGGAATGGGTTTCCAAAGGGAGTGCACGATGCCAAGGGCCTCGTAACATTCTTTCGTATTTTTGAGAATGATGCGAAATGCTATGAGATCATATATCTGATCCAGTGGAAGCTGCCGTTGTTGCATCTTGCGAAAGATGCTGTAAAGATGTTTGGGCCTGCCCAATACCTTGCAAGAAAAACCATATTCTCCCATCTTTTTGGCCAAAAAATCCTTGACCTCTTCGATATAGGTCTTTTTCTGGCCCAATTTTTGTTCGATGGCCTCTTTCAGCTCCTTGTATTCAAGGGGATATAGATACATGAAGGAGAGGTCTTCCAGCTCCCGTTTGATCCAGTCTATGCCCAGCCTGCTGGCCAGGGGTGCGTAGATGTCCATGGTCTCCCGTGCGATCAGTATCTGCTTTTCGGGCTTTTGATGCTCCAGGGTGCGCATGTTGTGCAGCCGGTCGGCAAGTTTCACCAGAATGACTCGAATGTCCCGAGACATGGCCAGAATCATCTTGCGAATGTTTTCGGCCTGTTTCTGAAGTTTGGTCTCGAAATGTATCTTGGAGAGCTTGGTAACCCCGTCTACGATCATGGCCACATCCTCGCCGAACATGTCTTTCAGGTCCTCCATGGTGGTCAGGGTGTCTTCGATGGTATCGTGCAGCAGACCTGCGGCTATGCTGGCGGTGTCCAGCTTCATTTGGGCTAGGATATGGGCCACCTCCAGGGGATGTGAAAGATAGGGTTCTCCTGAAAGCCTTTTCTGGCCTGCGTGCACCTTGGCCGAATACACATAGGCCTTTTCCAGCAGTCCTGTATCGGCGTCCGGCAGATAGGTGTGCAGCTGATCAAGTATATCTGAAAAACGGATCATGGTCTGCTGTTCATACTATGGCCGCAACAGTTTTAAAATAGTCTCCAGACATGAGGAGATGGATACCGTGATCTTTTCGCTGTTTTTGCGCAGACTCACCTCCACAACGCCGTCTTTGACCGCCTTTCCCACTACAATGCGTACAGGTATGCCTATCAGATCTGCATCTTTGAATTTTACACCAGGCCTTTCGTCCCTGTCATCCAGCAATACATCCACTCCTTGATTTAAAAGCCCTTTGTAAAGCCCTTCGGCCGTTTGTAGCATCTGATTATCCTTGGGGTTGATCAATGTGATAATGCAGGAAAAGGGTGCAATGGAGGTGGGAAAGACGATGCCGCTTTCATCGTGGTTCTGCTCTATGCAGGCGGCCACCGTCCTGCCGATGCCTATGCCGTAACAGCCCATGATCATCGGGTGTTCCATACCCTTGTCATCCGTGAAGCAGGCGTTCAGGGCCTTGCTGTATTTGGTGCCCAGTTTGAATACATGACCCACCTCTATGCCGCGGCGGATCTCGACGGGGTTGCCGCATTTGGGACAGGGGTCATTTTCCGTGATGATACGAATGTCTGTGGTGGCTGGTAGGGGCAGGTCGCGGTTCCAGTTGATGCCTGTCAGGTGTTTTTCAAAGGTATTTGCACCTGCTACGAAGTTTTGGAGGGTTGTAACGCTGTGGTCGGCTGCCAAGAGATATGAGCCCTTAAGGCCTATTGGGCCGGCAAAGCCCACAGGAGAGCCTGTTATGGCCAAGACCTCTTCATCTGTGGCCATGCGTAGTTCATCTATACCCAGATGTCTCTTCAGTTTTACCTCGTTTATATTGTAATCCCCGCGAATCAATGCCACCACCGGCCCTTTTTCGCTCATATAGATGAGTGTCTTCAATACCTGCGCGGGGCCTTTGCCCAGAAATGCAGCTACCTCCTCCACGGAGCTCTTGCCAGGGGTCGGGACCTCCTGCAGGGGCTCAGGCGTGGCGGCTGAGGCCGTGTCAGGCAAGGGACAGGGCGCCAGTTCCACATTGGCGGCATAAGAACAGGCAGTGCAGCAGGCGATGGCATCCTCTCCTGCGTCTGCCATGACCATGAATTCGTGAGAGGCATGGCCGCCGATACTGCCTGTATCTGCCTCCACAGGCCTGAAGTCCAGTCCACATCGTTCAAATATGCGGTTGTATGCCTGGTATGTGGCCTGATATGTCCTGTCCAGGTCCTCTTCGCTTGTATGAAAGCTATAGCCGTCCTTCATGATGAATTCCCTACTGCGCATCAGACCGAAACGCGGCCGGATTTCGTCTCGGAATTTGGTATGAATCTGATACAGATATACGGGCAGCTCCCTGTATGACCTGACGAAGCCTCTTACAATATCTGTTATTACCTCTTCATGTGTGGGGCCTAAACAGAAGGATTTGTCGTGTCTGTCCTTGAGGCGCAGAAGCTCCTTGCCGTAAAGGTCCCATCTGCCGCTTTCCTGCCAGAGTTCAGCGGGTTGAACCAAAGGCAGCATGACCTCCTGCGCATCGATAGCGTTCATCTCTTCTCTGACAATGGCCATGACCTTATGAATTGATCGAAGCCCTGTGGGCAGATAGGAGTAGAGCCCTGAGGCCAGTTTGCGGATCATTCCTGAACGTAGCATGAGTTTGTGGGAGATGAGTTCGGCGTCCGCAGGGGTTTCCTTGAGGGTATGCAGAAACAGTCTGGAGTATCTCATAATGCCCTTTCTTTTAATGAATAGTTCCTGTATCTTTTAGCGAAAAAATAATATATATCAAAATCAGGGAATCAGAAAGGTCAAAACATTGCAATTCATCGATTCACATGCCCATCTGGACATGCAGCCCCTTTTGAACAACCTGCCGGAGGTGATGGAGAGGGCGGCTCTCAATCAGGTGAGTCAGGTTATAACCATAGGAGTGGATTTGGACAGTTCGCGTATGGCCCTGAAATTGGCCTCAGACTGGCCTCAGGTCTTTTGTGCTGTGGGCATACATCCCCATGATGCCTTCAAGATTCCCTCTTTTGAGTGGTTAAAGGCTGAACTGGAGGCCATTCGCTTACAGGATATTTTAAGAAAAATAAAGGCCATTGGTGAGACAGGATTGGATTTTGCCAAGGAATATTCACCCCGCGATGTGCAGCTCCAGACCTTTAGATGGCACTTAGAGTTGGCCTTGCAGTGGGGATTGCCGGTGGTGGTGCACGATAGGAATGCCCATGACCAGACTTTGGAGATATTGGCAGAATATGTGCCTAAAGGTCTGAGGGGAGTTTTGCACTGCTTTTCAGGTGATGTGTCTGTAGCTCGACGAGCGCTTCAGATGGGATTTTATTTATCAGTATCGGGTGTGGTTACCTTTTCAAAAGCAGATCTCTTGAGGGAAGTAGTGTGTTTCGTCCCCATGGACAGATTGCTCATAGAAACTGATTGCCCTTTTTTGGCCCCTGTTCCATATCGCGGCAAGACCAACGAGCCAGGGTATGTGAGATATGTGGCTGAAGAGATTGCAAGGCTTAAGTCCCTAACATTAGAGGAGGTGGCCTCATGCACAACACAAAATGCCCAGGCCCTTTTCGCTCTGTCGTCCCTTTGATCCTGGCATCTGCCTCCCCGCGGCGGCAGGAGATGTTGAAGTCCATGGGGTTGGGGTTTCAGGTAGTGCCGGCATTGGAGCCGGAACCTCTTTGTTTGTCAGGAGAAGGGCCTGCTGAATACGCCATGAGGGTTGCGAGAAATAAGGTTCAGGAGGTTGCAAAAAGGGTGTCTCCAAGTGCGGCCTTGTTGGCTGCTGATACAATAGTCGTATGGCACGGAGAGATATTCGGTAAGCCAAACAGTCCGGAACACGCATTTTCCATGCTTTCAAGATTGATTGGTGATACCCATCAGGTGATAACCGGATGTTGTGTCCTGGAACCGTCGTCTGCCAGGATAGAGGTTTTTTTTGTGGTCAGTGAGGTGCGGATGGGTGTATTTTCCCATGAGATATTGCGGAGATATATCGACACAGGAGAGCCTATGGACAAGGCAGGTGCCTATGCAGTCCAGGGGTGCGGAATGTTTTTAGTTCAGGAAATTCGTGGCTCTTTTAGTAATGTGATAGGGCTTCCCCTGACAGAGACTGTTGATTGCCTGCTAAAACTGGGCATTATTGAGGTATGTAGATGATAGCGGAAAATCTAAAGATTGTCAGGGAGGAGCTGATTCGTGCCTCCCTTAGGGCAGGCCGAAGGCCAGATGAGGTGCGGCTATTGGCTGTCACCAAGGGTGTTTCTGCTGCTGGAATAGTGGAAGCAGTGCAGGCAGACCAGTTTTTATTTGGTGAAAATTATGTCCAGGAGGCCTGCCATAAGATGGAAGATGTCAGGAGATTATTGGCCGATGAGGCCTTGTTTGCACGGCTTGAGTGGCATTTTATAGGTCATCTGCAGAGGAATAAGGTCAAATCAGTGGTAAATAGGTTTCATTGTGTCCAGACAGTAGATAGTCTGAATTTGGCCTGTGATTTGAGCCGTAGGTGCGAGGAGGCTGGGAGCCGCATGGATATCTTATTGCAGGTGAATATAGGAGAGGATCCAGCCAAGAGTGGTGTCTTGCCTCAGAATGCCCAGCAGCTTTTACAGGATATGGCAGGTCTGCCAGGGGTTGCTATCAAGGGTTTGATGACGATTACACCCTATTCTTCCGATATGGAACAGATAAGGCTATGGTATCGGCGGTTGCGTGAGTTGCGGGATGGTCTGCACGAGGTATTTAATGCCCTGAATCTGTCAGAATTATCCATGGGTATGTCGCAGGATTTTACTGTGGCGGTGGAGGAAGGAGCGACTATCGTGCGTGTGGGTTCGGCTATCTTTGGAGAAAGAATAAAGACCTAAAAGGAGTTAATATGTTTGAAGTATTTGTCAAAACCCATTTTTCGGCGGCCCATTATCTGAGGGATTACCCAGGTAATTGCGAACATCTGCACGGCCATAACTGGGATGTGGATGTGTTTGTGAAGGCAGTCAAATTAGATGTCATAGATGTTGGTATTGACTTTAAGATATTAAAGCGAGTGGTAAATGGTGTATTAGAAGAATTGGATCACACCAATCTCAATGACCACCCGGCATTTCAAGAGCAAAATCCATCCTCTGAGCGCATCGCCCAGTACATCTTTGACAGGGTGGAGCAGGAATTGGCTGCATATCCTGAAGTAAAGGTCTCAAAGGTTATAGTGTGTGAGACCAAGAATTCAGGCGTAATATATACAAAGGATTGAGGCCCACATGCCACTATTGCGGGTCACCGAGGTCTTTACCAGCCTACAGGGAGAGGGAGATCATGCCGGATGGCCATGTTTTTTTATAAGGTTAACCGGATGCAATCTCCGTTGCACCTACTGTGATAGCACCTATGCCTATTTTGAAGGTGAGGAGATGAAAGTTGAAGAGGTGTTGATGCGTTGGAGAAAGAGCGGGGTGGGATTGGTGCAGATCACAGGTGGAGAGCCGTTGTTACAGACGGGGGTCATTCCCCTTATGAAAGACCTGTTGCGCGCTGGAGCAGAGGTGCTTTTGGAGACCAATGGAAGCCTTTCTCTTCAGGAGGTGCCTGTGGGGGTGGTTAAGGTGGTGGACAGGAAGACCCCTGGCAGTGGTATGGCTCATGCGTGGCTTTCAGAGAACCTGCGTTTTTTAGGTGTAGATGACCAAATAAAGTGTGTATTGACCAGCGAGTCAGACTACTTATGGGCCAGGGATTGGGTGAATGCCTGCGGGCTGTCTTTTTTTACTCAGGTGATCTTCTCGCCGGCCTGGGGTTTGTTGTCGCCTCAGGAACTTGCCCGATGGATCTTACGGGATGGTTTACAGGTTAGGTTACAACTGCAATTTCATAAACTACTATGGGGTGACAGGCGTGGCGTATAGAAGGTGTTCGGTTGTGTTTTTTTTTGAGAGAAAGCCGTTGACAGACTTCTGTAAATGGAGTAATGACTTTTCAATATTATGAATGACTCTTCATTTTTTGTAACTTTTTATTCTGATTCTTTTTTTAAACTAAGATATATTTTTGAAGGGAGAGGGTCATGATTACCATAAATGTCTTTGACGTCTCGTTGCTTGTGCAGATTGGTGCCATGCTGATCTTGATGGTCTTGTTGAATTCCATGCTCTACAAGCCCATGAGGCAGATGTTGAGGGATCGGGAAGAGAAACTTTCTTCCCTGCGCAAAGAGGTCGAGAGATACGAAGGGAATGCCGCTCAGCTGCTGACTCAGTTCAATCAGAAGCTGGCCGATGCCAGGCGGGCAGGACAACAGCAGAAAGAATCCCTGAAGGCTGAGGCCAGAAACGAGGAAAAGGTCTTGCTGTCCGCAGCAGCTAAGGAAAGTGACTTGAAAAAACAGCAGATGTTGGCGGAGTTGTCCGCTGATATAGCAGGTGTCAAACAAAATTTACAGGCGCAGGCTGATGTTTTTGCTCGTGAAATAGCACAGAAGCTTTTGGGGAGGGCGGTGTAATGAACTTGTTTGGAGGCATTGGACGTTCTTTGGCGTGGGGGGCTTTGTATTGCTGCGTGGCATCTGTGGTCTTTGCATCAGAAGGTGGTCATGGGGGTGGTCATGGAGTAACTCATAGCCAGTTGATGAATTTTTTATGGCATGTCCTCAATTTCAGCATATTGGTAGTAGTGCTGGTCAAATTTTTGAAAAAGCCTATTACAGATGCCCTGGTGGGACGGCGTGAGGCCATTCAGGCCTCTTTTGATGAGTTGGAGCGCCGAAGGATGGAGGCCGAGTCCCAATATGCGGCTTATCAAAAAAGGATGGCCGAGATGGAGGCTGAGGCCGATCGTATCCTTAAAAGCTTTATTGAACAGGGGCAGGCTGAAAAACAAAAGATTATTGCCCAGGCCAAGGAGTCTGCGGAGCGTGTCAAGATGCAGGCTGAGCTCTATATTCAGCAGGAAGTCGCTCGCGCTAAGTTGCAACTTCAGCGTGAGGTTGGGGAGTTAGCTGTAAAGATGGCAGGTGAGATCATTCAATCCAATATAACGGATGAGGATCATAACCGGCTCATCAATGAATATTTAGAAAGGGTGGTGCATAAAAATTGATAAGCTCAATCATAGCTAAAAGGTATGCAAAGGCCCTGTTCGCCGTCGCCAAGGAGGAAGGGCAGGTGGACATTATCGGCAATGCCCTTAAGTCAGTGGGTGAGTTTATGGCGCAGTCTCCTGAAATAGAGGCAGCGTTGATAAATCCCATCTATCCTATGGACTTGAAGCGGAGCATTGTGGAAGAGATTATCAAGGCCTATGGCTTGCAAGGTGTTCTGGTGACTTTCTTGAAGCTGTTGGTGGAAAGGCACAGGATTCAGTGTTTGGCCGAGATAGTTACTTCTTTTTCTGAACTTATGGATGAGGAGAGCGGTGTTGTGAAGGCTATTGTCAAGACGGCCGTTCCTTTGTCTCCTGAACTGAAAGAGAAGTTTGCCGAGGTCTTGGCCAGGATTAGCAGTAAGAAGATCATCTTGGAAGTGAAGGAAGACCCTTCCATCATTGGAGGGGTAGTTACCAGCATAGGCGATACAGTATGGGATGGAAGCATTAGGAGCCAGTTGCAGGGCTTCAAAGAATCTATAGAGAGGGGTGAATTGGTATAATGGCACAGATAAGAGCAGAAGAAATTAGTGACATCATCAAGCGTCAGATAAAGGACTTCGAGAAGACAATCGATCTCGCTGAAACGGGAACGATTTTGTCTATCGGCGATAATATCGCCCGTGTCTATGGCGTCAGAAACTGCATGGCCATGGAGCTCTTGGAGTTCCCAGGGGGTGTAATGGGGGTTGCTCTGAACCTTGAGCAGGACAATGTTGGTGTAGCTGTTATGGGTAACATTGAGGGCATCAAGGAGGGCGATCTTGTTAAAAGAACAGGCCGAATTGCCGAGGTGCCTGTGGGTGAGGCCATGTTGGGCCGTGTGGTAAATGCATTGGGTCAGCCTATAGATGGTAAGGGGCCCATCAATGCCAAGGAGTTTAGACGCATTGAGATGAAGGCGCCAGGCGTTATTGAGCGTAAGAGCGTGCATGAACCCTGTTACACCGGTTTGAAGGCCATTGATGCCATGACTCCAGTGGGTAAGGGGCAGCGTGAGCTCATAATCGGTGACCGCCAGATCGGTAAGACGGCCATCGGTGTGGATGCAATCTTGGCACAAAAGAACAGCGGTGTCTATTGTATCTATGTCGCCATCGGTCAGAAACAGGCAACGGTGGCCTTGGTTGTGGAGGCCCTGCGCAAGCACGGCGCCCTTGATTATACTACTGTGGTGGCTGCATCTGCCAGTGAGCCGGCATCCCTTCAGTATCTTTCGGCATTTTCTGGATGTGCAATGGGTGAATATTTTAGGGACAAGGGGCAGCATGCCTTGATCATCTATGATGACCTCTCCAAGCAGGCGGTTGCCTATCGTGAGTTGTCCTTGTTGTTGCGTCGTCCTCCAGGACGTGAGGCCTATCCTGGTGATATCTTCTACAATCACTCTCGTTTGCTTGAGCGTGCAGCTAAACTGAATGATGCCCTGGGAGCAGGCAGCCTGACCGCCCTGCCCATCATTGAAACACAGCAGGGTGACGTCTCGGCATATATTCCCACTAACGTTATTTCTATCACAGATGGTCAGGTCTATCTGGAGCCGTCTCTGTTCTTTGCAGGCAACAGGCCTGCCATCAACGTCGGTCTCTCGGTGTCTCGAGTAGGTGGTGCTGCGCAGGTAAAGGCCATGAAACAGGTGGCTGGAACCCTTCGTCTGGACCTGGCCCAGTATCGTGAGCTGGCTGCCTTTGCACAGTTCGGTAGTGATCTGGACAAGACCACACAGCAGCAGTTGAATCGTGGTGCAAGACTCGTTGAGATATTGAAGCAACCTCAGTATCAGCCTCTGCCCATGGAAAAACAGGTGACTATCCTGTTCGCTGGTACAAGGGGACTTTTGGATGAACTGCCAGTAGAGGTCTTGCAGGATTTCGAACAAGAACTCTATGCCTTTATAGAAAAGAAACATCCTGCAATCTTCTCTGAATTGGCGGAGAAACAGATAATCAGTGAGGAGCTGGACAAAAAGATGCGGGCGGCCATTCAGGAGTGCGTTAAAGAGTTCAAGGCAAACCGTAATATATTATAAGGGAGTGAAAAATGGCGGCCCTGAAAGATATCAAGAACAAGATTGTAGGCGTTAAAAAGACTCAGCAGATTACCAAGGCCATGAACATGGTGGCTGCTGCAAAGTTGCGTGGCGCCCAGTCGCGTATGGAGGACTTTCGTCCTTATGCAAGCAAGTTTGCTGCTGTCATGGGTCAACTGGCTGGTACGGCCAATCCAAGTACATTTCCCTTGATGGCTGTCAGGCCGGTCAAGACTGTCTTGGTGGTACCTATTACTGCTGATAGAGGGCTTTGCGGTTCCTTTAATGCCAATATACTCAATACGGCCGAAAGGTTTGCCAAGGCACAGGTGGCAGAAGGCCGTCAGGTGAAGATGGCCTGTATAGGCAGAAAGGCGGTCAATTATTTTAAGTCAAAGGATTATGAGGTGGTCTATAGATTGTCTGATGTCATGGGCAATGTCCAGATGTTCAATGCCAGGGGCGCGGGTCAGGAATTTATACGGTTATTCCTGGACGGGCAGGTGGATGAGGTCCAGGTGATCTATGGCCGTTTTGTGAATGTCGTGACCCAAAAGCCCACCCTTAAAAAGATATTGCCCATAAGCAGTGAAGGGTTGGGGGATGTGGGTGCAGCAGGTAATACAGCCTATACATATGAACCTGAGCCTGAGACTATCTTGAATAACTTGATGCCCATGTATATCAACGTGCAGATCTTCCATGCCATGCTGGAAACCGCTGCCAGCGAACAGGCTGCACGTATGACATCCATGGACAATGCTACACGGGCATGCAAGGATATGATCAACAGCCTGACACTGACATATAACAAGGCCAGACAGGGCGCTATCACCAAGGAACTCATGGATATCGTCGGTGGCGCAGAGGCCCTGAAGGGTTAACATCTTATTAGAAGATAAGCCAAGGGAGGAATGAATAGATGGCTAATATAGGAAAGATTGCACAGGTCATTGGGCCTGTGGTTGATGTGGAATTCGAACCCGGTCAGTTGCCCAATATCTTGAATGGGCTTCTGGTAACGAACCCGGCTATCAGCAACGAAGAGGGTAACCTGATCATTGAGGTTGCCCAGCACTTGGGTGACAATATGGTCCGTTGCATAGCGATGGACACCACTGACGGTCTTGTGCGTGGTATGCCTGCTATCGATACAGGCGCTCCCATCAAGATCCCTGTGGGGCCAGCTACATTGGGCCGTATCATGAATGTTGTGGGTCGGCCTGTGGATGGTCTTGGCCCCATTAACTCGGATACCCACTACCCTATTCATAGAAAGGCACCGGCCTTTGTGGAGCAGGATACCACGGTCCAGGTTCTGGAAACCGGCATCAAGGTTATTGACCTCCTGGTTCCGTTCCCCAGAGGTGGTAAAATGGGTCTGTTCGGTGGTGCGGGTTGCGGTAAAACCGTTATCATGATGGAGATGGTGCACAACATCGCCATGCAGCACGGCGGTATCTCCGTTTTCTGCGGCGCAGGAGAGAGGACCCGTGAGGGAAACGACCTCTACCAGGAAATGAAACATTCAGGCGTCTTGCCCAAGGCAGCCCTGATCTATGGGCAGATGACCGAGCCTCCAGGCGCCCGTGCTCGAATTGGTTTGACCGGTCTCACCGCAGCCGAATACTTCCGTGATGAGCAGGGACAGGACGTGCTCTTCTTCATTGACAATATATTCCGTTTTACACAGGCTGGTTCAGAGGTTTCGGCCCTTCTGGGTCGTATTCCATCTGCAGTGGGTTATCAGCCTACTCTGGCCACTGACTTGGGTGCCCTGCAGGAACGCATTACCTCAACCAATAAGGGTTCTATTACGGCTGTGGAGTGCGTGTATGTGCCTGCAGACGATTTGACCGACCCTGCTCCTGCTACTACCTTTGCACACCTTGACGGTACAGTCGTTCTCTCACGTCAGATCGCTGAGCTGGGCATCTACCCTGCGGTGGATCCTCTGGATTCTACGTCCCGTATTCTGGACCCGAACGTTGTGGGCGAAGAACATTATCGAGTGGCTCGCCGTGTTCAGCAATCCCTGCAGAAGTACAAGGACTTGCAGGACATCATCGCCATTCTGGGCATCGACGAACTCTCTGATGAGGACAAACTTACGGTCCAGAGGGCAAGAAAGATTCAGAGATTCCTGTCTCAGCCATTCCATGTGGCCGAAACCTTTACCGGCATGAAGGGTAAGTATGTCAAGGTTGAGGATACAGTCAGGGGCTTTGGTGAGATATTGGATGGTAAGCATGACGATCTGCCTGAACAGGCCTTTTATATGGTTGGTACCATAGAGGAAGCGGTTGAAAAGGCCGCCAAGGCTAAGGCCGCTTAATAAAAGCATATAGGAAAATTCTATGGCAAACAAAATTCTATTGGAGGTCGTTACTCCTACACGTTTGGTGGTGAGTGAAGAGGTCGATCTGGCAACTGTGCCCGGGAGTGCAGGTGTTTTTGGTGTAATGGCCAATCATACCCCTTTGTTATCGACCTTGAAGATAGGTGAGATGCGTTATACCGTGGATGGAAAGACCACCAGGATGGCCTTGAGCTCAGGATTTTGTGAGATATCCAAGAACAGAATGACTGTATTGGCCGAGGCCGCGGAATTTTCTACGGAGATAGACGTTGACCGTGCATTGAAGGCTAAGGAGCGCGCCGAAAGGCGGCTTCAGGAGGCCCAGACGCAGCGGGAAAAGATCGATGTGGCAAGGGCTCAGGCCGCTTTTGCCAGGGCCATGAACCGTCTCAAGGTGGCAGGTTACAATACATAGGGTTATTTTTCAGATTGACTTAAAAGGCAAGCGTAGTGCTTGCCTTTTTTTATGGGAAAAGTAATGGAGAATTTAACAGCAATTGTATTGGCTGCCGGCAAGGGGACGCGAATGCGCTCCACCCTTCCCAAGGTGATGCACCATCTTCTTGGGAAACCGCTGTTGTCCTGGGTGCTGGATGTGATACAAAAAATGGATATTGAACGGGTTCTGGTGGTTATAGGCCATGGCAAAGACGTTGTGGGATCCTATGTGCAACGCCGCGGCCTGGTTACGGTATTGCAACAAGAGCAAAAAGGGACAGGCCATGCGGTGGCTTGTTGCAGGGATCACTTGCAGGATTTCAGTGGTGATGCCCTGATTGTATGTGGCGATACACCTCTTCTGACCGTTTCCACGCTCTCAAGGTTTTTAGAACTGCATCGAAGGCATCACTCCCATATCTCTGTGCTTTCTGCTGTGGCTGAGAACCCTGTGGGCTATGGTAGGATTGTCAGGGATGAGGCAGGGCGTTTTTTGGCTATTGTAGAGGAAAAAGACGCTTCAGCCTCTTTTAAGAAGATCCGTGAGATCAATACTGGTATCTATCTCGTAGCCGTGCCTTTGTTATTTGAGTTATTGGAGCATGTCCGTGCGGATAATGTGCAAAAGGAGTATTATCTGACGGATATCGTGGGTCTTGGGTTGGTTTCCGGTCTTGCGGTGAATGCCTTTTGTGAGGTCTCATTTGAAGAGGCCTTTGGTATAAATTCCAGGATGGAATTGTCTCGTGCTGAAAGATTATTGCTGGAACGATTGAGGCAGGAATGGATGTCAAAGGGGGTAACCTTTGAGCTGGCTGATAGTATTTATCTAGAGGCAGGGGTACAATTGGCCCGGGATGTGGTTATTGAGCCCCATGTGGTTTTGATGGGTAGGACAACCATAGAAGAAGGTGTGCGTGTGGGGGCCTTTTCTTATTTAAAGGATGCGTTGATCAAAAGGGGTTCCGTGTTGCCGCCATATACAAGGATGTGGGGGGCTGATGGGAGAGGGCAATACTAACTTGACGAATGATCATTTTTTGTTTACTTATATAAAAAATACTGGAGTTGATTATTATGGACGATCAAGACATAAAATTACTTGAAGACAAGTTGGACAATTTGGTCAAATATTGTGAGAAGCTGAGGATGGAAAAACAGACATTGGCTAATCAATTGGCTGAAGCCTCCGCTGAATTAAATAAAATGCGTGAGGAGAGAAACTCCATACGAGAGCGTGTGGTTTCCCTGGTGGATAAAATAGACCGTTTAGGGGAGATAACAAGTGGTCCTTATCAGGGTGATACCGCTAATTGATGCCTATGTCTGATTATCGTCCGGCAACCGTACGGCTTGATTTTTTTGGGCAGATATATGAATTGAAGGCGGATGAGCCGGATGTGGACATGTTTGAGCTTGTCCAGTATTTGAATAGGAAAATTGATGAGATAGAAGCTACTCACAATAAGCTTCTGCCTCACAAACAGGTTGTGTTAGCATTTTTAAGTATTGGGAAGGATTATATTACAACGAAAAAGAAATTGGAGGACGTGGAGGCAACCTATTCCACTCAAGTAAACAAATTAGTATCTAAGATAGACAGCGTCATGGCTGTTTGATTTTTGTTTTTCCCCTGCTGTGCACGTTAACGGCAGTATGTCTTTGAGCCAACACACCCTAAAAGGGCAGCACCTCTTTATATGGCGTGGACAAGGCTCAGGTCTTGTCCCCAGGAGTATAAAAGTGCAGCCCACCTGAGCAATCAGGTTCATTCGACCCTGTCGTGACGGCATTGGTGGGGGATTTATATATTTAGGAATAGATGGTTGTTGCGACATGAACCGGTTGGTTTTTGGTTTAATGTGATGTATCTGATTGGTAGGCGATTATAGAGAACGGTATGCAGACAGGTTTCTTTGCTGCCTGATATTTATTTGCGGGTATCTCCAAGATTGTTGTTTTGCCTGAGGGTGCTTTTTGTTGAGCAAAAACGTCCATATTTTTTGTAGATGTGTAACTTTTTGTTCGGTTGAGGCCGCTAATTTACAGGAGGTTCTGCCAGTAGGGTCAAGTGCAGGGTTCGCAGGCAAGCTGTTGTTTTAAGAGATACCTTTTTTAAATATAATACAGCCGGGTTTCTGAGCACATGTTCAGGGCCTATTTTTCTCCCGCCTTTATCAGATGATGCCATAGAATAGCCATTCGCTTACCGGTCATTCAGCCGCCGTCTTTCTTCCCCTACATGACAAGGTCGGTGTTCATTTAATGGAAAGGTATTACCATGGAAATTATCTATGTTGTCATATTGATCGTTTTTGCTCTTGCTGTGGGAGCCGGAGCGGGTATCTGGTTTTATCTCTATAAACAAAAGAAAACGGTCAGCGCTGATGCAACAGAGCTGGAGCGTTTGAAAAAAAATTTTGAACAGGATGTAGAGCGTATCCGCCAGGAGGCCAGGTTACAGGCCCAGGAAGAATTGTTTCAACAGCGAAAGGAGCTGGACCAGGAGATAAAGGCTCAAAGGGCGGAATTGCACGGTCTGGAAAAAAGATTGTTGCAAAAAGAGAATCAGCTTGATAGAAAAGAGGAGTTTATTGCTCAAAAAGAGGCTGAAATTCGCCAAAAAGAAAAGGAAATCAGTAAGTTAGAGCGAAGGTATGAAGAGAAAAATCGTGAATATGATAATCTGCTCAGTGAGCAGAAAAGGCTTTTGGAGCAGATGTCAGGCATGTCTCATGAAGAAGCTAAACAATATCTACTAAACAAAATAGAGACAGAAGTTAGACAGGATGCAGCTATCCTTGTAAAAAGGATCGAACAAGAGACAAAGGAAATAGCCGATAAAAAGGCCAAGGAAATCATTTCGTTGGCTATTGCCCGTTATGCTGGTGATTATGTGGCCGAGAAGACAGTTTCTGCTGTGGCCCTGCCCAGCGAGGAGATGAAGGGTAGGATAATAGGCAGGGAAGGCCGTAATATCCGGGCATTGGAAGCCATTACAGGGGTTGATCTCATCATAGACGATACCCCCGAGGCAGTGCTCCTTTCAAGCTTCAACCCAGTGCGTAGAGAGGTGGCCCGCATTGCATTGGAAAGGCTTATAGCCGATGGTCGCATACATCCTGCCCGTATCGAAGAGATGGTCAAAAAGGTTGAAAAAGAGGTCGATAACGCCATTCGTGAGGCGGGCGAGCAGGCTACCTTTGATGTGGGCGTATATGGTATCAATCCAGAGCTCATTCGTATTCTTGGTAAATTAAAGTTTCGTACAAGTTATGCCCAGAATGTCTTGCAACACTCCATAGAAGTGGCGTTTCTGTGCGGGGTGATGGCCTCGGAACTGGGTATAAATGTCAAAAAGGCCAAAAGGGCCGGGTTGTTGCACGATATCGGAAAGGCAGTAGATCATGAGGTAGAGGGGTCCCACGCCATCATAGGCGCTGATCTGGCTAAAAAATACGGGGAACCGCCTGATGTTATACATGCCATTGCAGCACACCATGAGGATGTCAAGCCTGAGACAGTCCTTGCTGTGCTTGTGCAGGCAGCTGACGCCCTTTCAGGTGCAAGACCAGGCGCAAGGAGAGAGACCCTTGAAAGTTATGTCAAGAGGTTGGAGGAGCTGGAGGCGGTCGCCACCTCTATCCCCGGTGTCAAAAAGAGTTACGCCATACAGGCCGGCAGGGAGATTCGCATCATGGTGGACAGTGGACGTGTCTCAGATGCCGAAACAGCCCTGCTTTGCAAGGACATAGCCAAGAAAATCGAGACCCAATTGACATATCCAGGCCAGATCAAGGTGGTGGTGGTCAGAGAGACGCGAAATGTGGAATATGCCAAGTGAGTCGGTTAAGTATAAATTAAGGAAGTGAGGGCGCAAATGGAAAAAGATATAGAAAAGTCCATGGAATTGATAGCAAGAGGGGCTGTGGAGATCATTGAAGAAGATGAATTACGGGCAAGGCTTAAAAAGGCGATAGAGACTGGTAAACCCCTGCGCATCAAGGCTGGTTTTGATCCAACAGCGCCGGATCTGCATCTCGGTCATACGGTTTTGATACAAAAAATGAAGCATTTTCAGGAACTTGGACATCAGGTGATATTTTTGATAGGGGATTTTACCGGTCTTATAGGCGATCCGACCGGCAAGTCAGACACCCGTCCTCCCTTGACACCTGAACAGGTCCAGCAGAATGCCTGCACCTATAAGGAACAGATTTTTAAGATATTGGACCCTGACAAGACTGAGATTGCCTTTAACAGCCACTGGATGAATACAATAACCCCTATAGAGATGATCCGTTTGTGTGCCAAATATACTGTGGCGCGTATGTTAGAACGGGATGATTTTAGGAAGCGTTTTCATGCCCAACGACCTATTGCTATTCATGAGTTTATCTATCCCTTGATTCAAGGATATGATTCCGTAGCACTTCGAGCGGATGTGGAATTAGGTGGAACGGATCAAAAGTTCAATCTCTTGGTTGGCAGGCAGCTGCAGAGGGAGTATGGCCAGGCTTCCCAGATAGTGATCACCATGCCACTCCTTGAAGGTTTGGATGGTGTCAACAAGATGAGCAAGTCCCTGGGCAATTACATAGGTATTACTGAGGCGCCCAAGGACATGTTTGGCAAGCTTATGTCTATCTCAGATGAGTTAATGTTCCGCTATTATGAGCTTTTGAGCGCTAAAACCTTGTCTGAGATTTCTGCCCTGAAGACAGGTTGTAAAGCTGGCACACTTCACCCCAAAACAGTAAAGATGGACCTGGCCTTTGAACTGGTGGCCAGATTTCATGGTCAGGAACAGGCCAGGGCAGCTCGTGAACACTTCGATGCGCAGTTTTCCAAGGGTGAACTGCCGGTGGATATGCCGGAGATTCGTGTGGCCGATGACGCCCGGACGCTCTTTTTACCGCATTTTTTGAAGGATATGCATCTGGCCGCCAGCGCATCCGAGGCCAGACGGCTCATTCAGCAGGGTGCAGTGTCTCTGAACGGAGAAAAGGTGGCCCAGGAAGAGTTGCGTGTGCAGGCTGGAGAGCACATCCTCAAAGTGGGCAAGCTGAAATATCTGAAGATCGTGGCGTCTTAGTTTTGTCAGGGGCCCCTTAAAATTTGTATGTCTCTCCTGCTGCGGGCAGAATAATCTCTGTTTGCGGCAGGATTTTTCGTACCTTTTCTGCAAAGGTCTTGGATACCTCCGGCTCTCCGTGCACCAGAAACAGCCGTTTGGGTGAGGCCTTTCTGGCCATGTTCAGAAGAGTGCTCTGGCCTGCATGTGCGGAAAATCCATTTATTGTGTTTATCTTGGCCTTGACCGCCACAGGCTCGCCGAATATCTGAACCTCTTTTGCGCCCTCTATGATCTTTCTGCCCAGCGTTCCTTCGGCCTGATAGCCAACCACGATCAGGCTGGTGCTTTCCTTCCACAAGAGGTGTTTGAGGTGGTGTTTTATACGGCCACCGTTCATCATGCCGCTTCCAGCAATGACTATCTTTGGGCCTTCCACAGAGTGAATCGCCATGGATTCCTCTACTGTTTCGGTTAGTATGAGCCCTGGAAACACGAAGGGAGACTGTCGTTTCTGCAATGCCTCGCGCAGTTTAATGCAGCAAAATTCACTATGCGTGTGATAGATGCGGGTTATGTCGATGGCCAGGGGGCTGTTGAGAAACACGGGGATCTTTTTGGAAAGCCTGCCGTTGCGTTTCATCTCGCCTATGTGATACAGGACCTCTTGAGTGCGTTCCAGTGCAAATGCAGGGATAAGGGCGGTTCCCCTCTTTTTCATGGCAAATGTAACGGCATCCTCAAATTCGGCCACGGTGTCACTATAGGTTTTGTGATCCCGATTGCCGTACGTGGTCTCCATGATCATGGTGTGTACCGGCTGTACCGGCTCTGCCGGATCGCTCATGAGAGGTCTGCCGCCGTCTCCAAGGTCGCCTGTGTATAAAATGGTTTGAGGTTTGCCGTGTTCATTTTCATATTCCAGGTACACCTGAGAGGAGCCAAGGATATGGCCTGCATCCCGCAAGGTCAATCGAATCTCAGGGGTAGTGCCGAGCTTGACAGTCTGGTTGTAACCCATCTGATGGTTGAAAGCGTCCATGGAATAATAGACGTCCTCTATGGAGTAAAGGGGTTCCCTGGCCGTTATGCCCATGCGGGTCAATTTGCGCCGCTTCCACTGAAATTCCTCTTTGAGGACATGCGCTGAATCCAGCAGGATCAGACGCGCAATATCCCTTGTGGGTGGTGTGGAATATATAGGCCCTTTGAAGCCACCCTTTGAGAGCAGCGGAATCCGCCCGCAGTGGTCAAGATGGCCGTGGCTGAGTATCATCGCATGAAGTGTTTTGGGATTGCAGGGCAGGTGTTCATAATTGCGCTGTTCCACCTCCCAAGGGCCTTGGAACTGTCCGCAATCCAACAGGATCCTTTTGTTGTCTATTTGCAGCAGATGGGCTGAACCGGTGACTGTTCCTGCTGCGCCATGAAAGGTGATCTGGGGCATGGGTTGAGCTCCTTGGGTAATTGTTGTCATTGAAGATGTAGTCCGTAAATAAGGCCATGATAATGTATTAAGGCCTTGCATACAATGCCTTGTGAGGATATTGATGGTCTGTGATAAAAGACTTGAATTGCCATTGACGATTTGTTAGATTGTCTTGTCATTCCATAGATATTTTTTTGAAGAGGAGGTGATGAAGGTTTTGTAAGAGTGAAGCCGGTTTTTTCTCTGTGTCGGTGCCTTTTTGTTTTACATTTAAATTTTTTTAAGGAGGATGAAATGCAGAAAAGCGTTCAGGAGATCCTGGATTCCAAGGATTTCAAACAGTTGATGTCTAAAAGGGCCACTACATCCACGATCTTGATGGTGCTGCTCTTTGCCATCTATTACGGCTACATCTTTTTGATAGGGCTCAATAAGCAGTTTTTGACACAGAAGATTGGAGAGGTCACACCGCTGGGTATCCCGTTGGGTGTGGCCGTCATTTTGGCAGCCTGGGTTCTGACAGTGATATATGTGGTATGGGCCAATGCCACTTATGACCCTGAAGTGAAACGCCTCAAGGGCCAATTGTTGAGTAAATAATTTCAAAAAAGGAGACAAGGAGAGAGTATGGCTGATACTACCGCAGCTGTTCAAAGCACCCTGGGACAACCCACTGTTCCATCCATTTCATTTTTTATTGTCATTGTTCTGATAACGCTGGCCATTACCTATTGGGCGGCCAAGCGCACCAAGACCACCAAGGAATTCTATGCAGCAGGCAGAAGCGTCAGTGCCTTTCAGAACGGCCTGGCCCTGGCAGGTGATTACATGAGCGCTGCCTCCTTTTTGGGTATCGCCGGTATGGTGGCCTTGAAGGGATATGACGGCATGATCTACGCTATAGGCTGGCTGGTGGGCTGGCCTGCACTGATGTTTCTCATCGCAGAACCATTGAGAAACCTTGGCAAATTTACCTTTGCAGACGTGGTTGCCTTTCGTTTGCGTCAAACACCTGTGCGTATCGCATCGGCCATAGGTGGCATTCTCACCGTACTTTTTTATACCATTGCACAGATGGTGGGCTCGGGCAGTCTTATAAAACTGATGTTCGGTCTGCCCTATGAGATAGCTGAAATCATAGTGGGTTGTATCATGCTGGCCTATGTGCTGTTCGGCGGTATGCTGGCCACTACCTGGGTGCAGATCATCAAGGCATGTCTGCTTTTGGGTGGTGTCAGCGTGCTTACGGTAATCGTGCTTGCCCAGTTCAATTTTCATCCTGGCGAACTCTATGCCGCTGTGGCCGCCAAGTATGGTCAGGCTGCCCTGGAGCCAGGCGGTCTAGTGACCAGTCCTTTGGACGCCTTTTCTTTGGGCTTGGCCTTGATGCTTGGTCTTTTGGGCCTGCCTCACATTCTGCAGAGGTTTTTTACTGTGCCTGATGCCAAGGCCGCCCGTATTTCCGTACTCTATGCCACTGGTTTTATTGGTTATTTTTATATCATTATCCCCATAGTCGGTTTTGGTGCCTCTGCCCTTATCGGCAGAGAGGTCATCACAAATATGGACAAGGGCGGCAATATGGCAGCCCCTCTTTTGGCGGAATTTTTGGGCGGCACTCCGTTTTTGGGCTTCATAGCAGCGGTTGCCTTTGCCACTATCCTGGCGGTTGTGGCAGGTCTCACCCTGGCGGGTGCCTCTGCCTTTTCCCATGATATCTATGTGCATGTCATAAAGGGTGGCAAGGCCACAGAGCAGGAGGAGGTCAAGGCCAGCCGAATCGCAACCTTTATATTCGGTGTTTTTGCCGTGCTTTTGGGCATTCTCTTTAAGGGTCAGAACGTGGCCTTTATGGTGGGTTTGGCCTTTGCCATTGCATGCAGCGCCAATTTCCCTGCCCTGGTCCTGTCCATCTTTTGGAAGAGATTTACTACTCAGGGGGCCGTGTGGGCCATTTTGACCGGCGCCATTCTGGCCGTGGGCCTCATTATTGTAAGCCCTACGGTTTGGGTGGATGTTTTGAAGAATCCCAAGGAGTCTGTATTGTTCCCGCTTAAAAATCCTGCAGTGGTCTCCATGACAGCCTCTTTCATCGTGGGGATTCTGGTCTCCCTCATGACCCGTGAGCCCGAGGCCGAGGCGAAGTTCGAAGACGAAAAGCTCAGGACGTATCTGGGGGTAGGGGCAGAATAATTACACCCCAGTTCATTAAGTGTATGGGGTAGGTTGAAAAAATGGGCGCCAAAAGTCTGAATAAATCAAACTGGAGGTGCCCTATTAGAAAAGATTTCTGGTTTTTCTGCATGAGCGGCTGGGGTAACTGCTATGACAATCCCCCTATGGAGGGCTTTCGGGGAACCCTGAAGACGGAGCAGGCCTTTCATTGACACTACCCTTCAGTAGTAAGCACAACAGTCTTTATCGCATAAGACCTCAAAAAAACCGTCTATTCACCTTCTGTGGCCTTCACTCAGGAATTTTACAAAAAAACAGGTCGCGGCAGATCGTTTTGGTGCCCCCTATTGACGGTACATCTCAACTGTTAGCTTATATGCCGAAAAGCTGTTCCCAATTGAATAAATAATCATATCATATTGAGTTACCAGCAAGGTTTAATAAAAAATCAAGGGGAATGGGGTGATGCAACAAACAGTGTTATTGGTCGATGACGACGAAGAATTGCTTTCCTATATACGTCTCTTGCTTGTTTCAATAGATGTTTTTGTATTAACCGCTAAAAACGGCCAGGATGCCCTGAATTTTTTTAGCTCAAACAAAATAGACTGTGTGTTGAGCGATATCTATATGCCTGTAATGAGCGGTATTGAATTATTGGCCGTCCTTAAAAAAGAGGCTCCCGACGTGCCGGTAATCCTCATGACCGCATATGCCGACCTGGCTAGCGCAGTGGATGCCATCAGAAACGGCGCCTTTGACTTCATCATCAAGCCGTTTCAGGCTGATTATCTGGTCATTTGCATCAAAAAGGCCCTGAATTACAGGCGAATGGCGGAATTGGAGGCCCACTATAAAGAAGAACTCGAACAAAAGGTGGCTGACAAAACAGTGCAATTAAAGACCCTAAGTCAGGAACTTATCTACCGGATGACAAAGGTGTCTGAATATAGGGATACGGATACAGGTGAGCATATATCCCGTATCGGGTTTTATTCAGTTGTCTTGGCCGAGGCCCTGTCCATGCCTTCTGAATACCTTGAACTCATAGGTCTGGCCGCTCCATTACACGATATCGGAAAGGTAGCCATTCCGGATACCATCCTCTTGAAACAGGGGCCTTTGACCCAGGAAGAATGGGAAGTCATGAAAGAACATACGAGGCTGGGCGCCCGAATGCTCCAAAACTCACCTCAACCCATGATTCAAATGGCGGAACGTATTGCATTGACACATCACGAGCGGTGGGACGGCACAGGCTATCCCAACGGTCTTAAGGGAGAAGAGATACCCATTGAAGGCCGCATAGTGATGCTGGCGGATATATATGATGCCTTGCGCAGTAAAAGACCTTATAAACCTGAGATTGGTCATGAGGAGGCAGTAGAGATCATCCTGAAAGGTGACGGTGTGCGTACCATGCCCCAACACTTCGACCCGAAGCTTTTGCATGTTTTTCAGCGGATAGAGGGCAAATTTCAGCGCATCTATGAGGTGCATAGAGAGATTCAACCCCATCATCTCTATATTTAGATTATGCAGGATAAGGGGTTATTTCGGTTAAGATGATTACGGATCGGCCGCTAAGGGGCAGGTGTTTTGTTGGTCAGTGTCCTCTCGGCCCACTCGATTACTGGTTTTACGCGCGGGGCCAAGAGTTTTACTGCCTCTTCATAACTGAGCCACCTGTATTCTTCGTGTTCTGCCCTGCCTATGGCTGGATTTATGAGGAGTTGGACATTCTTTGTTTTGGTTTCAGCCAAGTAATACCTGGCTACCTTACCTTTGTTGTATGGTGGGGTTTCTCGATAACCATAACCCCAATGAAACTCCAGATCCGTGATGCCGGTCTCTTCCTTGACCTCTCTTAAGGCTGCTTTTATGGGTTCCTCCCCTTCCTCCACCATGCCCTTGGGAAAGTCCCAATAAGAATACGCCCGCAAAAGAAGATAGCGCCATTGGCCTTTTTCTTGGGTTACAATAACCACCCCTGCTGAAAGTGTTCTGTATGGTTTGTTTTCCTTGTCTTTCATGCTTTAATTATTTAAATGATTTTTTGCGTTTTAACAAGGTCTCAATGAGTGTTTGTTACGAGGTAATAGAAATAACCGGTTTGTTTTAGACGTATGATCTATCCGCTTTTTGTTTTTAATCCGTGTCCAATCCCTTGTTTTTTGATCTTTGGGGATGTACCCTGCCTGGGCGCGCTTTAGGTAGATGCCCAGTAAAGTAACATCACTTCAGCCACAAATTAAGCCCAGCCAAAGCCTTTTTGTTTTCATGATAATTGTGGCACTTGGGATAACATTTGGCCTTTTCTTATTAGAAAAAACCATGTTAAATTTTAAATTCAAATAATGGCAGGAGGTCATGTATGGTGTCAGGTGAAGTGGAATTGTTAAATGCCGGTCGGGCTTGTCTGATGGTTATAGACCCACAAGAGAGGCTTATGAAGGCTATCCATGAGGCCGACCGAGTGGTGGATAAAACAGCGTTTTTGGTGCGCTGCTGTCAGATATTGCATGTCCCAATTCTGGCGACCACTCAATATGTAAAGGGCATCGGCCCCATTGTGCCCCAATTGGCGGAATTGCTTGTTGATATCCATACAGTGGACAAGTTGGAGTTCAATGCCGCCTCCAATGCACAGGTGATGATTGGCCTTAGCGCCCTTCCAACCTCTGTGGATACGGTGATTCTTGCAGGTGTAGAGGCACATATCTGTATCTATCAGACTGCCATAGGGCTGTTGTCAAAGGGTTATCGAGTATATGTGGCCAGTGATGCCGTTTCGTCCAGGGAAAAGAGGCATGCCAAGGCCGCCCTGAAACAGTTGCAGGCATTTGGTGTGGTAGTGGTGCCAGCGGAGACCATAGTCTATGAGATGCTGGGCAGGGCTGGCACACCGGAATTCAAGGCCATTTTGCCTTATGTAAAGTGACCATGATGGACACCGGCAGGAAAGACGATAAAGTTAAAAGGAATCTGCTGGCCATAGACTGGAATGCCAGTGAGTTACCAACGCTTCCCAAGGTAGCCAATCGACTTTTGGGCATCTTGAATAACGAGGATGCCCTTGTAAAGGACCTGGCGGATTGCATCGACAAAGACCCTGCCCTTGCCACTAAGATATTAAAGGCCGCAAACAGCGCCTTTTATGCCATGAGATTTGAAATCACCTCCATACATCAGGCCATAGTGCTCCTGGGTTTTAGGGAGATCGGCCGCATCGCCCTTTCGTCCCTTTTGGCGGACAGACTGCTTTCTGTTGCGCCCATCGCTAAATCGCACGCCACAGCCCTTTGGAAGCATATGACAGCAGTGGCGGTGTTGGCCAAGGAGCTTACTCCAAGGGATGCGCTGGAGCCTGATGCCTATACCCTGGGTCTGCTGCACGACATCGGATGGCTGATACTGGTCTCGCAGGCACCTGAGGTATTTGTGTCTATGTGTGAGGAGAAGGGGCCAAATACTTTGGAGATGGAGCGGTTATGGGCCACTGATCACTGCCTTTGGGGGGCGAAACTTGCAGAGAAATGGGGCCTGCCTGAGCCGTTTCAGATAGTTTCTCTGCGGCATCATGACCCTTTTCAGGAGGTGGAGCCGCCTAAATACCTGTTACGCATCGCTTTGGCGGATTATGCAGCCAAGGCCCTGGGTGTAAGCATGTTGAATACGGAACAGAATGAGTTGGATTACCGTATTCTGAAGGCGCTTTCCTTTTCCGAAGACTGGCTGAGCGATTGGCTCACAACGCTTCAAGGGAATATGGACCGGTTTGATGCGATATGGAGCGCCTTTCTCTGAAGAATTTCTTGAAAAATAAACCATTATTGTCCTGTATTCGAGCCCTTGTTGAGGAGAGTGACCCCTACGGTCATATAGTGCAGCCCGGATATGACGGTGAGGCCGGCTGTTATCCAATAGACTAACTGAATGCAGTTGGTGATGATTCCCAGATGATTGTGGACCATGACCAGTAGAATCGTCAGAAGCTGAAAGACTGTGGTGGCCTTGCTGATGATGGAGGGCCGAATCTCCACGCCGTTTTGAAACAGAAATAGGATAATGATGCCTGCCACTATGATTACATCCCTGCTGATGACAAGAATGGTGAGCCATTGAGGTAGAAAGTCAATGGCGCTTAAGGTCAGATAGGCCGATGTGAGCAGGAATTTATCCGCCACAGGGTCCAGTATGGCGCCTGTCTTGGTCTTTTGATTGAATCGTCTGGCAATGAGGCCGTCCAGGGCATCTGTCACCGCTGCGATGGCAAAGAGCCCTGTGGCCAGGTCTAATCGTTTCTGCAAAATGAGAATGATCAAAATGGGCGTAAGCAGAATGCGCAGAATGGTCAAGAGATTCGGTAGATTCAACTGCCACTCCTTGTGTGAATATATGGCCAGATGGCCTTCTGGCTGCTCAACTCCCCTGCGTTGAACCAGCTAATACCTGCGTCTGCCCTCATCCAGATGAGCTGCCTTCTGGCATAGTGCCGATGGTCCCGTTTCATGTATTCAATGCACTCGGTTAGGCCGTATTCCCCTTGCAGATGTTGAATGATATGCCGATAGCCCAGGGTTTGCAAGGCATTGAGGGTGGGGGCATAGCCTTTTTGTAATAGCCCTTGCACCTCGTTCAAAAAACCTGCGGCCATCATTTCATGTACCCGTGTGTTTATGCGCTCATATAGTTCTGGAATGGGCCGCATCAAGCCTATCTTCAGCACAGGATAGAGGGTGGCGAGGCCCGTTGTAGTCTGTGTCTTATGCCAGGACGAGAGGGGTATGCCGCTTTGTGCAAAGACCTCTATGGCCCGCATCAGGCGTGTGAGGTCGTTTTCGTGAATGCGTTGAGCGGAGACCGGGTCTATTTTTTGTAGGTATTCGTGCAGGCTTTTATTGCCATAGTGTAGGCCAATGAGTTGCAATGTATGTCTGATGGCTGCATTCTGGCCAGGACATTGCGTCAGACCATTCAATAGGCTGTAGAGATACATGTTGGTGCCGCCCACCAAGACCACATTTTTCCCTTTATTTCTAATACGCCTTATGGTGAGGAGGGCAAGGCGAATATATCGAGCCACATCATTGGGTTCATCTGGTTCCAGGATATTTATGAGATGATGCGGCACCTCTGCCAGCTCCTGTGGCGTGGGTTTGGCCGAGCCGATATTTAGGTATTGGTAAAGCTGTACTGAATCATAATTTACGATCTCGGCATTTAATTCTTTGGCAAGTCGAATGGCAATCCCGGTCTTTCCTACGGCAGTAGGGCCTAATATGGCGATTATGGGGAAGGGGGTGGGGGAGGTTGGCTGCATCTTAGATGCGTCTTTTGATACCTGTAATCCCTTCATGTTTTAAGATATACCAGGTCTTTTGTAAGAGATTCGACATGATTTTGGGGTTACTTACGGCTGTCTTAAGTAGCTTTTTTATGTTGTTGGGTCTGATGTCTGTGCCTAAATATCCTGGGCTGAGGCGTCCAAAGAGTTTTTCAATCTCTGATGAGTCAGTCCCATTTTTAAAAAGACTTGGGTATTCAACGGGTGCCTGCATTCTCCACCAGGCCAAAAAACCGTTGGCATCAAATGGATCCGGAAAGGCCTGTTGTAGGTCTTGTCGCTCTCTATACACGATTCTCTGTATCGGTTCTATGAGTGTGCCATCTGAAAATCGTGCAAACGCCCATGGGATTTGGGCCAATGGGTCCTTGCTCAGCTCTTGTGTTTGTTTTTGGTACCAGTTGAGAAGCATTGTGACTGACTTATTTGTACCTATATTCTTGATCACCATGAGGTCATGGGCGCCGCTGTCGAACCCTGTAAAATGATAAAAACCCAGTGGTTCATCATTTACAAAGAAACCCCTTTCAAAATCGCCTGATAGGTGCCGATGAGTAAGATTCCATGAGGCCACATTATGTCTTGGTGAACGCATGATGGCAACACCTTCGAAAAAGGCGGGGACCAGGTCAATCCATCTTTGATCCGTAAATAGACCGTTTTTTATGTCTGCTCTGCAGAAGTGATAGAGCCTATTCGCCCACCAGTTTGCAAAACGACGGCTTTCGTCATTGATTGTTATCCCCAAAAAACCCAGGTTATAAACCCCGTGTTTTAGTGCACATATTTCATTATCCATTACAGCATTCAGGGTTTCTTCTGGTTCAGTCAGATGTGGCGTGAGCAAAAAGGTGCTTTCATTCAAGGCAGTTATGATATCATTTAGGTGAGAAAAGACTACTGTATCGGGGTCTAAGTAAATAATATTTGAGGTTTCTGGGAGCTCCATGAGCCTTAAGAGGGTGAAGGGTTTGATAGCAGTGGCCAGTTCGACTATATTGTGACAAAAGGCCCATGCCTTCCAGTGCGGAATACCCAGTTCAGCTATAGGCCAGATTTTGTCAAATGGTTCTTGGGAGAGGTCAATTTCAGGCTTTAATTCGTCTGCAAGGGCTAAATGTAGTATCCAGTCAGGATGGAATTTACGAATGGATTGAAAGAGTAGTCTTACCTTGGGAATATAATTACATGCTGAACTTGTAAAAAGGTGAATTTGTTTCATCTATTCATTTCCTGTTCTATAAGCTTTTTATGAAATTGTTCAATTTGTTCCAGAATTTCATTGGGGGTACTGTCATAAGATATTATAAGTCCTTTATGATAGTTTTTAATTTTTTCAGCTTGGGCACCAATATCAAAACAGACTAATGGAACTTCCATATCGATTAATTCTTGAGTTACATATGAGAATGTTTCTGGACATATTGATGGCATTAAAAATATATTGGCTCCTATTTTCTCTACAATTATTGGCAATTCATCTGATTTATATGGCCCAGTAATAGATACGATTTTAGAATCACATGGTAATTCTATTGAACCTATTATGGAAATAGATATTGTTTTTCCTTCTTTTTTAATTATATTTGATAATTCTTGAATAATTTTGGCTCCCTTATGTATGTTGATATGACCTACTACTCCAATGTGTAATGCTTTGTTTATAATGATTTTTGGATATTTTATTGGTTTCTTGACAGTATGTGGTTGAATTTTGAAGCTATTATCCGATAATGATGGATAAGCCTTTTTTATAATGTTTTTAGAAGATGCCGAAAAACATAATATCTGTTCTGCCTGGATTAAACACATTTCCCATCTTTTTCGCCATAGTTTTATATCTGCAGCAGTAAAGAGTGTTATAAAACCTTCCCTATTGTTTTTGAGACATGTATTACAAATATTTATATCTGGTACATTACAATAACGACCATTTTGATTTAATAAAAATGGAGATGGACATACTACAAAATAATCATTGATATTTATAACCATTGGTATATTATAAGCTTTTGAAAGATTTGTTAGAAGTATTGGTATATCTTCTGGTTTTCCAAAAGATACAGCAGTATTGTAAATAATTTTTTCTATTTTGATTAAATTTGCTATTTTATATATCTCTTCAATTGAAGATAATTTATATCTCTTTTGTGTATTTGTGGTATGTATTTCCAAAATATATTGTAATGATAATAGATGATATGTTAATAATAATATAATCTTCCCTTCTTCAAGATATTTTTTACTTAATGTATTTCTATATTTATTAGCACCACCACCTAATTCATGGTCAATAATAAGTATAGTTTCAGCTATATTATATTTTTTAATGTCATACAATATTTTTCCAGTATCAAATGTTGAGTCTGATAGATTCGTTATATTCCGCTTTATTTTTTCTATTAGTATATTAGGTTTTACTCTTTGTCTCAAAAGCTCAGTTAGTCTTTTGAATAATACTTTATAAATATAATATTTTTTTTGTGTAGTATGTGTCGCTGATGATGTGTCAAGATATTCTAATGGTGCAATAATAGTGATAATTTCTCCATTTGTCATTTTAATCTCTAAGTTAGCAGTTATAATTTTGCTTGCATCCCAAGCACCATAGACTACAAAACCACATGCCTTTGCATTTTCTATATTTGGAAAAAGTTTAGTTACATCTTCTCTATATTTACCGTATTCAACAGGTAATCGGCTTATTTTACCATTTTCTAAATTAAGTAATAGATTAACATCATTAATTTTTATGTCTGGATGAAAAAGCCATCCAAAGCCAAATAAACTATTTCTTCTGCATAACAGGGCATCAATGCCATATTTAATTGTTGATTTCATGGTTATCGGGAATAATATTTAATTTTGTTAAAATACGCCATGTCCAGTGCTGTTTTATTACTTGGATGTATTTTTTATAATTATCCAATTCTTGAGATAGTTTGTGTATAATATTTAATCTTTCTATAGCGAGTTCTTCGGCGTTTTTTAGGGCATTTTCAGTTAGTTGTAGTTGATTTAATCTTTCTATAGCGAGTTCTTCGGCGTTTTTTAGGGCATTTTCAGTTAGTTGTAGTT
>Ga0209162_1000258_pt1 | contig 58538 bp, 45 predicted proteins | sample YNPNPMetaG_FD_187121 | JGI IMG/M metagenome (GOLD analysis project Ga0209162, IMG submission 187121) | Anoxygenic and chlorotrophic microbial mat microbial communities from Yellowstone National Park, USA - YNP NP MetaG (SPAdes) (version 2) ...
TGGCCGCCATCCTCCGGCTGCCGGAGGGATGGGAAGTCGTCGCCCTGCTGACGGTGGGCTTTCCGGCCGAGCAGCCAGAGCCGCCGCCGCGCAAGCCGCTGGCGGAGATTGCTCACTATGACGTGTTCGGCAACCAGAAAGGCGGGCGGGCCGAGGCGGGGCAGGTCGGCGGCGGCTGGCTGGCGCGCCTGCTGCGTCGCCTGCGTGTCAGGGCTTAGGAAAACCCGGCGCTCTCAGCGGTATCTGTTGTGGGGTGGGCTTAGCCCGCCCTACGGCGGGGTCACAGACCCCGCCGGAGCGGAGGATGCCGGAGCGGAGGATGCCGGAGCGGAGGATTTGACGACGAGCGCAGTTGGCCGCAGCCAGCGGCGATCTCGGCGCCGCGCCGCTGGCGCATGGTGTGCGGGATGCCAGCAGCGTCGAGTACGGCGCAGAAAACCGCCTCCGCTTCCGCTGTGGCTGGCCGACCGGCGTAGCCGGCGGTGGGATTGAGGCGGATCAGATTGACGTGGGCGTCCAGCCCGCTCAGCCGCGCCGCCAGCGCCTCGGCCTGGGCGCGGCTGTCGTTCACCCCGTCGATCAGTACCCACTCGATCAGCACCCGCCGCCCTGTCCGCGCCGCATAGTAGCGCAGGGCAGCGAACAGCTCGTCCAGCGGATAGCGGCGGTTGACCGGCACGAGCTCGTCGCGCAGCTCGTCGGTGGCGGCGTGGAGCGAGACGGCCAGGCGAACACGCGGCCCTTCGTCGGCCCAGCGCAGGATGCCGGGGACGATGCCGACGGTGCTGAGGGTGACGCGCCGCGGAGCAAGGCCCAGGGCGCGCGGGTCAAGCAGGCGGCGCAGCGCCGCGAGCGTCGCGTCGATGTTCAGCAGCGGCTCGCCCATCCCCATCAGCACGATGTTGTGCAGCATCTCCCCCGCCGCAGCCAGCTCACGCTGAAAGTGCAGCGCCTGGGCGACGATCTCGCCAGCCGAGAGCTGACGGACAAAGCCCATCTGTCCCGTGGCGCAAAAAGCGCAGCCGCAGGCGCAGCCGACCTGGGTGGAGAGGCAGGCGCTGCGCCGCCCGCGGTAGCGCAGCAGCACCACTTCGATCCGTTCGCCATCGGCCAGCTCCAGCAGGTCTTTACGCGCCCCGCCGTCGGCGCTCTCCTGGCGCGCGATCAGCCGTGGCCAGGGGAGGGTCACCTCGGCAGCCAGGCGCTGGCGCAGCGAAGGGGGGAGCGCCGTCATCTGCTCGAAGGTGAGGGCGTGCTCGCGGTAGAGGCCGCGCCAGACCTGGCGTGCCAGCGTGGGAAGCTCCCCCCAGGCCGCCAGCAGCGCGGTCAGCTCATCCAGGTCGAGTTCCAGGCAGTTGACCATGCGGCTATCATACCCGCTTGGGGCGAAATCGGCAAGGGGGCGTTTGACAGATGCTATTTCATGGTGTACAATCTAGACAGGCTAGACAGGAGGATAGACATGTCGCAGGTGTGGCAATTGCAGGACGCGAAGAACAAGTTCAGCGCCGTGGTTGAGAGAGCGTTAAGCAACGGCCCCCAGGTGATCACCAGGCACGGCACCGAGGTGGCCGTCCTGATCTCGTGGGCAGAGTATCGCAGGCTGACGATGGGACAGCAAAAGCTTTCCGACTTTTTCCGCCAGTCGCCTCTGGCCCGGGTGGAGATCGATCTGGAGCGGGATACCAGCGCCGTTCGCGCGGAGCCGTCGCTATGAACTACCTCCTCGATACCTGTGTCATCTCTGAGTTGATTGCGCGAAAGCCCAATCCCCGCGTGGTGGCCTGGGTAGACAGCGTGGATGAGTCGCGCCTGTACCTGAGCGTGATTGCCATCGGCGAGATCCGCAAGGGGATCGAAAAGCTGACCAATGCCGAACGGCGGGCAGAGCTCCGGGAGTGGCTCGATAACGAGCTGCTGGTCCGCTTCGCCGGACGGATAGTGGCGCTCGACGTTGGGGTGATGTTGCGCTGGGGTGAGCTGGTGGGCAGTCTGGAGCGGGCAGGGCAGATGATGCCGGCAATGGATTCGCTGATCGCGGCCACGGCTCTGCACGGCGGTCTCGGCCTGGTCACGCGCAATGAGGAGGATTTTCAGCACGCAGGCGTGACGATTGTCAACCCCTGGCGCTAGCGGCTTCCTTCGGTTCGTTACGCCTTCCGACTCTGGCAACGGGGGCAAAAGTGCGTCCCTCGCCCGCCGACGGCAATGCGCTCGATGGGGGTCTGGCAGCGGGGGCAGGGCCGGCCCTTCTGGCCGTAGGCGGCGATCTGTCCGGCAAAGTCGCCGGGCAGGCCGCGGGCGCTGACATAGCCGCCGTCGTCCATCGTCGTGCCGCGCCGTTCGATGGCCTGGATCAGCACGGCGCGGATGGCGGTCAGCAGGCGGGCGGCCTCGTCTGCGGAGAGCGTCGAGGCCAGGCGCAGGGGGTGCAGGCAGGCGCGCCAGAGCGCCTCGTCGGCGTAGAGGTTGCCCAGGCCGGCCAGGAAGCGCTGGTCGAGCAGGAGCGGCTTGAGGCGGGCGCGGCGGGCAGCGAGCATGGCAGCAAAGCGCTCCGGCGTCAGGGCCGGGTCGAGCGGTTCGGGCCCCAGCGCGCCCAGCACGTCGGCGGGAGCGGCCGTCAGGGCCATGCGGCCAAACTTGCGCGGGTCGGAAAAGCGCAGGCGACGGCCGTCGTCCAGCGTCAGCAGGACGCGGGCATGCGGATCGTCCGCTGCGCTGGCGGGCTCGAGGATGAGGCGGCCGCTCATACGCAGGTGGACGAGCAGCGTATCGCCGCCGTCGAGTGTCAGCGCCAGCCACTTGCCGCGGCGGGAGATGGCGACGATGGTCTGCCCGCGCAGGCGGCAGGCAAAGGCTGCCTCATCTGCGCCGGCGACCGTCCGCGCCCAGCGTACCTCGACGGCGACGATGCGCCGCCCCACAATCTCTTGCAGTTCGCGGGAGATGGTTTCGACCTCTGGAAGTTCGGGCATGGTGAGGGCATTATAGGCAGTTTTTGGGGGAGAGTCAATGGGGGATGGCACAGTTCGTAGGACAACTGCGAGCAGTTGTCCTACGCCGCCGGTCAATGGCCATGTCGCGGCGCCGCCGTTTGTGGTATAATCGGGCCGATGGCCGAGTTCGTTCACCTCCACACCCATAGCTACTACTCTCTGCTCGATGGCCTGAGCAGCCCCAAGGCGCTGGTGACGCGGGCGGCCGAGCTGGGCATGCCGGCCCTCGCGCTCACCGACCACGGCGCGCTCTACGGCGCCATCGAGTTCTACCAGGCAGCCCAGGAGGCGGGGATCAAGCCGATCATCGGCATAGAAGCCTACCTGGCCCGCCGCAGCATCCACGACCGCAGCAGCGCCGATGACCGCCGTCTCTATCACCTCCTCCTGCTGGCGCAGAACCGCACCGGTTACCAGAACCTGCTCCGGCTGGCCAGCATCGCCATGCTGGAGGGGTTCTACTACAAACCGCGCATCGACAAGGAAATCCTCCTCGCCCACAGCGAAGGGCTCATCGTCACCTCAGGCTGCGGCTCGTCCGAAGTGCCGCGCCTGCTGCGCGACGGGTGCGTGGAAGATGCCCGTCGCGCCGTGGCCTGGTACCGCGATCACTTTCCGGGCCGCTTTTTCCTGGAATTGCAGGACCACGATATCCCCGAACTCGCTGCAGTCAACCGACAGGTGATCCAGTTTGCCCGCGAGTTCGACCTGCCGCTGGTCGCCACCAACGACGTCCACTATGCGCTGCGCGAACAGGCCAGCGCGCACGACACCCTGCTGGCCATCGGCACGGGCAAGAGCCTGCGCGACCCCGACCGCATGCGCATGGACGGCGAGACCTATTACATGCGCAGCCCGGCGGAGATGGCGAACCTCTTTGGCGACGTGCCGGAGGCGCTGTCGAACACCCTGCGCGTTGCCGAGATGTGCGAACTCCAGATCGATTTCGGCACCTACCATCTGCCGCCCTTCGACGTTCCCCCACCGCACACGGCCGAGTCGTACCTGCGCCTTTTGTGCGAAGAGGGGCTGCGGCGGCGCTACGGCGAGCGGGCCAACAGCGCCGAGGTGCGCCAGCGGCTGGAGCACGAACTGGCCATCATCCACAAGATGGAGTTCGACACCTACTTTCTCATCGTCTGGGACCTCTGCAAAGCGGCGCGGGAGCGGGGTATCTGGTACAATGCCCGTGGCTCGGCAGCCGGCTCGATCGTCGCCTACTGCCTGGGCATCACGATGGTCGACCCGGTGGCAAACGGCCTGATTTTCGAGCGCTTTCTCAACCCCGGGCGGGTGACCATGCCGGACATCGACCTGGACTTTGCCGACGACTGTCGTGGCGAAATGATTGCCTATGCGATCGAAAAGTACGGGCGGGAGAACGTCGCCCAGATCATCACCTTTGGGACGTTGGGGGCGCGGGCGGCGGTGCGCGATGTGGGACGGGTGATGGACATCCCGCTGAGCGAGGTCGACAACGTGGCCAAACTCATCCCCAACGTCCCCGGCAAGCCCGTTTCGATCGCCCAGGCGCTGGAGGAAGTGGCGGAACTGCGCCAGTTGTACGAGACGACGCCCTACGTGCGCAATCTGCTGGACACGGCCTCGCAGTTGGAAGGCGTGGCCCGCCACGCCTCGACCCATGCCGCCGGCGTGGTCATCGCCGACGCGCCGCTGATCCAGTACTGTCCGCTAAACCGCCCGACGCGGGGCGAGAACGTGCAGGAGACAGAAAATGGGTTGGCGCTGAGCGCCGTGACCCAGTGGCCGATGGAGCAGTTGGAGGCCATTGGCCTGCTCAAGGTCGACTTTTTGGGGCTGAGCACGCTGACGGTGATGCGCAAAGCCTGCGACCTGATCCGCGAGCGGCATGGCGTGAGCCTGGACCTGGAGTCGATCCCGTTGGACGATCCGGCGATCTACTCGCTGCTCTCCAGCGGCGACGTGTCGGGCGTCTTTCAGGTGGAAGGGACGGGGTTCCGGCGGGTGCTGCGCGACATGCGGCCCTCGCGCTACGAGCACATCGTCGCCGTGGTGGCGCTCTACCGCCCCGGCCCCATGGAGCATATCCCCACCTTTATCCAGCGGATGCACGGCCAGGAGACGGTCCGCTATCACCACCCCAGCCTGGCACCGATCCTGGACGAGACCTATGGCATCATCGTCTACCAGGAGCAGATCATCCAGATCGCTTCGCAACTGGCGGGCTATGAGCCCGGCGAGGCAGACACGATCCGCAAGGCAGTCGGCAAAAAGATCAAAGAGGCCTTGCTGGCCCATCGGGAAAAGTTCATCCGTGGGGCAGTGGCGAACAACATCCCGGCAGACGCGGCAGCGGCGATCTTTGACGACATCGAGTATTTTGCGCGCTACGGCTTTAACAAGAGTCACGCTGCCGATTACGCTGTCCTCACCTGCCAGACCGCCTATCTCAAAGCCCATTATCCGGTCGAGTACATGACTGCTCTGCTGACGGTGGAACGCGGCAACACGGAGAAGGTGGGCGTGCTGATCAACGAGTGCCGCCGCGCCGGGATCAGGGTGCTGCCGCCGAGCGTCAACTGCTCGCAGCTCGAGTTCACCATCGAAACCTGTCAGGGCCAGCCGGCGATCCGCTACGGCCTGGGCGCAGTCAAGAACGTCGGCGACGGGCCAGTGGAAGCGATCCTGGCAGCGAGGAAGCAGCAGCCGTTCAGCGACCTGGCCGATTTCTGCCGCCGCGTCGACCTGCGCCTGATCAACCGCCGCGCCCTCGAGTGCCTGATCCGCGCCGGTGCGCTGAACGACCTGGGCCAGCCAACGCGCCTGCTGATGGCGCTCGACCGCATGCTGGGCCTCAGCACCCGCCTCCACCGCGCCCGCGAGATCGGGCAGTTGAGCCTGTTCGGCGAGGCAACAGGGGTTGTCATCGAAGACGAGGCTGCCCTGCTCGCCGGCCTGCCACCCGCCCCGCAGACCTCGCTGCGCGAGATGCTGGAATGGCAAAAGGAACTCCTGGGCACCTACCTTTCGGAGCATCCTTTGGAGAGCGTCCTGCGCGACCTGAGGGAACACGTCAATTCTTCGATCGGACAGTTGCAGGACGAACCACCGGGCAGGACCGTCACCCTCATCGGTATGGTGACAGGAGTGCGGCGCTTCATGACCCGGCGCGGCCAGGAAATGGCCTTTGTCACTCTGGAGGACCCCTACGGGGCGTGCGAGACGGTTGTCTTTCCTTCAGTCTGGGAGCAGACCAGACCGCTGTGGGTGCGCGATCAGATGCTGCAGATCTGCGGCAAAGTGGATCTCCGCAACGAGCAGGCGAGCCTGCTCTGCGAATGGGCCAGGCGGCTGGAAGAGATCACGCGGCCAGCAACGCAACCTCTGCCGTCTGCGGCAGGGGGAGGGGCAGCCCGGCCCATGCAGCCAGCCGCGTCGGTGAGGCAGCGTGTCGTCCGCGTGACCATGCGCCGCTCGGCAGAGACGCGGCGCGATTACCAGATGCTCAGCGCTGTCCACGAGCTGCTGACCTCTTACAACGGTACAGACCGTTTCGAGCTGTTGCTCACCGGCGGTGCAAACGGCAACCGGCTGCTCCAGTTTCCGAACCATTCGACGCGCTACTGCCAGGAGCTGGCGGAGAAACTGGTCGACATGCTGGGGCCAGGGTCGATCGAGGTGCTGGAGGACCCGCTGTAACGTGTCGACGACCAGGCGTATGAATCAGGTGCGCGGACCGGCGGACGTAGAGACGGCGCTGCGGGCAGCGGGGGTTGCCTATCAGCGCTTCGAGGTGACGGCAGGCGCCCGCGCCGACGAGGCGGCGCACTCGCTGGGCGTGAGCCTGGGGGCGATCGTCAAAACGCTGGTCTTTCTGGCCGATGGGCAGGCGGTGGTGGTGCTCGTTGCCGGCGACCGCCGCGCCAACCAGCAGCGGCTCAGGCAGGTGCTGGGGGCGCAGCAGGTCAAGATCGCCCCGCCTGAGCGCGTCCTGGCCGAGACCGGCTATCCGGTCGGCGCGGTGCCGCCCCTTGGCCTGCCGGCCGCCATACCCGTCTGGATCGACGTGGCGCTGGCGGCGCATCCCACCGTCTATGCATCGGGCGGCGCGGTGGATGTGATCGTGGGACTCTCTTTTGCCGACCTGCTCCGCGCGAGCGGAGGGCAACTTGTCGATGTGGCCGAGGAGGGCTGATGAAGCGAATTGCTGTTCTCACCAGTGGGGGTGACGGGCCGGGGCTGAACCCGTGCATCCGCGCCGTGACGCGCATGGCCTTGCAACTGGGGGCGTCGGTGGTCGGCGTGCGGCGCGGCTATGCCGGCCTGATCGCCGGCGAGGTGGTGGAACTGGACCGCCGTTCGGTGGGCGGGATCATGGGCCAGGGCGGGACGTTTCTGGGCACGGCGCGCTGCCCCGATTTTCGGACCGAAAAGGGGCAGCGCGAGGCGCTGCGCACGCTCAACCGGCTGGGCGCAGAGGGGCTGGTGGTCATCGGCGGCAACGGCTCGCTCACGGGGGCGCTGCAACTGCACAGGATGGGCTTTCCCGTCGTGGGCATCCCGGCGACGATCGACAACGACGTGAGCTGTACCGACATCGCTGTGGGGGTGGACACGGCGCTCAACACGATCCTCGACGCCATCGACCGCATCAAGGACACGGCCTCGTCGCACCAGCGGGCTTTTCTCATTGAGACGATGGGGCGCAATTCGGGCTACCTGGCGCTGGTCAGCGGGCTGGCCGGCGGCGCCGAACTGGCGCTGATCCCCGAGTACGAGACGTCGATGGAAGAAGTGACGCGGGTCATCGAGAACTCGTATGTGCGGGGCAAGGCGCACTGCATCATCGTCGTGGCCGAGGGGTGGAAGCCCGGCACGCGCGCCCTGGTCGATTACCTCAAGCAGCGCGAAGACGAGCTGGGTTTCGAGATTCGGCTGACCGTGCTGGGACACATCCAGCGAGGCGGCAAGCCGTCGGCCTTCGATCGCCTGCTGGCGACGCGGATGGGGGCGGCGGCGGCGCGGGCGCTCGTCGGCGGTCAGCACGGCGTGATGATCGGCTGGAACGACAACCGCTGCGAACCGGTGCCGCTGGAGGAGGCGGTCGCCTGCCAGAAAGAGCTGAGCCTGGAACTGCGCGAACTGGCAGCGATTATGGAGCTGTGAGGTAAGGCTGTTCGCAGCAACAATCCGAAGGTTGACATCTCTACCCCCTTGAGGTATATGGGAGGCATTCTCGCTTGGGAGGCATACAATGGAAGAAGTGATCGCGTTGGGAGGCGCGGGTTGGCGGGCGCGCCTTTTGCTTCGTCTGGCGACAGCACGGGCCGCCTTCCTGCTGGAGTTGCTGGGCCTGGAAGAAGCCGTGCTGGTCGGGGAGCGCATCTTTGATGAGTGGACCCCCAAAGACCTGATCGCCCACGTCGCGGCGTGGGATGAGCTGTTCGCCGGTCGCATCGAGCTGATCCTGGAAGGCCGCGAGGACGAGATCGTCGGCGTCGAAGCCGATGAGCAGAACGCGGTCTTTTACCAGGAGCGCCGCAACCTCTCGCTGGCCGAGGCGGTCGGCGCGCTGGGCATGGCGCGGGCCGACTTTCTCGCTGCCCTCTCCCGCCTGTCCGATGACGAGATCCGGCAGCAGCGTCATTTTCCATGGGGTGATGCCTCGGTGGCTTCGTGGGTACAGTTGGCCTATGAACACGACGAGGAGCACGGACATCATCTCCACCTCTGGCGCGAGGAGGGCGGGCTGGGCTGGAATGTCGGCCCCAAGCCGCTGCTCCTGGCCGCGCAGGCGGCGGCGCGGCAAGAGGTCCTCATCGTGGCGGCGCTGCTCCCCCCTGACGAGCGCACCACTCGCCCCGTCTGCGGCATATGGGCCCTGCGCGACTTGCTCGGCCACATCGCCGATTGGGAGTTTTTCTGCGCCGACGCGCTGCGCCGTTTTCTTGCCGGTGAGACCGACCGCGTCCTCCACGACGGCGACTATCTGGCCTGGAACAATGCCCAGGCGGCGGCGCGTCAGGACCAGCCGTGGGCGCAGGTGTGGGCGGACTTTCAGCAGGCGCACCGCCAGGTGACCGCGCTGCTGCAAGGGCTGAGCCAGGCCGACCTGGCGCGCCGCTTTCCCAATCCATGGGATGAGAACAGCACGGTCTATTTCTGGCTGGCCACTTTTGTCAGCCACGATCACGGGCACGCCCAAGACCTGCGCAAATCTCTCGAGTTGTGACTTTATCGTCGGCACGGTGTGGGTCACGGTGCTGGCAATCTGCTGCGCTCCATCAGCCGTCTGGTTGAGCTGTCGGAAGGGGTGCGCGTCTGGGGGCAGGTGCTGTTCGAGGGGCAGGACATCCGCCAGGTCGAAGACGCCTGGGGCGCACTGTTGCAGACCGACACGCCACAAGGGCGCAATCTCAAGCTCGGGCGCGACGCGCTGGTCAGCCTGGGCATCGAGACGGGGATCAGCCTGCGCTATGGATCGGTGGTCGACCAGATTCTGGCCGAGATCCGCGAGGGGGAATACGAACTGGTGGCGCTGGGATCGACCTATGCCGCGCGCAGCCTGCGCCGCTATTTCGTGCGCAGCATCACCGACCTGGTCGTCGAGCAGGCCGGACGGCCGGTGCTGGTGATGCGCAACGTGAGTTAATGTAAATCCAGCCGATTTCAAGTACAAATCCAATGCGCATGGGGTAAAACGGGCTCACGATCACAAAAAAAGGAGCACAAGATGCGCGAGTCACGCCAGACCGCTTCCAGGAATGGGGCAGTTCCCCCCTGGACCGCTTTTCGCAAGCCCACTGAGAGCGTGTTGAGAGCCAGGCTGACCCCTCTCCAATATCGCGTCACCCAGCAGAATGGAACAGAGCCCCCTTTCCAGAACGAGTATTGGGACAACCACCAGCCGGGCATCTATGTCGACGTGGTTTCGGGGGAGCCGCTGTTCAGTTCGCTGGACAAGTTCGATTCCGGCAGCGGCTGGCCCAGCTTTACCCGGCCGCTGGAAGCGGAGAACATCGTCGAGGTGGAGGACAGGTCATGGGGGATGGTTCGGGTGGAAGTGCGCAGTCGCTATGGGAATTCGCACCTGGGCCATGTCTTTCCCGACGGTCCGGCGCCCACGGGCCTGCGCTACTGCATCAACTCGGCCGCCCTGCGTTTTATTCCCCTGGAAGAATTGGAACAGGCAGGATATGGCCAGTACCTGCGCCTCTTTCCGCCGCTCGACGCGGCCGCGCCTGGTGATACAGAAACGACGTAACAGCTCGAGGCCGGATGATCGGGGTGTTCGAAGCAAAACATTGTCACCCTGAGCGCAGCGAAGGGTCTCGTTGCGACACGGATTCCTTGTAACACGGATTGTTTTTCTGTGACCCGGCAGCCCCCACTGCTTCGAACACCCCGATCGGGTCTGCGTTTCCCTTATTTCCCCGTTTGTGCTAAAATGTGTCCCTGGCTTCTATCACAGTAGCACTGCACTTGAATGTGGTTGACATCTTTAGCCACAGATTACACAGATTACACAGATTACACAGATTTTGATTATAATCCAGGTGATCTGTGTTGAATCGAGTAGATGCGAGAGCGACCCCGGTGTGGTGCTACCTCTATCACTGAGAAGGGAGAAATGCTATGAAAGTACTATCCTTTATCCCCGAACTCTGTGTTGGCTGCCATGTCTGTGAAGAGGTTTGCTCCGAGACGTGGTTCAAGGTCGTCGACCCGGCCAGGTCGCGCATCCGCATCATAGAAAAAGACGGCAGCATGAGCGCCCTCTACTGCGTCCAGGCAGGCGACTGTATCGCTGTCTGTCCGGTCAATGCCCTGTCACGCAACAAGCAGGGCATTGTCTTGCTGAAGAAGAAAGAGTGCGTGGGCTGCCTTTCCTGCGTCGGCTTCTGCCCCTACGGGGCCATGTTCTTCCATCCCGACGAGACCACGCCGTTCAAGTGCGTCGCCTGCGGCAAGTGCGCCGAGGCCTGCCCGGCCGGCGCGCTGGAGATCGTCGAAGTCGAAACGCCGTCTGCCCCTGGCGTTCAAGCATAAGGAGAGAAGCCATGTCTGATCGCAACATCCTGACCGAGTTTACATACGAACGGCCAACTGTCGAGCGAGGGTATGCAGGCCAGACCCTCTACGTCGACGTGTCGGACAGGCGGGTGGCCGCCAGGCCGGTCACGGCGATGATGAAGGAAAAGTTCGTCGGCGGCCGCGGCTTTGACCTGTGGCTGTTGTGGAACGGCGTCAGGGACACCACCCGCTGGAACGACCCGGAGAACGAGATCGTCATCTCGACCGGCCCCTGCGGCGGCACGACCCAGTACCCCGGCTCGGGCAAATCGATCGCCGTGACCATCTCGCCGCTGACCGGCATCCCGATCGACTCGAACGTCGGCGGGCACTTTGGGCCCTATCTAAAGTTTGCCGGCTGGGATGCCATCGAGGTGCAGGGCAAGGCGGAGAAGGACGTCATCATCTACATCGACGGGCAGGCGGGCAGGGTGACCATCGAGGAAGCTCCCGCCGATGCGCCCACCGATACGCACCTCCTGGGCCCCTGGCTGATGGCGCGCTACGCCCAGAGCGAGGAGGACCGCGAGCTTACCTCGATCGTCTCTGCCGGCACCGGCGCCGAGCACGCCCTGATGGGCTGCCTCAATTTCAGCCTCTATGACCGGCGGCGGCGCGCGCTGCGCTACAAGCAGGCCGGACGCGGCGGCATCGGCACCGTCCTGCGCGACAAAAAGGTCAAGGCCATCGTCGTGCGCAGCCCGGGCGTCAGCGGCGACGCCAATCACCCGGCCGACCTGGGCCGGCTGCAGGCCACCGGCGCCGAAATGCACCGCGAGGTGCGTACCTTCGACGATAAGCAGAACCGCATGCGTCGGCGCGGCACGCCCTACCTGGTGCAGATCATGGACGACTATGACCTGCTGCCGGTGCACAATTTCAAGTTCGGCTCCCACCCCGACACCCCCAAGATCAACGGCGACGTCTGGGAGGCGCGGATGACCCAGGGCCTGCCCGACGGTTGCTGGTACGGCTGCACCGTCTCCTGCGCCCACGCCGTCGATGGCTTTGAGCTCAAGACCGGGCCGTACAAGGGGGAGAAGGTGATCGTCGATGGGCCCGAGTACGAGACCGTCGCCGGCGTCGGTTCCAACTGCGGCATCTTTGACCCCGACGCCATCCTCGAGATCAACTTTTACTGCGACACCTACGGCATCGACACCATCTCGTTCGGCACGGCGATGGCCTTTGCCATGGAGTGCTACGAGGCGGGCATTCTGGACAAGGACAAGACCGGCGGGATCGACCTCTCCTTCGGCAGCGCGGCCGGCGCGCTGGAGGTGCTGCACCAGATGTCGCGCGGCGAGGGCTTTGGCCTGATCTTTGGGCTGGGCATCCGCCGCATGCAGGACTATTTCATCGAGCACTTTGGCGCCGACCCCGGCTTTGTGCGCGACATTGGCATGCAGGCCAAGGGGCTGGAGTATTCCGAGTATCTGACCAAAGAGTCGCTGGCCCAGCAGGGCGGCTATGGCCTGACCAACAAGGGTCCCCAACACGACGAGGCCTGGCTGATCTTTATGGACATGGTCAACAACGAGCTGCCCACCTTCGAGGACAAGGCCGAGGCGCTGCACTACTTCCCGATGTGGCGCACCTGGTTCGGCCTGTGCGGCTTTTGCAAGCTGCCGTGGAATGACGTGGTCGATCCCAAGAACAAGCTCACGCCGGAACCGCAAAAGATCATGCACCACGTCGAGAACTATCGGCAGATCTTTATGGGCGTCACCGGCCTCGAGATCACCTATGACGACATGATCACCATGTCTGAGCGGGTCTATAACTTTCAGCGCGTTTTCAACATCCGCCTGGGCCACGGCCTGCGCGCCGATGATGCCGTCCCCTACCGCTCGGTCGGCCCGGTGACGGTGGAGGAATACGAGTCCCGCGCCGCACGCTACGACAGCCAGCTCCGCGAGTGGCTGGGATTGGACCCGACAACAATGACGGTAGAGGAAAAGATGGCGGCGCATCGCAAGTACCGCCAGGAGCGCTACGAAAAGCTGATCGACGCCGTCTACAAGCGCCGTGGCTGGACCGAGAACGGCGTGCCGACGCTGGAAAAGCTGCGCGCTCTGGGGATGGACCTTCCCGAAGTCGTCGCAGTCGTCGAGAAGCATCTCTAGGCGATGATCCGCATCAACAACCGGGACGAGATAGACTGGGAGGAGGGCCTGACCGTCGCCGCGCTGTTGGAACGGCTGCGCTACTCTTACCCGCACATCATCGTCACTATCGACGGCCAGGTGGTGCACACGGAGGAGTACGAGAGCCGCCTCATCCCCGACGGCTCGAACGTGCGGCTGATCCACCTCATCGCCGGAGGATAGAGCTGCAACCACAGAGACCTCCGCGGCCTTTCAGACCGCGGAGGTCTCTTCTTCCCACTCCCAGAACCAGTAGGCCAGGGCTTTCCACCTGCCCCAGCGCGCAAAGGCCGCTTCGACCTGGCGCGGGCCGACCGGCTGATCGCCGTGCCACTGGCGGGCGACGAGCTTGCGCGCCCAGGCGTCGACGGGCAAATAGTCGTAGCAGCCCAATAGCATCAGCGCCATCGCCGCGGCATACTCCCCCACCCCTTTGATCTGCCGCAGCCTGTGGTAGATGTCAGCGCTGCTGCGGTTGTTGTCCTTCATGCTCTCCAAGTCCAGCGCGCCATCGGCGACCTGGCGAGCCAGCGCAGCCAGGGCGGAGGTGCGATAGCCCAGGCCCATGGCTTGCAACGCGTCTTCCCCCGCCCTGGCGATCTGCGCAGCCGTCGGAAACGCGTTGCGCGAGGGGTCGGTGGGCAGGGGGTCGCCCAGGCGCGAGGTGAGCGCGCTGACCATGCGCACCGTGCCTGCCCACGTGGTGTTGGTCGTGAGGATCGTCTTGACCAGGTCCTCGAAAAAGGTCGGGCAGCGCAGGAGCCGTCCCAGCGCCTGCGCCTCGACGTGGGCCAGCGCGGGCTCGCCGCGGGCCAGCTCGTAGAAGGGGCGGAGGTCCTCGCCGAGGCCCAGCATCCACCAGACCTTGCGGCTGACCTCCTCACGCTCCGGGCCATTGAGCGGCTCGCGCGCCGTCACCGTGACGCCGTCGCCGGCCTCACTGATGAACAGTTCGATGACCCGGCCGTTCTCCAGCCGTTCGACGCGCGTCAGCGTCCTGGTCTGGGCATCGGCGGCAAATGGCGGCAGGTAGACCCACCCGTGGGATTCGACAACGGCCCACAAAGAGAAGGGTGGACAGGCTGAGAGATGGAGACGCAAGCCATCACCTCCTCGACTGCAGTTGCTCCCCAGCATAGCACAAAGCGAGGGAAGGCGGCGTTCCAGTGCGGTTACGGTTTGGTGAAGGCGAAAGCTCTATGGCTCGCGGAAGCGGGCCTCGAGCTGCTCCAGCAGCTCGGCGGCTTCGACCAGCTTGTCCAGCGGGTTCTGCTCGCCGACAAAGTAGCGATAGTCGCAGGGCATCACGTCCAGCACGCTGACCAGGCTCTCAAAGTGGTCGCGCAGGACGCTGGGGCTGATCCCATAGAGTTCGGCGATCTCGCGCTGGGTCACGGGTCGCAGGTTGACCTTGCGCACGGTATAGTCGAGGGCGGCGGCCCACGTCTCGGGCTTGCGGATATTGACCGTCTCGCGGCCCAGGGCGATGCGGTATTCGAGCCACATATGCAGCGCCGCGCCGATCTCTTCGATGGGCATGCCGGCAGCAGACATCTTTTCGGTGACGATGTTTTCGACGGGGTCCAGACCGCTGGCAAACAGTTGCATAAAGCGCTCGGCTACCTCGGCGTTGGGTTCCAGGCGCAGGAACTCGGCCAGGGCGCGCAGGGCCTGATCGAAATCGCCAGCGCGGGCCAGGGCTTTGGCCAGGTTGAGGAGATAATCAGCCTGGTCGGGCGCCAGGCGCACGGCAGCACGGAAGCGGTCGACCGCCCGGTCGATGTCCCAATTCTGGTAGGCCTCCAGCCCATCCTGGTTATAGGCCGCGGCGCGCTTTTCCTGCTGAAGTTTGTCCTTCTCCATAGCAACCTGCTTGTGGGTGGTTTGCATGGACATTATAGCACAGCCTGGGAGGGAGGGCAAAGGTTGTCGGTGTGTCGCGTATCGCGTATCGCTTATCGCTTATCGCTTATCGCGTATCGCGTATCGCCTGTTGTTGCGTCTCTGGACGCGTCGCCGGTGGCAATCCGCCGGGCCGCCCGGCGGGCGACCCGGCGGACGAGCCAGCGGGCGACCCACCGGGTCGCCCCTACGGGCGCATGACCAGCGGCAGGCAGGCGGTGAAAAGCGGCCTGACCGCAAAACTTGCCTGGGCCTGGCCCGCGCCGCCGCTGGCGGAGGAGAACGCGACGGTGTTGGTGAGGGTCTGGCCATGCAGCGCCCAGTCCATGTCCACGGTGGCGGTAAAGACGATGGTCAGCCCGGCGCTGGCAGGCAGGTCGCCGCGCCAGGTGACGACGCCCGCGTTATAAGCTGCGCCGCTCTGCTCTATCCAGCCGCCAAAGGTGACGCCAGCGGGCAGCGTGTCGGTGAGGACAACACCTTCAGCCGCGCCGTCGCCGCTGTTGTGCAGAGTGATGGTGTAGACGACCGCCTCTCCCAGATCGACCTCATCGACAGGGAACACAGCCTTGTCCAGGCTCAGCGCCGGCGCGGGGGGGACAAGGATGGCCCCCCACAGCCCGTCCAGGTCGCTCACCACGATCTGCCCACTGCCGACGGCATAGGTCCCGCCGTTCAGCGCGTCGGCAAGGACGGTGCCGTCGGCCAGATAGCCGCTCACGTCGACGGTGACGGTGTGCGCGGCGGCGTCGCGATTGATGACCACCACAGCCACGTCGTCGCCCAGACGGCGGCCATAGGCGTACAGCGCGTTCGCGTCGTCAATCAGCAGCGTGTCGAACGAACCGGTGCGCAGGGCCGGGTGACGGTTGCGGATCGCCCCCAGCAGGGCATAGTGCTCCGCCATGCCGGGGCGGGCCTGGTAGTAACCGGGCGTGTCCTCCCAGGGGAAAGGCACGCGGTTGTAGGGGTCGTCCTCCCATTTGTCGTTGTACCAGCCGGCCCGCCCCTCCAGGCCGACCTCGTCGCCGTAGTAGATCGTCGGCGCGCCGGGCATGGTGAACTGGAGGATCGCCATCAGTTTCTGGCGGGCGTCGGTCTCGGCGACTGTCAGGTCGGTGGCGGGGTCGTAGGGCAGGGGATCGCTGTCGTCATAGCCTTTCTGCCACTTGCTCAGCACAAAGCGGACGCGGTTGGTGTCGTGCGAGCCGACCAGGTTGACCATGGCATACCAGGCTTCGGGCGGATAGTCCTCCTGAATCTGGCGCAGCCAGCGGTCGAACTGGCTGACGGTGATGGGGTAGAGGGTGCCGCCGGAGGAATTGGCGTTGTTGTCATTGTCCCAGTAGACGCGGTCGCGCAGAAAACTGAGCAGCGCGCTGCGGAAGCGATAGTTCATCACGCTGTCCCATTCCCTGCCCAGCAGCCACGAACGGGCGTCGCCCCATTCCTCGCCAAAGATGACCGCTTCGGCGTTGGCGGCCTTGACCGTCTGGCGGAAGCCTTCCCAGTAGGTGTTGTGCGGATCGTACCATGCGCCGCCGTCGACATCGCCGCCCACGTCGAGCCGCCAGCCGTGTGTGCCGGAGACAACCCAGCGCCCGCCGATCGAGGCGTTGCCGTCGCCCCAGAAATAGGCGCGCACTTCAGCCTGGCCGGAGCGCAGGCGGGGCAGGGTGTCATAGATCCACCACATCTCGTAATCGTCGGGCCAGTTGTTGAAGGTGTACCAGTCGAAATAGGGCGAACTCATCGACTCGTAAGCGCCGCTATCGTCGTCAAGGCCGAGGGCGGTTGGGTTGCCGTCCGCGTCCCAGCGGCTATATTTGTCGAAATAGACGCTGTCGGACGAAGTGTGGTTGAACACGCCGTCGAGGACGACGACCATGCCGCGCGCCTGGGCGGCAGCGATGAGCTGCTCGAAGGCAGCCTCCCCGCCCAGATGCGGATCGACCCGGCCAAAGTCGGTCGTGTCGTACTTGTGGTTGGAAGGCGAGAGAAAGATGGGGTTGAGATAGAGCGCGGTCACGCCCAGGCTCTGCAAATAGTCCAGCTTCTCGGTGACCCCCTGCAGGTCGCCGCCATAAAAGTCCTCGCTCCAGCGGTTCTGCAAAGGGCCGGCGGCGCGCGGGTCAAGCACGGCCGAGTTCCAGGTCGTGTAGGTGATGCCGCGGTCCGGCGCATAGACAAAGTGCGTGCCGGAAATGACATTGTTGGCCGGCTCGCCGTCGCGGAAGCGGTCGGGGAAAATCTGGTAGATGATGCCGTTCTTGATCCAGTCGGGCGTGGTAAAGCTGGCGTCGTAGACCGTCAGGTCGAAGGCATCGCCGTAGGGGTTGTCGTCGCTGGCGCGGCCCCAGCCGTTGCGCCCGTCATAGACCACGTCGTCGAGATACCAGTCGACGTCGCTGCCATCGGCCACCTCGAACTTGTAGAAAAGAATCGTCGGCGTGACCGGCAGGGTCACCTCGACCTCCCAGTACTCGTGGGCGCCCGTCGGATCGGTGATCACGGAAGAGACAGCCATCGGCAGAGCGATTTCGGACAGGTTGGCCGGCCAGCCGTGGAACGTGACGCCGGTCAGGTCGCCAGCGCAGGCGCGCAGGCGCAGGGTGACGGTCGAGCCAGCCGGGCGCGCCCCGAAAGGATCGCGGTAGTCCAGGTCGCGGGTGTTGTGGCCCAGGCAGCCCCACCAGACGTCATTGTCGTGGCTGGCCGAGCCCTGGGTGACGTGAACGGTGTCGCTGTCGCTGCCGCTGGCGTTGGCGGCGATGACGGTGATGGTGTTGAGGCCATTGTTCAGGGCCACTGTCTGACTGAAGGCGCCGCTGAGGGGATCGACCGTGGGCGTGTAGACTGTCCCGTTGACATCGACGGTGACCGTCACATCTTCGGCGGGGGCGGCAACGCCTGTCACGTCGGCGACGGTGGCAATAAAGTGCTGTCCCTCGTAGGGCGCGGTGATGGTCACCAGCGGCCCGTAGGTGACGTGGCGGACGGCGCGGCCTATGCCGACCAGGCTGACGGCGGTAGCAGTGAGGGTGTTGGCGCCAGGACTGAGGGTGATGGACTGGGTAAAGGTGCCCTGCGCGTCCAGTGTGGGGGTAAAGGTAGCCGTCCCGTTCAGCGACAGGGTCACGGTGACCTGTCCCGTGGGCGTGACATAGCCGGTTACGGCGATCGGCGCGCGGACAAAGTGGGCGCCTTCGGCGGGAGCGGTCAGGATGACGTCCTGTGTGGAGACCAGGGCATAGGTGGCCAGGAAGCGCTGGGTTGTCGGATCGTCCCAGCCGGTGGACTGGTCGTCGCTGGGGACAGTGTCATAAGCTCCTTTGCTGGGCCCTGTCTGGGTCGCGTAGAACTGGAGGTGGATGGGCAGGTCAGCGGCAAAGGTCACGCCCAGGTCAGAAAAGGGAATGGCGAACTCGACGCCGCTGCCGCTGGCGAAGGCGATGCGCTGGCTGACCATCGCCCCGCCGCTGAGGCCGCCCCAGTTGGAGCCGGCGCCGGTGGCATAGTCGCTGCCGTTCCACCGGCGCAGTTCGGTCCAGCCGTTGTCGCTGTATCCACAGCAGTCACGGCCGACGATGTTGCCGCGCAGGATGCGGTCGGGGATGATGCGGTAGGCCAGCGGCATGGGCGGCTCGCCGACGTTGGCGTGGGTCGCCGTGTAGGCCAGAGTAATGGCGCTGCCCCAGGGATCGGTCGGCACTGTGCCGCCAGTGGCGGTGTACTGGCCCGTGGCCAGCACCAGGGCGAACGAGCCGGTAGAGCCGCTGCCGGCGGCAGAGTCATAGGCCGGCAGGGGGACGAAAACGTAGAGGTTCTGCGTGTCGTTGGTGACATAGAGAGCGGTAAGGTCGGTCCACAGCGTGCCGTACCAGTCGGCGGGGCCAGGCGAGGCCAGGTCGCCGGCAGCGTCGCTGGCCAGCGGGGGGCCATAGGACGCATCGCCATAGCCGTCGAGGATCACCGGCCCGGCGGCAGGGGCGGCCAGCTTGTGGGGGGCTGTGGCGGGCGCTGGCGCGGCGTCGACAGCGGGGGAAGGCAAGAGGCCTGCCAGCAGCACGACAAGGGACAACAGGGACGCGAAAAAACGTTTGCTCATGATCCTCTCCCTGGTTTCTTTGTGTCTGAGCGCGGTAAAAGGGTACTCCTGGAGCGGCATTGTAGCAGAAAAGGCGGCTTTTGCAACTGATTGCTATCAGGAGGGGAACGAATATAATGGCTCCGGGAGAGGTCATTTTTTTCACCGCCGAAGAGGATGTTGATGCATCTCCTGAAGCTGGCGCGGAAGGAGGCGTTGCCTGTAGCGGGGCAGATCCCATGGGCCGCTGTCGTCGCGGCGGCGGCTCTGGCTCTCTACCTCCTCTGCGCGTGGGCTGGCGGGCATGTCGGTTTTCCCCTCGACGACGCCTGGATTCACCAGACCTACGCCCGCAACCTGGCCCTGCGCGGCGAGTGGGCCTTTGTGCCGGGCCAGCCCAGCGCCGGATCGACCGCGCCGCTGTGGACATTGCTGCTGGCGGCTGGCTATGTGCTGGGGATCCCCTACCGCCTCTGGGCCTACCTGCTGGGCGGCCTCTGTCTGGCGGGGACGGCGTTGCTGGCGGGGGCGCTGGCCGCCCGGCTGGGAGAACATCATCCCTGGCCCGCCTGGGGCAAATGGGCGGCCCTCGCCGTTGCCGTCGAATGGCACCTGGTCTGGGCAGCGGCGTCAGGGATGGAGACGCTGCTCTTTGCCATGCTGGCGCTGGCGCTGTGGACGCGCCTGCTGAGCGAACCGCTCCGCCGTCCGGTACTGACCGGCCTGCTGGGCGGGGCGCTGGTGCTGACCCGCCCCGAGGGCATCCTGGCCGTGGCGCTGGCAGCGGCGGGCATCGCCGCCGCCGAAGCGCTCGACGGCCGCTGGCGGCGCGGGCTGGGGGCCGGCCTGACGCTGGCGCTGGGGTGTGTCCTGCTGCTGGCGCCTTACCTGGCGCTGAACCTGCACCTGAGCGGCGCGCTGTGGCCCAACACCTTCTACGCCAAGCAGGCCGAGTACGCCGTCCTGCTCAGCCAGCCGCTGCTGCGACGGCTGGCCCAGGTGGGGCTGCAGCCGTGGGTCGGCGGGCAGGTGCTGCTCCTGCCCGGCCTGCTCTGGGCGATGGCCCAGGCAGCGCGGCGGAGTGGCGCGGTCCGCCTCTACTGGTGGCTGCCCCTGCTCTGGGCTGCGGCGACGGCAGGGAGCTATGCGCTGCGCCTGCCGGTCACCTACCAGCACGGACGTTACCTCATCCCCCTCATCCCCCTCCTGTTGACCTATGCGCTGGACGGCGCGCTGGCGCTCTGCCGCCGTTGGGGGACGCGGCGGCGAGCCGCTGCCCTGCTGGTCAGGGCCGTGCTGCTTGCGGCGGGGGTGCTCTTCCTGGCCTTCCTGGACCTTGGGGCGCGGGCCTATGCCGACGACGTTGCCATCATCGAAGGAGAGATGGTTGCCGTGGCCCGCTGGCTGGCGGCCAACACCCCACCTGATGCCCTGGTTGCCGTCCATGACATCGGCGCGATCGGCTACTTTGCCCCCCGTCCCCTGCTCGACCTGGCCGGCCTGGTCAGCCCGGAGGTGGTGCCCTTCATCCGCGACGAGGAGCGGCTGCTGGCCTGGCTCGAAGAGCGAGAGGCCGATTACCTGGTGACGTTTCCCTCGTGGTATCCCCTCATGACGCGCGACCCGCGCGTGGAGCTGGTCTATCAGACAGAGACAGCGGTGACGCGACAGCAGGGCGGCGAGAACATGGCGGTCTATGCCCTGCGGTGGAAGTGAAACCCCGTTGTTCTTGTCGAACTCGTTTGCTCTGGGGAGCGGGACTTTTCGCTCCTGGCGGGTCTGCGACCCGCCAGCACTGACCGGGAGGCTTTTCGCTCCTGGCGGGTCTGCGACCCGCCAGCACTGGCCGGGCGGCGGGGTCGCAGACCCCGCCGGAGCGGAAACTGGTTCGCCCCTGGCGGCTCTGTGACCCGCCAGCGCCGGCCGGGCGATTTTTCGCTCCTGGCGGGTCTGTGACCCGCCAGCACTGACCGGGCGGCTTTTCGCTCCTGGCGGGTCTGTGACCCGCCAGCACTGGCCGGGCGGCTTTTCGCTCCTGGCGGGTCTGTGACCCGCCAGCACTGACCGGGCGGCTTTTCGCTCCTGGCGGGTCTGTGACCCGCCAGCACTGACCGGGCGGCTTTTCGCTCCTGGCGGGTCTGTGACCCGCCACCGCTGACCGGGCGGCGGGGTCACAGACCCCGCCGGAGCAGAAACTTGTTCGCCCCTGGCGGCTCTGTGACCCGCCAGCACTGGCCGGGCGGCGGGGTCGCAGACCCCGCCGGAGCGGAAACTGGTTCGCCCCTGGCGGCTCTGTGACCCGCCAGCACTGGCCGGGCGGCGGGGTCACAGACCCCGCCGGAGCAGAAACTTGTTCGCTCCTGGCGGGTCTGCGACCCGCCAGCACTGGCCGGGCGGCGGGGTCGCAGACCCCGCCGGAGCGGGATGACCTGGCTGCCGGCCAGGACGAGGGCCTGAACGCGGTTGCGTTCGGGCATGGGCACATTGCGCCGCGATGTGCAGCACGATGTCGAGGGAAATGGCACTCAGCCGCCGGGCGATGGCCTGGGAGTTGGTGTCCAGGCGATACCCGCAGATCAGCTCGTCGCCGACGGCCAGGATCGCAGCGCGCATTTACGCACTCTGGGTCAGTTGTTCCAGGAGTTGCCGATAGGCCTCGGCGTTGGGCGGGTTGAGCATGAGGATCGTCTGGATGGTGGCGATGGCGTCCTTGGTCTTGCCGGCCTGGAGCTGCAGGTCACCCAGCACGTCGAGGTGCTGCAAGGCCTGGGGGACATTTCGCGCGTCCAGATGGGCCTGGGCGAGCCACGTGCGGATAGGGATGCTGTCAGGGTGTTCGGCGACCTGTTCCTCCAGGATGGTGAGCATCTTTTGGATCAGCCCCGCTTTGCGATAGGCGCGCATCAGGTGGTCGAGTTCTGCCATCGCCCGCTGCGGCTGGTTGAAGCGGTAGTAGAGATCCATCAGCGTCAGACGAGCCTTTTCGTCTTCGGGGGCCAGATCGCGGATCTGTTCATAGACGCTGACGGCGCGGCGCCAGTCGACCCGCTGCATGTCGATGTCGCCGATGCGGTGCAGGAACTTGACCGCCCAGTTGCGTTCGCGGCTGCCGCGGGGGGCCAGTTGCAGGCCGATGTTGTACTGTTCCCTCGCCCGGTCGAGCTGGGCCATCTGGTAGTAGGCCTCGCCCAGGGCCAGGTAGTGCTCCAATGCCTTGTCGATCTCACCGTGGCTGATCAGCAGGTCGATAAGGCGGACGCGGACGGAGATGTTGAGCGGCGCCAGGCGCAGCGCGCGCTCGTACATCGCCACGGACTGGGCAAAGTTGCCGCGCACGCGGTAGACGTCGGCGATGGCCAGGAGCTTGGCCACCGCATCGTCCGTTCTGCCCATTGCCACCAGCGTCTCGGCCATCTGCCAGTGGAGCGGCAAAAAGGTCGGCGCCAGGCCGATCGCACGGTCAAGCTCATCCAGGGCCGCATAGCCCAGGCCGCGCCGCTGGTACTCCTGAGCCAGCCCGATCGCCTGAAGGATCCGCTCGGATCCGGGCACGGCGAGGATCTCGGCCAGGCTCAACACCGGCCCCTCCTGGGTCAGCGTGTCGAGCATCTCCCGCGCCCGGCTGACCTTGTCCTCCCAGCCCTTATCGCTCAGGAAAGAGATCAACGTGTTGACGAACTCGGTCGCCTGCTCTCGCTCGCCCTTGGCAGCGTGGGTCAGAGCCAACTCTTCGTAGAGCTGGATCAGGTTATCGGCCTGGGAGCGATCCACCGTGCCCAGGTCGACGATCTTGAGCACTTCGAGAAAGTGGGCGAGGGCCTCTTCGATGCGGCCCAGGGCGCGATAGCACTCGCCCATAGCAAAGTGGCTGCCCAGGCGGTATTCGGGGTCCCTGGCCGAATGCTGGAACTGACCCAGCGCGTCCTCGAAGCGCATCTGCTGCTGGTACAGGAGGCCCAGGTTAAAGTTGACCGCGGTCTGGATGACGCCTGCCTCGAGCACCCGTTCATAGCCACGGATGGCTTCCTCGATGTCGCCCCGCGTCTGGGCGTCGAGGGACTTGCTGATCATCGCGTCGACCTCGCGCTTGGAGAGGGGGCGCATGACCAGCATGCCGGTCTGGGGAGGAATATCGCTAAAAACGGTTTCGGCCAGCTCGGCCAGCGCTTTCTGGCGGGCGGCCTCGGCAGGGTTGCCGCCCTCTTCCAGGTTTTCCAGATCCTCCTCGTAGTCGATACCAAAAACAGTGCGGTCGAGTGCGGGCGGCGTTTCTTCGCCGCGGAGTAACTGGTTCATCAACGCCTGGACCTGCACGTTCTGCGGGTCGAGCTTGAGGGCGTGGCGGCATATTTCGAGCGCCTGTTCCTTCTGGCCTTTCGAGTAATAGATCGTCGCCAGGGCCAGGTACTCGTTCAGCGCCTCCTGGTTTTTGCCCAAGGCCAGGCAGGCGCGCAGCAACTGGACATGGGCCTGGATCGAGTTGGGATCGACGCGGACGGCGTCTTCCAGCCGCCTGAGCGCCAGTGTGGGAGCCTTGCGGCGGCCGTGGCGTTCGGCAGCCTCCAGATAGGCTCTGCTCGCTTCCTGGAAGCGTCCCAGGTGTTCCAGAATCTCGGCGATGTGCTCTGTGGCAGTAGGGTTGGTCTGGTCGATGCGCGCGGCCCGTTGAAACGCGGCCAGTGCTTCTTCCAGGCGTTCGGCGGCCAGGCAGGCCAATCCCAGTGCCATCAGGGCTTTGGGATCGTCCGGCAACACCGCCAGCGCGCGCTTGTAGGCGGCAATGGCCTCTACCCACTGTTCCTGACTGGCGTGGGTAGAACCCTCGCGCATGGCTTCTTCGTATGCAGATGGGTTCTCGGCCACGGAACCCCTCCGAGAGGGGGATTAGGTCAGCAGTTCGACCAGGATGCTCTTTTGCGCGTGCATGCGGTTCTCAGCCTGATCCCACAGCACCGAGTGCGGACCGTCGGCGACGCCGTCGGTGATTTCTTGACCCCGGTGGGCAGGCAGGCAGTGCATCACGATCGCCTCGGGGCGGGCGTGCTCGACCAGCGCCTCATTGACCTGGTAGGGGGCAAAGATGCGGGCGCGCTCTGCGGCCTCTTCTTCCTGGCCCATCGAGGCCCACACGTCCGTGTAGATGACATGGGCGCCGCGGACAGCTTCGACAGGGTCGTGCGTGGCAGCGACGCGGCTGCCGCTCTGGGCGGCGAACTGTTGCCCCAGCGCCCAGACGTCGGGACGCAGCTCATAACCAGGAGGGCCAGCAATGACGAAATCCATGCCCAGCTTGGTCGCCCCAAACAACAGCGAGGTGGCGACGTTGTTGCCGTCGCCGATAAAGGCCAGCTTTTTGCCGCGCAGGTCGCTGCCGAACCTTTCGACGATGGTCAGAAAATCCGCCAGCCCCTGGCAGGGGTGGCTGTAATCGGAAAGACCGTTGATCACCGGAACGCGCGAGTATTCGGCCAGCGCCAGGATGTCGTCATGGGCAAAGACGCGGGCCATGATCGCGTCGACGTAGCGGGAGAGGACGCGGGCAACGTCGGGCGTGCTCTCGCGCTTGCCCAACTGGATTTCGGCAGGGGAGAGGTAGAGAGCCTGACCGCCCAGGTGAATCATGGCCATGTCGAACGAGACGCGGGTACGCAACGAGGGCTTTTGGAAGAGCATGCCCAATGTCTTGCCGGCCAGCAGGGGACGATTGCCGCCCTCTTTCCATTCCTCCTTCAGGGCAATGGCCTGATCGAGCAGTTTTCTGATCTCTTCAGGAGTGAGATCGGCCAGGCTGATCAGATGTTTCATCGTGCGACCTCCCAGGTTGTGATGCTCCAAGTATACCACAAAGGCATCTCTCAGCCAAAGATCAACTCTTCCAGGCGGCGGATGTTCTCAGGCTCCACGTCGGGAAAGAGCAGGCCGCCCTTGACCTCGGCGCCTTCGGCCTTGAACTCGTAGCCGGTCAGGCTGAGCAGAACATCCCGCGCGCCTGTAGCCGCCTGGAAGAGCCCCCACCAGGGGCTGCGCGACCAGTTCGTATCCACCACCTGAATCTTGCCGCGCATGAGATAGATCGCGTCGGCCAGGCCGCGCCGCCGTGGGTCGGGGGTGACAAGGATCAGGCGCTTGTTGGTGACCAGCAGCAGCCATTGTTCGTGGAGCAGCATCTGACGCACGCTCTCGACGACCAGGATGGCCATCAGCGCGCTGAAAAGCCCCATCCCGGCGAGCAGAGCGGAGGGCCAGTTCAGCAGCCAGGCCAGCGCGGTTATCAGCAGGCCGATCGCCAGCAGCAGCAGGGAGATGGTCATGGCTACCTCGGCGAACTTGCGGCGGTAGCCGGCCATGTGGATCTCGAGCTGGATTTCCTCGCCCTTCAGCAGGCGCGGCGAGGGCAGGACGCTTTCCACCAGCGGCTGCAGCAGCCTGACTGCCGCCAGCCGGCGGCTGAGCCGGCGGATCGTGTTCTCTGGCGCGACGTCGCTGCTCACGGCGCTGGAATGATCAACTGCTGCCCCACCTGGATGCGGTTGGGATCGCTGATGTTGTTGCGCTGCTGGATGGCCTGGACAGTCACGCCGTACTGCCGGCTGATGCTGTAGAGCGTTTCTCCGGAAGCAACGGTGTGAACCCGCTCACCGCCCTGGATCGACATGGCAGGGGAAGGCTGAGTGGGCAGGGGAGAAGGCTGCCCCTCACCAGGCTGCTGCGTCGGCGCGATGGTGGGCGGTGGAACGGTCGGCACCGGCGGGAGCGGCGTGGCGGTGCTGACCCCCAGCGTCGAGTTGATGATCTCGCGGCTGATCTGTTCGATGTTTTCGATCTCCTCCGACTCGGCAGCGTTCTGCAGTCGGTCCTCGACCCAACCGGGCAAATAGACGTCGACAAACCAGCCGACGACGACCAGGGCAATCAGCGCGCCGAGAAAGTAGAGGATGAGCTGGACAGGCCCCTTGGCAAGAATATCCTTCTTGAAAAGAAGCCAGATCACCCACGCCCCACCAAGAATCAAGGGTACGAATTTGACCAGTTCCAAAATGTTCATGCGACTTTCCTCCTCATTTCCCCTGCTGTCGCCAGGCGGATGATAAGAAGAAGGGCAATACCCCGCTGGCAGGAAGGCCACCGGGTCGACAAAGCTGCCATTTCTCTTGTCGAACACAGCATAGTGCAACGCCAGCGTGTCGCTCCCAACGCCGCCTATGGCACCGATCCACTCCCCCCGCTCGACGGTTCCAGGCGATGCGGTCTGGGAGCGCAGACCAGAGAGCCAGACAATCCATTCGTCGTTTTCCACCTGCAGCGTCAGATGGCCCCATTGGTCGAGGTAGCGACCCAGTTCGCCCCCCATAGGGGCCACGACCAAGGAGGGGGCAGACGATTCCAGGTCGAGGCCGGGGAGCAGGCCGCAGGCTGGTGCGGTGGCCTGCTCCACGGGCGCAAGCAACGGGCTGAGGGCCGGGCGCAGCGCCGGCTCGCCATCCGTATGCGGCGCGGCAAAGCAATCCCCAACCACCGCCTCCCGACAGCGGGGAGCGGCAGCGAGCTCGGACGGCACGGCCCCCACCCGCACCCAGGTCGCCCACAGCCGATCCCTGGCTTCCTGCAACACCAGGTTGGTGGGCAGGAGAATGGACGGCTCCTGGATAGACGGGCCCGCTGCCAGTTGCGCCTGGATGGCCAGGTGAACCGGCCATGCGCCCAGCGCCTGCAGGCGGACGATCCTGCCCGTCTCGGTGCGGTGGAGCATGTTCTGGTGCGCGGCATCGTAGCCGTTCATCACATAACCGGAGCGGTCGGCGCCGATGCGCGTGTTGCGTCCGGCGTTGTAGTACAGATAACACCGCTTGAGCACCTCCGGATCGGTTGTCGTGTAGCTGACCTCGGGACAGTGCGCCTTGAAGGCGGCCGCGCCCAGCCGAAGCTGGCGGGCGACCTCCTGCGCGTCGATCGCGCCCGGCGTGAAGCAAGGCAGTTGCCCGCTGGTCACAGCCGTGTGCAGGCCCATGATCCCCTCGCAGTTCGAAGGGTTGACTGCCTGCAACCCGCCTTCCTTGTACCACAAGACCAGCGGGACCAGCGGCGGCACGTCCTCCACACGAGCTACGGCCATCGCCACCGGCGCCCAGCGAGCAACCTGCTCTTGTTGGGCGGGGGTCAGCGTATAGCGGCTCTCCAGGGCCGCGTGGGTACTGACCACCACCGTCAGGGGCAGCGTGAACGCCAGCAACGTGTCCAGGCTGCCCCTGAGCACGGTCAGCAGGAGCCTTCTTCCCTCGACCTTGAGCAGCGGCGCGATGTAATATTTTCCCCACTCCTTCAGCCACAGCGGCAGGCGAGTTAGTAAGGACATCACCTACATTCTTTACATATTCTCGAGCCTGGTCTTGAGCTCCTGCGGCGTGGCCGCCTCCACAGTCAGGTAGCGAGTGCCCGGATAGTATCGCTGGAAAAAGGCACGCAGGTCATCTCCCCACAGCGCCGGATTGATCGCGATCACGGTCTTGACGTTCAGCGCTCCGATCCCCGCGTCGTCGGCGCTGCCGCCGATGGTCCAGCGGCGCTGCTGCCACGTCGAGGTGGACACGATCGCTTCCACCCACTCGCGGCCGGCCCCCGGGGGGAGAAGGACATAGGTGCGTTCGTACTGCTCGCGCGGCAACCCCCAGACCGGTTGGGCCGGCCTGGGCTGCACCACCAGATCGACCTCGGCTGGCCGTTGCGTGCCAGCGGTAAAGGCGACGTGGTACGTGCCGGCGTCGGCCGGGGCAAAGGTCCAGCGCCAGCCCGTGCCCGGCATGCGGTTGACCGGCACGGCCTGCCCGTTCGGCGCCGTCACTGCCAGCCCCACGTTGTCAAACGTGACGTTGGCCGTCACCGTGGCCTGCACCTGCTCACCCGCCGTAGGCTCGGCCGGCTGGAAGGCGATGTTGACCTGGACGGGCGGCGTCGCTGAGGGGGAGGCGTTGGGGCTGTCTTTGATCGACAGCATATAGGAAACCGCCCCGGGGTAGGCAAAGGTATAGTCCTGGCGCGTCCAGCCGCCCACCGGCCCGATGGTGAAGGGGCAGAATCCCAACACCCAGTAATCCTGACGGGCGCGCTGATCGTACCAGCGGATGCGCTCGATGACCTCGGCTGCGGTGCCGCCGTCGGCCTGGTAGCGGTCGCAGTACCACTCGCTGATGACCAGCGGGATGACCTCGTTGCGCTGCTGGAGCAGGTGGTAGAGATAGCGGTAGCGGAAGCAAAGGGCGCCGGCCCCTTCGACCTGCGGCGAGCCAGGGATGGTCTGGCCAAAGAGATAGTCAATCGGCTTGTCGGCCCAGACGATGCCCTCGTGGAGGGTCAGGATGTGGCCGCCCTGTTTGGCCCGCGCAAAGACGCCGGTCTCGACAATAGCCTGCATCTCGTTCCATTCCGGCGTGCCGTTGTTCAGGGCAAAGATGCCGATCTTGATGTTGTTTGCCTCGGCCCGTTCCATGCATTTGATCATCAGCAGGGCCAGGCGGCGATAGCCGTCGACAGTGGGCGGGTCCGGCTCGTTGGGCACCTCCCAGTAGTCGACGCTGTTGCGCAGCGAGGGCTGCTCGTTCAATTTGCTGAGGATGGGCTGCATCAGGCCGTTGGCCAGCGTGTCCAGATTGGCCTGCGGATCGGTGACGCCCTGGCAGCCCTCCAGGCTGTGGGCAATGCGGGCCATGGTGATCGTCTGAGGCGACACGGCTTTGATGCTGGCCAGCCAGCTCAGGTCGTTGACCGCTTTGACGACGGCAAAGCGGGCGCCGCTGTTGGCCAGGGTGGTAGCATAATTGACGGCAGGGCCGCTGAGGATGCCGTGGATGCCCAGCTTGCTGCCGCGCTCGATCAGGGGATAGGCCCATTCGCCGCTGACTTCCGGCGGTTCGCCCTCCAGCACAGCGTCGTCCCAGTAGGCGTCGTTGTGCTTGAACGGCCAGAGGCAGCGCGAGCGGAGAAAGATCGTGACGGTGCTCGACTGGGCCGTGGTTTCGACCGCCGGCACCGGGCGATAGGCGTTGTAGATGTGCGCGCCCTTGCCCCAGACCACCGTATCGGCCAGCGGGTTCGTCCCGCCCGTCGGATCGATGCCCACCATGAACGTAAAGTTGCGCGCGTTCGATTCGGTGACCTGGCCTTCCTGGGCGAAAAAGTGGTTGAAGCCGACCCCGCTGCCTTCGCTCCAGCGTGGGTCGTCCTTATGAGCGCCGCTGCCCATGTTGCTCCATGCGTGCGCCCAGGCGGAAAAGCGCAGGCGGGTGCCCGGCTGAACCTGCACCTGTTGCATCAGCCCGCCGTCGTGGATGCGGAAGAAGGTAAAAAAGAGCAGCCCCTTCTGGCCTGAGTGGACCCGCGTTGCGTCTCCGGTGATCCAGGCATCCCGCACCTCAGGCTGAGCCCATCCCACGGTGTTTTGACTGTCATGCTCCACCGGCATCCCATGTTTGAACCAGACCAGCCAGCCCGGTGGGGTAAAGATGTTGCCACGGGCGGTGAGTTGGAGCTGACCGTTGGTCTCGCAGATCAGACACTGGTGCGATTGTTCTTCCGACCAGTCAGCCTCAAAGCCGCCATTGCGAATTGGGATCACGTTCATTCTGACCTCTCCTTTCTATTGGCCGATGTAGGCTCAGCCAACACCGTTGAGTATAGTGTATCACAAAGCCGCCAGTAGGACAACTGCTCGCCGTTGTCGCTACGAATCCAGGCTTGACAGGGCTGGCTTTTTCGGCTATAGTGTATACATCTCCCCGGCGAAAACAGGGGGTGACGGGCCGAACGAGGAGGAGAAGAACAGGGATGCGAGATGCACGGTGGGGTTTTGTGGCGGCTGTGGCGATCGCCGTCATGCTGTTCTCTGCCCAACCTGTCCTTGCCAGCCCGCCAGCGCACATCCCCGCAGCGCAGGCAGCGCTTTCCCCCTACTGGCCCGATGTCGTGCGGCAATGGGAGGAGCTGATCGTCCAGTACGCGATAGAACGCGGCCTCGACCCCGACCTGGTAGCTGCTCTGATCTGGAAAGAATCGCGCGGCCGCGCTGACGCCCGCAGCCCCGCCGGCGCCGTCGGCCTGATGATGGTGATGCCCTACGAAGCCGGTTTTACCTGGCGCCCTCGCGCAGCCGCCCTCTTGAACCCGGAAACCAACATCGCCTGGGGCACGCGGACAATGGCCATCATCATCCGCCAGGCTCAAGGCGACCTCCATAATGCCCTGGCTGCCTATAACGGCGGCTGGGAGCGCGCCTATAACCTTGCTCCTCAAAACTATACCGCCGATGTCCTCAGCGAGTACGCCAGCGCCGTTGCCGCGCGCTGCGGACTGCCGCTGAGTGGACACTGGGTGGCGACGATCGCAGCGGTCGACGTGCAGGCGCGCAATGTGCTGACCGTGCTGGGTCCCCAACGCCCCCTCACGCGCTACAGCGTCAGTCTGGTGGCGACGCCCATTCCCGATGCGGTCGTCAACGGCCCGCCAACAGCGTTTGTCTTTTCGCCGCCGGATGGCCGTGGCCTCTCGTCCCAGGTGGGTATCTGGATCCACCTCGACGGGATGGTGGTCTACTACCACGATGGAGAAGCAGAGTCCTCCGCCACAGGAAGGGCTCCTGTCCCCATGCCGGCCGCTGACGAGGCCTGGATACCCCAGGGAGCGCAAAAGCTGCGCCGGGCCTGAAGCAAAAGGCTCGCGTCAGAGCGGCGGAGGCTGCACCAGCCGGCCCACGCCGCTTTTTTGTGGGAGAGACAGATGAAAGCAGACCTGCTCATCCATTCCGCTGCCCAGCTCTGCACCGTGCCGCCCCATGAGGGCGGCCCGCAGCGCGGCCATCGCCTGGGCGATCTCGGCGTCATCGAGGACGGCGCGCTTGCCTGCGCCGATGGACGCATCGCTGCGGTGGGGACTACCGCCGAGGTCCGCGCCGACTGGTGGGCACCGCTCGAAATCGACGCCAGCGGGCGGGTGGTCTGCCCCGGCTTTGTCGACCCGCACACGCACGCCGTCTGGGCCGGCGACCGGGCGGACGAGTTCGCCATGCGCATCGCCGGGGCGACCTACCAGGAGATCATGGCCCGCGGCGGCGGCATCATGTCGACCGTGCGCGCCACCCGCGCGGCCTCCCTCCGCCAACTGGTGTCCCAGTCCCGCCCCCGCCTCGACCGCATGCTGGCCCACGGCAGCACGACGATCGAGATCAAAACCGGCTATGGCCTGACCACAGAGAGCGAACTGGGGCTGCTACAGGCCATCGCCGCGCTACAGGCCACCCACCCCGCCACCCTGGTCCCCACTTTCCTCGGCGCCCACGCCGTGCCGGCAGAGGCCAAAGAGGATCCGGACGGCTATGTCGATCGGGTGGTGGAAGAGATGCTGCCGGCTGCCGCCGCTTTCCCTGCTCCCCCCGCCTTCTGCGATGTCTTTTGCGACGAGGGCGCCTTTACCCTGGCCCAGTCCCGCCGCATCCTCCAGGCCGCCTGCGCCCTGGGGATGGGCCTCAAGATCCACGCCGACGAGTTCGCGCCGCTGGGAGGAACCGCACTGGCGGTCGAATTGGGCGCTGTGTCGGCTGACCATCTGGTCTGCACGCCGCCGCACGAGGTCGAACTGCTCGGCCGGTCGAATACAGTGGCCGTCTCCCTGCCGGCGACGCCCTTCGGGCTGGCCCATCGCGACTATACGCCGGCCCGCGCCATTCTCGACGCTGGCGGAGCGCTGGCACTGGCCAGCGACTGCAACCCCGGCACCGCCTGGTGCGAGTCGATGCCCTTTGTCATCGCCCTGGCCTGCCGCTACCTGCGCCTCACCCCCGCTCAGGCCCTGGTCGCGGCGACCCTCAATGCCGCCCATGCGCTGGGGCTGGGCGACCAGGTGGGCAGCCTGCAGGTGGGCCGCGCTGCCGACGTCCTGATCCTGGACCTGCCGAACGTCCAGCACCTGGGCTATCGCTTCGGCGGCAACCCGGTCGAGCGGGTGATCAAGGGAGGTATACCCGTCCTATGAGCCGATGGCGCGGCCTGCTTCCTCTGCTGCTGGCGGCGCTCTTTGTGACAGCCGCTATCGCGGCAGCGCCCTCGCTGACGCCCTATGTTGCCAGCCGGCTCTATCCGCTGCCGCCGCGCCAGGCGCTGGCCGTCGCGCCGACGGCGCTGCCACCAGCCAGCGAGACGCCAGGCCAGCCTGCGCCGCCAGAAGCGGCAGCACAGACGGCGACCGCGCTGCCTGCCGCAGTGGGCCTCAGCGCCGATGAGGTGCTCGCCCCGCCGCGCATCCCCACGCGCATCGTCATCCCTGCCGCCGGCGTCGACGCCGTGGTGGTGCCCGTGCGCTGGGAAATGAAGCGCATCGACGGCGTGGAGCAGCCAGTGTGGAGCATCCCCCCCGCGCATCAGGCTGGCTGGCACGAGGGATCGGCGCCGCTGGGCCAGCCTGGCAACACGGTCATCAACGGCCACAACTGGCCGCAGGAAGCCGTCTTTCGCGACCTGTACCGCATCGAGCCGGGCGATGTGATGACCCTCTACGCTGGCAGCACGGCTTTTGTCTACCAGGTTGCCGAGGTGCTGCTGCTGCCCGAGGCGAACCAGCCTCTGGCGGTGCGGCAGGAGAACGCGCGCTACATCGCCCCCACCGCCGACGAGCGCGTGACCCTGGTCACCTGCCACCCTTACGGCAGCCTGGCCTATCGCCTGATCGTCATCGCCCGGCCTGTTCCTCCACGGCCGCGGGACAGGATGGAAGGGCTTGACTGAGGAGGTCTGGCATGTTGAAATCGCTGCTCTCGCATCCCTGGATCGCCCGCACTCGCCGCAACCACGCGCTTGAACACGCCACCATGCACGTGCTCGCTCAGCAGCAGCGTGGCCTGCGCCTGGTGGGCCGTTCGACGCCGGACGGCTTTCTGATCTATGGCACCGTGCCCACCGAGAGCCTGGTGCAGGCGGTCGAAGAGGCGCTGAGCCGTCTGCGCGCCGGGCAGAAAGAACTGGCGATTCACCCGGCCTGCGGCACCAACTTTGTCGCAGGAGGGGTGCTGGCCGGGCTGGGGGCTTTTGCCGTGCTCACGCCCCGCCGCCGCGGCCTGAGCGAATGGTTGGGCCGCCTGCCGACCGTCATGCTGGTCGCCACGCTGGGGCTGATCCTGGGCCAGCGCCTGGGCAGCGAATTGCAGGCGCGCCTGACCACCGACGCCGACGTGGGGGCGCTGCAAATCGCCGGGGTGACCCGCGAAGAGCGCGGCTCGCTGACTGTTCACCGTATCCGCACCCGATGAAGGCAACGCCTACTTTTTACGTCTTTCACGGCAGCGACAGTCTGACCCGCCAGGAGAAGATCGCCGAACTCTGCCAGCGCCTGAGCTCTGAAGGGATGGCAGAGCTCAACATCGTCCGCCTCGACGGGGGCAAAACGACGCTGGAGGAAGTGCGCCAGGCCTGCACGGCGCTGCCCTTTCTCGCCAGCCGGCGATTGGTGATCATCACCGGCCTGCTATCCCGCCTGAATCGCAAGGGGGATGCGTTTCTGGAGGGCCTGCTCGCTCTCCTGCCGCGCCTGCCGGAGACCACGCGGCTGATCCTGGCCGAGGAAGAGGCCCTCAACGATCATCCGGTGGTCAAGCTGGCGCAGCAACACGAGCGGGGGTACGTCTACTGTTTCGAGCCGCCGTCGGCGAGCGCGCTGCCCGCCTGGATCGAAAAGCGGGCGCGTCATCATGGCGGGGAGATCGAGCCGGCAGCCGCGCGCCGGCTGGCCGAGTCGGTCGGCACAGACCTGCGCCTGCTGGACCAGGAAATCCTCAAGCTGATCGCCTACGCTGGCGCAGGTCGGGCAGTGACCGTTGCCGATGTCGAAAAACTGGTGCCCTACGTCAAAGAGGCGGTGATCTTTGACCTGGTCGATGCGCTGGGGCAGCGCGATGGGCGCCATGCTGCGGCGACGCTCCAGCAGTTGCTGGATGAAGGCAAAGAGGCGGACTATATCCTGTTTATGGTGGTTCGCCATTTTCGGCTGCTGACTCAGGTCAAAGCGTTGAAGAACGCCGGTGAGAACAGCGCCAGCATTGCCGCACGGCTCAGGCTGCACACTTTCCCCGCCCGCAAACTCTACGAACAGGCCAACAACTTTACGACGGAGCAACTGGAGCAGGTCCACCGGCAGCTCCTGAAGACGGACGTTCAGGTCAAAAGCGGCGAGCTGTCGTCAGAGATGGCGCTCGACCTGCTGGTGGCAGGGCTGGCCGGCGAGGGCTGAGGCGCTAATTGGCGTCTTCTTCGCCGACCCAAAAGTGATGGCGCAGGATCGAGGCCAGGGCCGCGACCTTGATGCGGCCCACAGTTTTGACCTCACCATCCAGCACAGAGGGGTGGACATAGCAGACCGTCGGCTGGCGGCCGAACTTTTGCTGATAGCGGCTGGCCGCGCGGCCGACCTTCTGGTTGAGATCCCGCGCCGGGTCGTCATCGTACCACAACAGCCCGACTTTCATCGCTTTGCCTCCTGACGCACCCGTCGCTTCATATGCCACGTGCCCGCCTGGGCATCCTGGAACAGCTCAAAGGTCCCTTCCTGGCAGCGGACGCGGAAAAAGTGGCCCTCGACCTGGTTACCTCGCCGCTGGCGGGAGACGGTCCAGCAGCGCTCCACCGCCTCGACGTGGTACTCGTGCCCGCGCCAGACAAAGACGTGCGGGAAATAGCCGTGCCGTCGCCGGCGCATCTGCACCGTGCCCTGCGCCTGACGCTGCCGCATTTCGCGGCCCGAGCGCGGGCGTAGCGCCTCACTGATAATGCCCATATCGTACCTCCTCCATCTCGCCGCCGACGATGCTGAACTCGCGTTGGGCCGGCGGCGCGTAGGGGCTCAGGTATTGCAGTTGTTGGCCCGGCGTGGCCGGGGGCTGGGGCGGCGGTTGCACGACCACCACGGGGGGATAGACGCCGGGCACAGCAGCAGGCCGCTCTTCTCGCCGCCGCGTCACCATGACGATGAGCAGGCTGGTAGGGATGCTCGCCGCCACGCCGCAGACCGTCCCGGCCAGTACGGCCATCGCCTCATCGCTCAGGCGCTGCGCCACCACGGCGCCTGCTGCGATGGCAAACCCCACCGCCACGATGGCTGCGAAAATCTGCACCCTTTTGCCCGCTCGCTGTCGCCACGGATCGCCGGTTGGCTGATATGCTCCATATCCCATGTTTTCCATTTTTCCCGCTCTTCATCTCGAATTCAACGCTGGCATCGCCAGCAGCGGCAGTTCCTCCTGCCGCACCCAGCCCTGTCCTGCCCTGCCCTCTTCTTCCTGCAGCCAGGCCACCACCTGCGCCGTATCTTCGGCTGACACGTAGGCTGCCTGGAAGCGGTGCAACCGCCCCTCGGCCACGGCGATGAAATCTCCCCGGCCCAGCAGCCGCTCGGCGCCCGTGCCCTTCCAGCCGCTGGCCACACGGGCGTCCTCCGGGCTGGTCACCTTGCCAACCAGGCGCACCGGAAAGTTGGCCTTGACCAGGCTGCCGATCACCGCGGCGGTGGGCTTTTGCGTTGCGGCGATGATGTGGATGCCCGCCTCTCGTCCCCGCTGCAACAGGCGCGTCAGGCGCAGCTCGGCCTCCCGCCCGCCGACCATCATCAGGTCGGTGAGTTCGTCGATGAACACAGCGACCACCGGACGGCTCTGCCCGGCATGGTCGCGCTGCTCCATCAGCCGCACCAGGCTGCCCAGGGCCTCGACGGCTTCTTCCACCCGCGTCACCACCGGGCGGGCCAACTGCGGCAGCCCGGCCATGTCTACAAACGCCCGCCCCTTGGGGTCGATCAGCACCAGCAGCAGCGCCTGGCGGCTGGGATGGCGCATCGCCAGGCTCAACACCATCGTCCGCAGCAACGCCGTCTTGCCGCTGCCGGTCGTCCCCGCCACCAGGATGTGGGCGACATCGGGCGAAGTCAGGCGGATCAGCAGCGGCGCGCCGTCATCGGCCAGTCCCAACACGGCTGTCGCCTCCGGCACGTCACGCAGCCCTTCCCGCAGGGGCAGCAGGCGCACCGGCTGGGCATCCTGGCGCGGCACTTCGACCTGTAGGGCGGCGCCCTGCCGCGCCACGCGCACACTGGGCGCGTCCAGCGCAGTAGCCAGCTCCTCCGCCAGACCCTGGATCGTCGAGATGCGCGAGCCCATCGCCGGCAGCACCTTGAAACGCACCCAGCGCGGCGTCACCGTCCCCCCGGTCACCCGACCGGGAGCCTTGTGCTGGGCCAGCACCGCCTCGATGCGGTCTGCCTGATACTCCAACAACTTGCGCATCTCGCTTTCCCCCTCCATATGCCGATCGTTTGTCGCACCTGGCCTTCACAGCGATGAGGCATCCCTTGCCAGCAGTCTATTGCTTCTGGCGCTATAGAACATATGTTCTGTGCCCATATCATACCTGGCTTGTCCCCTCATGTCAAGTTCTATATCCCAAATAAAACGAGAATCTTTTCGCCAATTTCCCAAGAGCCCCTGGTCTGGCGCGGGCGGAGATCACGCCGAACGATGGGCAGGGAGTGATGGTCCGGGCGGGCGGCCGAAACCGCCCCTGTGATCTGGGGTCGTTACGCGCCTTGACGACTGGACCAACCTGATGTTTAATGCCCCCCGAATCAACCCATGCGCGACTTTTTGACCGAACTGCTCCAAGTCTACTGGTTTGCCCCGCCGGTGGCTCTATGGCGGGCCGTCGAGATGCGCACCGCCGCCGAGGAGACGTACGGGCGACCTCTTCTCGACCTGGGCTGCGGCGACGGCCTCATCGGCGCGGTTCTCTTCGGCCAGGGCGGCGTCGACATCGGCCTGGACCCCTGGCGCGAGCAGGTGCATCAGGCGGCCCGTTCGGGCATCTATCGCCATGTTCAGCAGGCTGACGGCAGCCATATGCCGTACCCCAGCAACACCTTCACCACTGTGTTCAGCAACTCGGTGCTCGAACACATCGCCGACGTCAAGCCCGTGCTGCGGGAGGTTGGCCGCGTGCTGCGTCCTGGCGGGCGTTTTATCTTTACCGTCCCCTCCGATGCCTTTCGACGGCTGCTGTACTACTACCAGGCCCATCTGGAAGCGGGGGATGTGGACGCGGCGGAGGCCTATGCCGCCAGCGTCGACCGCCTGCTGGCCCATCACCACTACTACACTCCCGCCGAATGGAACGATCTGCTGGATGAGGGCCAGATGACGCTGGAAAAGGCGCGCTACTACATCCCTCAACCCGTGGAACATCTCTGGGACTGCATGAACGCCCGTTTCGGCATCGGGCGTCTTTCCTTGTGGGGCGTCCTGGCCTCGCCGCGGCTGCGCCGGCTGGGCTACCAGCCCCTGCTGGCCCGCTGGGTGGTGCGCCACTTTGCGCGGGCCTGGCGCAAGGCCTACGAGATGGAGGTCCCCACGGGCCAAAAGGGCGGCGGGCTGCTGCTGATCGGGCGCAAGGTGGCATAATCCCCCATGGCAATCTGTTTGAATCCCTCACCACAAGCGTGGGATGCCTTTGTCGCCGCGCATCCCCAGGCCCACATCCTGCAGACGACGCCCTGGGGGGAACTCAAGGCAGCCTTTGGTTGGCAGGCTGAGCAGGTGGCTCTGGCAGGGGAAGATGGCAACCTGCTTGCGGGCGCGCAACTGCTCTACCGCCGCCTGCCGGGGGGAGCAGGCTGCCTGGCCTATGTGCCGCGCGGCCCGCTGCTCGACTGGGACGACGCCGCAGCGGTCGCCGCGACGAAAGCGGCGTTGGCCACCGCCGCCCGCGCCCGCCGCGCCGTTGCCCTCACCGTGGAGCCCGACCTGCCGGACGAGCCCCACTGCCGCCAGGCTCTCGCCGCCCAGGGCTTTGTCCCCTCGCCGTTGGGCAGCATCCAGCCACAGCGTACCCTGGTCGTCGACCTTTCCGGCGACGAAGAGACAATCCTGGCGGCGATGAAATCCAAGACCCGCTACAACATCCGCCTGGCCCAGCGGGAAGGGGTGACGGCGCGGGCAGCAACCGCCGCGGACCTGCCCGCCTTTCATTATCTGATGGCGGCCACCGCTGCCCGCGACGGCTTTGCCGTCCATGCGCCGGCCTACTACGAACGCGCCTTTCACCTCTTTGTGCCGCGGGGTTGGGCGCAGTTGCTGCTGGCCGAGGTGGCCAACGCGCCCGTCGCGGCGCTGATGGTCTTTGCCCTGGGCCGTCGCGCCTGGTACTTTTACGGCGCGTCTGGCGACGAACAGCGCAACAAGATGCCCACCTACCTGCTGCAGTGGGAGGCCATGCGCTGGGCCCGCTCCCGCGGCTGCAGCGAGTACGACCTGTGGGGCGTGCCGGACGAGGACGCCGAGACGCTGGAGGCCAGCTTTACCCGGCGCAGCGACGGCCTCTGGGGCGTCTATCGCTTCAAGCGGGGGTTCGGCGGCCAGTTGCGGCGCACGGTCGGCGCGTGGGACCTGCCCCTGCGTCCGCTGCTCTACCGCGCCTACACCTGGGCGGCGCGGCGGCGCACCATGCTGCTCTTCTGACGTTTTTTGACTTATACCCAACCTTGAGTTATACTGTGCGACGTGGACTGCCCACAGTGCGGATTCTCTGGCCCGGATAAGGCGCGCTTTTGCTGCAACTGCGGCGCACCCCTGCCCCAGGGCATGGGCCCTGGGGAGGACGTGTCTTACCCGTATGCCCCCCCTGCTGCCGAGAAAGCTGTGCCCGAGCGGGAGTGGATGCGCAGCGAGCGGCGCGAGGTTGCCGTCCTCTTTGCCGACGCCGTCGATTTTACCCGCCTCTCTGCCTCGCTCGATGCCGAGTCGGTGTTCAACCTGATCAACGACCTCTTGGGCCGTCTGGTCGCCTGCGTCCATCGTTATAACGGCATGGTGGACAAGTTCACCGGCGACGGCCTGATGGCAGTCTTTGGCGCGCCGGTCGCCAACGAGAACGATCCCGAGCTGGCCGTGCGGGCCGCCATCGACATGCAAAAGGCCGCCGCCGAGTTCGAGCCGACAGCGTTGGCCCAACTCGGCGCGCCGCTCAAGATCCGCATTGGCATCCACAGCGGGCTGGCCGTTGCGGGCATGATCGGCACGCCGGAGCAATCAGCCTATACGGTCATCGGCGAGACGGTCAATCTGGCGGCGCGGCTGGAGGCGCTGGCCCGCGCCGGCCACATCCTGGTCAGCGACCGCATCTACCAGCAGGCCCGCGCCCTCTTCGAGTTCCAGTCGATGGGCACGATCCACGTCAAGGGCTTTGACGAGCCGATCGCCGTGTACGAGGTCGTCAGCGATCGTTCGTTGCCGCTGGCGACGCGCGGCGTCGCCGGCGTAGCACCCATCCTGCTTGGCCGTGACGCTGAACTAGAGCGCCTGCGCAGCCTGTTGGCAGCCTTTCTGCAGGAGCAACGTGGCCGCCTGGTGCTGATCGAAGGTGAGGCGGGCCTGGGCAAATCGCGCCTGGTTGCCGAGTGGCTGAACAGCCTTCCTCCTGACTCGGCGACAGTCTGGCAGGGCCGTGGCCTGCCTTATTCCCAGGGGGTTGGCTATGGCGTCTTTCGCTCGCTGCTGCAAAACGCCATCCGCAGCGAGGGCAGCGACAACTGGGAAGAACGGCTGCCCAGGGCTTTCATTCCCTTCCTCCGCCAGATCCTGGGACTGCCGCTTACGCCCGAAGAACAGACCTCCCTGCGCTATCTGGAACCGCAACGGGTCAAGCAACTGACCGTTCTGGCGCTGCGCGAATGGGTCTTGAGCCAGGCCCGCCGCCGCCCCCTGGTGCTGATCCTGGATGACTTTCACTGGGCTGACGATCTCTCGCGGGACGCGCTGCAGTCGCTGGTCAGTGTGATCGACGATGCGCCGGTGCTGGTGTGCGTCATGAGCCGCCCCCAGCCCGAGTCGCCGCTCGATCTGGGCATTGCGCCGGCCGAAGAGGCAGCCGCTGCGCCCCGCTCGCTGATGCTGCAACTGCAACCGCTCTCGCCGGAACACAGCCGCGCGCTGCTGGCCCATCTGGTCTGCCTGGATGACCTGCCATCTCCCTTCGTCGATACCATCCTTACCCGTGCGCAGGGCAACCCCTTCTACATCGAAGAGTTTGTGCGCATGCTGATCGAAAAAGAGGCGCTGGCGCTGCAGGATGGGCAGTGGCATGTCATCTCCCTGCCGGCGCTGGAGACGTTCGACGTGCCGACCACGCTGCGCGGGCTGATGATGGCGCGGGTCGACCGTTTGCCGGAGGACCTGCAGAACGTGCTGCGGGACGCCGCGGTGATCGGCCTGCAGTTCGACGCCCGGCTGCTGGAGGAGATGGCCCGCCAGTTGCACGGCATGGCCGGCGTGCTGCCCGCTCTGGACCGCCTGGTCGATCTGGGAATGGTGGTGGAACGGGCAGGGACAGTGGCCGGCGAGCGGCTCTATGCCTTTCGTCACATCCTGACCCAGGAGACGATCTACAGCAGCCTGCTGCGCAGCCAGCGCCCCCAGCTTCACCTGACCGTGGCCGAGTGCATCGAGCGGCTCTATGCGGGGGACCTGGATCGGCATATCGAAGTTCTGGCGCTGCACTATGACAAGGCGCGCGTCCGCGACAAGGCTTTCTTCTACACCTTACGGGCAGGCGACCGGGCACGGGCGCGCTTTGCCAACCGCGAGGCGGTCGAGTACTACAGCCGCGCCTTGCAGCTTTCCCAGCACCTTGGCGACTATGAGGTCGAACGCTGGCAGGCTACAGTCTGGCTGGGCGATGTGGAGCAGCACATCGGCGAGTACGAAGAGGCCGTTGCCTGCTACCGCGCGGCGTTGGACGAGGAGTGGGAAGGCGCCACGCCGCTCTCCCGCGCCCAGGTGATGCTGCGCATGGGCCAGGTGTGGGAAAAGCGCGGCGAGGTCGAGGAAGCCGAGGGCTGGCTGCATCAGGGCCTGGTGCAGCTCGACCGTGTCGAGGGGAAGGAACCGGCCCTGCGCGGCCAGATCTGCTCCGAGCTGGGCTGGCTGAATCTGCGCCGTGGTGACCTGAATAGCGCGCTGAGCTGGCTGGAGGAGGGCCTGGCCCTCGTTGCCGAGACGGACCATTACGACGTGCTCTCCTCGATCCTCAACCGCCTGGGCGCTGTCTATTATCACCGCAGCGAGTGGAAGCGGGCGACCGAGTGCGTCGAACAGGCGCTGGCGCTGCGGGAGCAGTTGGGAGATATAGTCGGCTACGCCCGCTCGCTGAACAACCTGGGCATCCTCAAGCACTCGGCAGGTGACATCGAGGGCGCGCTGGCCTGCTACAGCCGCGCCGCCGAACTGCACGAGCAGATCGGCGAGGTGGAGGGGCAGGCGCTGGCCCGCACCAACCTGGGCGTGTTGTACACCGACCTGGGCAACTGGGAACAGGCCGAAAAGAACCTGCAGCAGAGTTTCGCCATTGCCCAGCGCATTGCCCATCCCTACGAACTGGCCCAGGCGCACATGAACCTGGGGCGGCTTTATTTGCTCCAGGAGCGCTGGCAGGAATGCGCTGCGCATCTCGACAGCGCCATCCCTCTCTACCGCGAAGCTGGCGCGCGCGCCCATCTCAATCTGAACGACGCCTACTACCTGCAGGGGTGGCTGCATCTGGAACAGGGACGGGTCGAAGAGGCGGCTGAGTGGGCACGGCGCAGCTATGAGCTCCTGTGCGAGGTGACCGGCAGCACGGAGGGCGATTCGGTCGAGTGGGGCCGTTACGAGCAACTGATAGGCCGCATCGCTCAGGCGCGGGGCGAGCTGGAGGCCGCCCGCTGTCATTTCGACCGCGGGATCGCAATTCTCCAGGCGGGCGATTCCAAACTGGAGGCCTGGCGCATGGCCTACTGGAGCGGGCTGCTCTCGCTTGAGATGGGGGATTGGGAGCGCGCCAGGGACGAGCTGACGGCAGCGCGCTTTTGGTTCGAGCAGTTGGGCGCCCGGGCTGACCTCCAGCGCGTGGAGCAGGCCCTGAGCCGTCTTGCCCACATAACAACAGACCCGAAGGGTCTTTGAGACCCTTCGGGTCTGTGTCAATGGACTTTACTCGTCAGCCAGGTTGATCCCCACGGCCGACGTTGCCCCGGGCAGGTTCTGCAGGGTGACAAACATGGCAGCCCAGGCCGGGTCGCCGAAGAAGCCAGCCCACGAGTTGTAGCCGCCGGCCCAGCTCTGGAAGCCGGCCCACGAGTTGTAACCGCCAGCCCAGGAGGTATAGCCGCCAGCCCACGAGTTGTAGCCGCCGGCCCAGGAGTGGTAGCCACCAGCCCAGGAGTTGTAGCCGCCAGCCCAACTGTTGTAGCCGCCGGCCCAACTGTTGTAACCGCCAGCCCACGAATTGTAGCCGCCAGCCCACGAGTTGAACCCACCTGACCAGTTGGTCGAGCCGCCGGCCCAGGAGGTGTACCCACCAGCCCAACTGGTGTACCCGCCAGCCCACGAGTTATAGCCGCCGGCCCACGAGTTGTAGCCCTCGTCGCGGATCACAAACTGGCCCAGCTCGGGATCGTACCATGACCAGCCTTCATAGTGCTCGATCCCGGCCAGGTCGAGGTCGATGTTCAGCCCCTGGTTGGCGATCCCTTCCAGGTCGCTGTAGACGGCGTCAGGGGCCCAGACGCGGCCGGCGCCCTGCTGCCAGATGGAGTAGGCAGCCTCGCCCGTGTACTCGCTGAACTGCGGCCGCGCGGTCATGGTCAGGCGGTACTTGATCTGGTCCGGCGTCAGGTTGGGGTTCTCGCTGAGCATCAGGGCGACAATGCCCGAGACCACCGCGGCTGAGACCGAAGTGCCGGTCATGCGGAAGTAGCGGCCGTTGACGCGATTCTGCGGATAGCTGTTGCTCAGGACGGTGTTGGGGCGCATCAGCGAGACCACGTGCGCCCCCGGCGCGATCAGGTCCGGCTTGACAAAGGCATCCAGCGTGGGGCCGCAGGCGGAGAAGGGCGGCATATAGTCGTCCCCAAAGTCCTCCGGCGTATAGTTGTCGGTAAAGGCGCCGACGGTGATGATGTAGGGCGTGTTGCCCGGCACGCCGATGGTCAGCGGGTCAGGGCCGTTGTTGCCGGCGCTGGCGACGACAACGATCCCCGCCTGCCAGGCTGCCATCACCGCCAGGTTGTAGGGATCGGCCCAGTAGGGAGCCACCGGCATGGCGTACAGCGAGATGTTGAGCACGTCGATGCCGTAGGTGTCCTTGTTTTGAACCACCCACTGGATGCCCTGCAGCACATCCGCATAGCTGCCGACGCCGTTCTCATCGAGCACGCGCACCGCCACCAGGTTGACCGCCGGAGCGACGCCCTGATACTCACCGTCCTGCTGCTCATAGGTGCTGTTGCCGATGACGCCGGCGACGTGCGTGCCGTGGCCGTTGGGATCGCCAGGCGAGCGGAGCAGCGCGGGCGGCGTATAGAGGGTGCCGGTCATGGCGTCATAGTAGGCCAGGATACGGTTGCCGTGGCCATTCGGCGGATGGCGCAGGCCATGGAAGGTGGGGTCGATGCCCGAGTCGAGGATGGCGACCGTCACGCCCTCGCCCAGGTTGCCGTTGGCCCACACCTGGCTCACGCCGATGGTCTTGACGAACTCGACGTCCGCCTGCCCGCCAGCCACCTCGACCCGGCGATCCGGCGTCACGCGCACCACGCCGGGGGTTGTCGCCAGACGGCTGAGGTAGCGCTGCGGCACCTCGGCGACGACGGCGTTGATGATGGCGATCTCTGCAGTGACGCGCCCGCCGTTGGCTTCCACCGCCGCGATTGCGCTTTCCGTGTCGCTGCCCTGCACGATGACGCGGACGGCTGGCGCGGCCGGCGTGATGCCGACCACCATCACAGCCAACAGCACAAAGATGACTACAGAACTGGTCATGCAGCGGGTAAAGGCTTTGACGTTCATGGCTTTTCTCCTGCGTATTGCATCCATAGCCAATAAAAGGTTCTTTGAACCTGCTCATATCATACTCTCCTTCAGGGAAGCAAACAATAGGAAAATAGCACTGTTTGCGCCCCAGAGGCGGGTGGGTTATAATCCCTGTCAGGATGACTGATCCCGAAAAGCCCAATTGCACCCGTCCGGGCGACCTGGTGCTCCTGGTGGCTGCTGACCGGCGCTGGTGGATCATCCGCCTGGAGCCGGGCCAGAGCTTTCAGACCCATCGCGGCGTCCTGGCGCACGATGATCTGATCGGCCTGCCATGGGGCAGCCAGCTTACCACGCACCTGGGGCGCCCTTTGCTCCTGCTGCGCCCTTCGATGTACGACCACATCCTTGGCCTGCGCCGCACCACGCAGATCGTCTATCCCAAAGAGTCGGGCTATCTCTTGCTGCGGATGAACATCGGTCCCGGCTCGCGGGTGATCGAGGCGGGCACCGGCAGCGGCGGCCTGACGCTTGCCCTGGCCCACGCCGTGCGTCCAGACGGGCACGTCTATTCGTACGACTGCCGCGCCGAGATGCAGCAGCTCGCCCGGCGCAATCTGGAGCAGTTGGGCCTGGCGGAGTGGGTGACGCTCAAGCTGCGCGACATCAGCGAGGGTTTCGACGAGCGAGAAGTTGACGCGCTCTTCCTGGACCTGCCCGATCCGGGGCGCTATCTGCACCAGGCGCGCGCCGCGCTGGCCGGCGGGGGGTTTTTCGGCGCCATCCTGCCCACGGTCAACCAGGTGGCGGAACTGCTGGCCGCGCTCGAAGGGGCGCACTTTGGCCTGCCAGAGGTCGAAGAGCTTATGCTGCGCCCCTACAAGGCTGTGCCGGCCCGCCTGCGCCCGATGGACCGCATGGTGGCACACACGGGCTTTCTCGTCTTTGCGCGAGCGGTGCTGCCCTGAGGCTTCGGGGGGCTTGCGTATCGCTTATCGCTTATCGCGTATCGCTTATCGCCTTCTGAATTTCCCCTGGGAGCGCGGGCGTCCCCGCCCGCCCTTTCGCTCCTGGCGGGTCTGTGACCCGCCAGCGCCAGCCGGGCGGCGGGGAGGCTTCCGCTCCTGGCGGGTCTGTGACCGGCCAGCGCCGGCCGGGCGGCGGGGCGGTTTTTCGCTCCTGGCAGGTCTGTGACCCGCCAGCGCCGGCCGGGCAGCGGGGAGGCTTCCGCTCCTGGCGGGTCTGTGACCCGCCAGCGCCAGCCGGGCGGCGGGGCGGTTTTTCGCTCCTGGCGGGTCTGTGACCCGCCAGCGCCGGCCGGGCAGCGGGGAGGCTTCCGCTCCTGGCGGGTCTGTGACCCGCCAGCGCCAGCCGGGCGGCGGGGAGGCTTCCGCTCCTGGCGGGTCTGTGACCCGCCAGCGCCGGCCGGGCGGCGGGGTCTCAGACCCCGCCGGAGCATGGGGGAGAGAGCGGCGGGGACACGGGGCAGGACAGGCTTTCAAGCCCACCCCCGTGGCTGACCCTGCTCAGGGCCTGACAACAACAGCAGCAACGCTGGCCTGCTGCACCCATGCATCCAGGTATTCGATCAGACTCTGGAGCGACTCGGGCTCCGCCCCCTCCATCGTCACCACCGTCTTGAACCCCCCATCGCTGCGCACGCTCAACGCATAGAGCGACCGGTCGGGCTGGGGGCCCTCCGGCAAATAGACGTCCTCCATCTCGAAAAAGCCCGCTGCTTCGATCCGCACCATCAGCTCAGCAACGGCTTCGACGGGCAGAACAGTCTTGACGCCATCGTCTTTGAGAACCGTGCCATCTTCATAGATCACCCATCGCTCATGAATGTCAGCACTGACGATGACACGTTCGTAGGTAACCAGCGGGATTTCAGGAAGAACCGTCTCTGTCGGCGGCGCGTTCTGGCAGGCGCACAGGATGAGCAACAGGATCAGTGCGGGTAGCAGGTGAAAGTTTTTGTTCATCTCTACTCCTTTCACGCGTGTCGCATATCGCACAGGCTATTGTCTCTCGTTTCCCGCCGGGCGATCGGCAATGTGCGATACGCGAGGGGCAGTGCGCGCATGGTTCAAAATTGCCCTGAGAATCGCTGGCTTGTCCTCCAGGCCAAAAGGTGCCTGGTCGCCGGCTCGTTCATAGCGGTAAAAAACAACGCCGTGGATTGGAAGCTGGCGCAGGTAGCTGAGCGCTTCGTCGACCCAGGCGCTGTTATCAGGCTGCCAGCCCACCGCCCCGCCGATGCTCGTCAGGTGCTGCGGGTTCAGCTCGGTGATAAAGACCGGCAGGCTGCGGAAACGCTCAGGCCGGGCAGCGAGCGCCGTCTCGACGGTGCGCAGGTGCAGGTATTGCCAGGTCAGCGGGTCATCGCTAAAGCGCTCCTGCGACCAGACCTCGGCCGGGTCATTCGTCTGCGTCTTGGCGTGGAGGAAAAGCACATCGGCACCCTCGATCTGCGCAAGCAGCGCCGTCCACCACTCGCCGTTGTCCGAATGAGGGCCATAGTAGGGGTCGAGCGGCGGCGGCCCCATCTTGGCCTGCCCGACGACCTGCCGCCAGATGGCGTTATAGAGCCCGGCGACATAGGCTGGCGTCAGCGGGAACTCGTCGTTGCGGCCAAAGCCAGGCCACTCCTGGGGATTATTGGGCTCGTTGCCGACGTGGAAATAGTCCACCCCCTTTGCGACGCGCATGGTGCGCACGACCGCGTCGATGAAGGCGGCCTTGTCCTGCGGCCGTGGCAGGGTGCCCGTGCCGTCGGCATAGCCCCAGTTGAGGCGACAGATGACGGTGATGCCCGCGCTCTGGATGTGGCGGTAGTCGAGCTGGACAGGCTGACGCTGAACGACGTGGTGTACCAGGCAACAGCCCTCTGTGATGCCCTGGGCGACCATCCACTCGGCGCCGCGAGCGTCATGCAGGCCGACCAGCAGCGTGCGCGCAGTCGAAGGGGCGGCGCGGGGCCGCAGGTGCGCCGCGCGGACGCCGGCAAAGGCGTTGGCCGGCTTTTGCCTGCGCGTCCCGTCCCACGTGTCGATGATCTGCAGCGTGTCGCCAGCAACCGCTTCCAGATAGACAAAATGACCACCGTCGGCCCGGCGCAAGATGACCTCCCAACCAGCTTCCAACAGCCGCTGTAACTCGGCTGCGGAGCGCATGCGGTTGTCCTTAATATAGTCGTCGAAAAGGGGAAAAAGGGGGACAACGCCCTCCCAGGCCAGCATGTTGTCATCGAAATAGGCGGCGCGGGCAGCGACCAGAAGTTTGTCCAGGATCGGCGGGGTGACGTCGCGCCGGTAGTGCTTGCGCAGCACAATCGCCAGCGCGGTGACAAAGCAGCCATAGTTGCCGATGGTCGAGCCGCTGGGGCCGGGCTGCTCGCCAAAGTCGTAGCTGGCCCAGCGGCTGTCGGTCTGCGCCAGGGCGATGTCTCCCTCCAGCTCCGGCAGCAGGTGCAGGGCCATCTCCCACGGCGTCGTCGCCTCGACGGTGCGCACCGTGCCGCTGGCGCGCCGTCTCAGCCGCGCCTGATCATCTTCTCCCCACGCCGTCGGGTTGACGGCGATGACGTGCCACGCCTGCGGCAGCGCGGCAGAGGCGTCCGCTTCGGCCAGCCACATCTGGGGCGAGGCAGCAATAGCAGCGGCAGCGCGCCAGTCCAGCCGCTCGACCCGATCGGCCACAGGCGGCAGGATGACAGCGGTGGCTGCAGTGGGCGTTTCCGGGCGCGGCGCGCTGGAGCGCCCGGCGTCGATGATCACAGCTTTGCTCTCTGCCGCCTGCCGGTCGATGAACTGCGGCGACACGAGCACCTTGTCGCCCATGATCCGCGGCGCAGCCATCGGCATGGGGTCCGCACGGACAGCCTGCGCCGGCCAGTCGATCAACAACGCCGGATCGACAAAGGCACCTTCAACCTGAACCTCGACGCGCAGGACCTCGCCGCTGGCGAGCTGGCCCGGACGGCCCAGCTTCTGACCAGCGGCGACGCTGTCGCCAATGCCCACGTAAAAGCCGTCCTCGCCGATAAAGGGGGCGTAGCGGATGCACACCTCGCGCCCGTCCGGGGCAGTGGTCTTGACGCGCACGCGGTAGCCCAGGCCGCCCTGGTTGCCGTGCCACCCTGCTTCGACCACGACACCGTCGGTCGCCGCGAGGACCTCGTCGCCGCAGGTGAACCACGAACTGCTCAGGCCGAGCCAGGTCTGCCAGCTTTCGCGCTCTGGGAGCGGATCGCCAAAGCTCTCGACAATCTGTGGAGGAACGTGAGTGGTCGGGTAGGCCAGCGAAAAACCCGTCTCGAGCAGGCTGTAGGCCAGCAGGCGGCCTTTGAGCTGCACGTCGTTCTCCCAGTCGAGCGGCCAGAAAGTGACGCCGGGGTAAAAGCGGCGGAAAAAATCCTCCAGCCCGCCGACGCCGTCCGAAGCTGACCAGTCGCCGGGGCGCAGGGCGATGACGCGCCGCACGTTGAGGCTGCCGATACCGGCATCGTCGGCGCTGCCGCCGATGGTCCAGCGGCTGACCACAGGCGCCAGCTCGAGCATCCGCTGCACGAACTGGCCGTCCGCTCCGGGGTGCAGCAGGAGGTAGGTGCGCTCGTACTGCAGACGCGGCGCTCCTGTATCTGCGCGCGGCTGAGGCTGGAGCAGGCGGAATGTGGTGTCTGTGCTCATGGGGCTCCTTTCTAGCGCGAAGCGGTCAACTTGATGACCTGGCCTTGCTCATCCACCGTGACGCGGACGATGCGCGTCATATAGTCGCCGCCTTCCAGCTCGACCCTTTGGCGGAAGGTCAGCACAAAGGTCTCGCCGCCGCTGGCAGGAGATGTCCTGGCGGAAACCGTCGGCTCAACGCCGTCCAGCTCAGGGCATTGCTCCAGGACGGCCTGTCGCACTCTTTCCATCGCTTCAGGAGTCGGCTTATCCAACGTTCAATCCCTCCAGAATGAGCGTGTGCCTGCGCATGCGCAGAAAAGCGGGGATGCTCAGGTCCTGCCAGGCCGGGTCGGTGATGGCGGGCTCTTCGACCCTTTGCTGCGCTGCGGGCACAAAGCCGGTGATGATCAGCGTGATCTCGGCGCGGCCCTCCATCGCCCCCTCGATCACTGCGCCAAAGAGGACTTCTGCGCCGGGAGTGACGGCGCTGGAGATGACTTCCAGTGCCTGACCGACCTCGTCCAGGGTCAGGTCTTCGCCGCCGGTGATGTTGACCAGCAGGCGTTCGGCGCGGTCGATGATGCGCCCGTCGAGCAGCGGGTTGCGCAGGGCGGTGTGGGCCGCTTCGACCGCTTTCTGCGGTCCTTCGCCGTAACCGACGGAGATAAAGGCCTGGCCGGCTCCGCTCAGCAGCGAACGGACATCGGCAAAGTCGAGGTTGATCAGGCCGGGCCGGGTGACCAGTTCGGAGATGCCCTGGACAGCCTGGCGCAGCGCCTCGTCGGCGACGCGGAAGGCAATGTCGAGCGGCACACGGCGGCCGACCATCTCCAGCAGTCGCTCGTTGGGGACGACGATGAGCGCGTCGACGCGCTCTTTGAGACGAGCGATGCCCTCGGCGGCGACGGCCGAGCGCCGGCTGCCCTCGAAGGCAAACGGCTCGCTGACGATGGCGATGGTCAGGGCACCTGCTGCCTGGGCGATCTCGGCTATGACGGGCGCGGCGCCTGTGCCCGTGCCGCCGCCCATGCCAGCGGCGACAAAGACCAGGTCGGCTCCCTGCAACGCCTCACCGATCTCCTGCCGGCTGCGCTGGGCCGCTTCGGCGCCAACGCAGGGGTCGCCGCCAGCGCCCAGGGAGCGGGTCATGCCGCCGCCCAGGACGATCTTGCGCGGCGCTTCGCAGCGCGCCAGCGCCTGCAGGTCGGTGTTGGCGGCGATAAAGTCGACGTCGGCGATGCCGACCTGGATCATGTGGTCGACCGCATTGCCGCCGGCTCCGCCGACGCCGATGACCGCGATTCTGGCTCTCTGCCAACTGTTCGTCTCTGTCATCATCTCCTCCTGATCCGTCAAATTCCATAGTGTAGAAGCTTTCCCGCCACCTCCGGCCCCGACTGGTCGAGTTGCGCGCGGTTTTGATGCCAGAGCTGGGGGTTCCAGATTTCGACATGGTCGCCCAGGCCGACCCAGACAGCCTCGTCCTCGATGCTGGCGTACTGGCGCAGGTCCTCCGGCAGCGGGATCGAGCCATCCTCTGCGGGTGCGCAGGGCAGAGCGCTGGCATAGATCAGCCGGGCAAACGACCGCGCAGCAGGGTCGGTGAGGGGCAGGCGCTCGCGCATTTTGGCCGTCAGTTCCTCCCAGAGCTGCGCCGGCAGGCCCCACAGACAGCGCTCAATGCCACGGGTCAGCGTCAGGCCAGCAGCGAGTTCAGGGCGCAAAGGCGCCGGGACGCCAAGCCGCTCTCGATCCGCTGTGCTGTGAAACTCACCGAGCAACATGGGTTCGCTCCTTACCTGGACACGCTCATTTTGATCACGTGCCCCTGCGGGTCGACGGTGACCTTGACCACCTGCCGGTGCGCGCTCTCGCCGGCGACGGGGATGTCCTTGCGCAGGATAAAGGCCCACTGTTCCGGCGCCGGAGCAACAGCCTTGCCGTGGGCAGGGCGGCAGCGGCGGTTGCACGCGCCGCTGCACAGCCTGATCCGCTCGGCGCGCATGGGGGCGTGGAGCATGTGCGGCAGGTTGAGGGCAATGGTTTGCTCTACCACGTCGATCAGCCTGTCCGAGACAGCGCCCTTGGCCTGCGGGGGCTGGTGCTGGCACAGCAGCGGCGGGCAGGCCAGCTTTTCCCGCTCCGCCGGCAGGGAGCGATGGGTCGTCGCCGGGAGGGCGGGATCACCGTAGAGCACAAAACTGAGCAGCGTCTTTTGGTCCTCGCCGTCGAGGTAGCCCTGGCGCTGCTGCATTTCACGGGCCAGGCTGACTTTGGCGTAGAGGAGCGCTTCGCCCACGCTCAGGCGGCCCAGCAGGCCGGCCCAAAAATAGCGCCCGATCAGGTCGGCGCAGACCAGCGGCGGGACGATGGCGCCGTAAGAGACGCGCGTCGAGCCGACAAAGGCCAGCGCCCCCAGCGCCAGCAGGCGCAGCGCGATCGATTCCTCGCTGCGCTTGCCGGTGACAAAGGCGCCGTAGCAGGCCTCGCTCAGCACGATCGAGCCGCCACAGGTGGCCGCCGAGAGGTCCTGCGGGCGCAGGGCAAGCGGGAAGAGCGGGTAGTCGGCCGGGAAGAGGGCATCGCGCTGGCCGTACCAGTTGGGCCCGTCCTCGACGCCGTGGAGGTTAAAGTAGCTAAAGCGCGGCGGCGCAGCGACCTTGAGCTCCTGGCAGGAGAGGGGCGGCGAGATGCGCAGATGGCGGCCGTCGCCGATCGTCTCAAAGACCATGCGAGAGGCCTTTCGCCAGATGCTGGCCGAGTAGCCAAAGCTGTGGCCGTTGCGAGCTGGCGACTCTTCGCGGCGCAGGGCCTGGGCGATGGCATCCAGCAGCCCCTTGCGGCTCGCCGCCTGGCGGTGGCCCTCGATCGCGGTGTGGACAAGCGAACGCAGCAGGTCAATCCCTTCGCCCTTGCCGTCGGGCAGCCGGCCAACGGCGCGGTCGGGGATGAAATAGTCCCCGTCACGGGAGGCATAGGGGTTGTCGGAGAGGACAAGCTCATCCTGGTCGTCGATGGGGTTGGGCAGCTTGTGAAAGGGGATGATCGACTCGCCGCCAACGATGAGCAGGTAAGAGATGCGCCGGCCTTCCAGACAGCCCTCCAGCGCATCGATCAACGCTTTGACCTGCCCAGGCTGGCTCGGGTCGACCGGGCGCAGGCCATACGTCGCCAGGGCGGCCTCGTCGTCGACATAGACCAGCAGCGCCTCGATCCCACGCTGCTCTCTGACCGTCTGCCCCAGTTCGCGCAGGTCGGCGTCCAGGCGGGCAAAAGCCGACGAGCCGTATTTGCGACGGAGGGCGCTCTTGCTGGAGAGGATCAGGTAGAGCGGCGCGGCTGCGGTCTTGCCGGTGGGAGCAGCGAGAGAGGCCAGCAGCCGCTCCAGGTCGCCCTGCACGGCGGCGAGGGCGTCATCTGTGGCGGCTTGACTCCCGTCTGTAGGGAAGGTCAGGTCATGGCTAACCATAGCGGCTTTGTTCCTCCTGCCGGGCATCCCTGCGGCGCTGCCAGAGCAACGAGATGGCGCTCATGGCGGCCCACTGCTTGTAGGCGCCGGGGTGGCCCGGCTGCAACTGCAGCGCCTTGCGGAACATGGCCGCGCCTTCGGGATAGCGCTTCAGTTGCTTGTAGACCAGGCCAGCGTTGTAGTAATAATCCGCCGTGGTTGGGGATTTTTTCGCCGCTTCCAGGAAGGATGCCAGCGCTTCCTCGTACTTTTCCATCAGTTCATAAGCCTTGCCCAATTCATAGTAGGCCGTTGCGTCGTCGGGTTGGAGTTGCCTGATCTGTTGGAAGTGGGCAATGGCCTTGTCCAGATAGCCCAGTTCGCGGCAGAGCTGGCCGATATGACGATGCGGAGCGACCAGGTGGGGGGCAATGGCGGCGGCCTGCTCATAGACCTGGATGGCCTCGTCATAGTGCTGCTGAGCGCGGTGGATCTCGCCCAATTTTTCATAGGCGGCGGTCATCCTGGGCTCCAGTTCGATGGCGGCTTCCAGATGCTCGACGGCCTGCTCGTATTGCTCCAACCGGGCGTAGACCACGCCCGTCTTGTAGTGGTAGAGGGCCTGGGTGGGGGCGAGGGCCGCGGCGCGCTGATAGACCCGCAGAGCCTGCGCCCACTTGCCCTCTCGCTCGAACAGCTCGCCCAGGCGATCATAGGCAGGCAGGTAGGCGCCGTCGAGGGCGATAGCCTCCAGAAAGCGGGCCATGGCCTGGTCAGCGCGGCCTGTGGCGGCAGCGACCAGGCCCAGGTTGAGAAGGTAAGCCGGTTCTTGCGGCGCGAGCCTGGCCGCCTGCTGGAAACAGGCCTGGGCCTGAGGATAGCGACCCAGGCGAAAGCAGGCCGCGCCCAATTCGGCCTGCCAGGCGTGACGGTCAGGCTGCAGTTGGACCGCCCTTTCCAGCAGAGCGACGGCTTCCTTGTCCACGCCCATTTTGCTGTAGATGGCCGCAGCGTTGCGCAGCGGCTCCCCTTCGTCAGGGGCCAGTTGAGCGGCGCGCAGGTAATGCTGCAGCGCGACGTGGCTGCGGCCCTCTCGGTTGTAGATGTCGCCCAGGGTGTTGTGCCAGGCGGCGACGTCCGGCTGCAGCCGCAGCGCCTCTTCCAGCGCCAGCGCTGCGTCGTGAGGATGGCCGAGGCGGTTGCGCGCGGCTCCCAGCCCCCAGTGGTAGAGGGCTTCTTGCGGCTCCAGTTGGGCCGCTTTCTCCCAGGCCGCGGCGGCCTGCTCATCCCGACCGGCCTGCTCCAGGCTCAGCGCCAGCTCGGCGCAGGTCTCAGCCGAGGCGGGATCCATCTGAACGGCGGCGCTCAGCGCGCGGATGCTGTCCTCGTTCTGGCCAGCCAGGCGATGAACCACGCCCAGCACGCGCAGGGTCTCGGCGCGGTGGGGCGTTGCCTCCTTCACACAGGCGAGGGCGGCGTCGATCTGTCCGTCAAGCGCCAGCGCCAGCCCCAGCTCGGCGCGCGCCTGGGGGGTGTCGTGGCCGATGGCGATGGCCGCGCGCAGCGCGTCGATGGCTGCCCGGCGGTCGTCTGCCGACAGCGGCTCGACCGGCACGCCAGCGCGTTGGAGGGCCAGCGCGCGCCAGCCCAGGCGGCACAGCGTCCTCCCCAACGCCATCTGATAGCGCGCCTCCTGGGGCGCCAGTTCGACGGCCTTTTGGAAGGACTGGCGAGCGCGGGCGTCGTCTCGGATGCTGAAATAAAGGCTGCCCAGCTCCCAATGCGACTCGGCGTTGGCCGGGTCCACTTCCAACGCTTTGAGCAGGTGCTGGGCAGCAAGAGCAGGGCGGTTCAGCTTGCGCAGCGCCGAGCCGCAACTGCGCTGATAGAGAGCGTTTCCCGGCGCGCCCGCAGCCGCCCGTTGATAGGCGTCGAGGGCCTGTTCGAGTTGCCCCTCGCTCTCGTACAGCAGGCCCAACGTGTGAAGCGCCGTGCTGTCGTCGGGGGCCAGCTCCGCCGCCCGGCGCAGGAACGCGGCGGCCTGGTGGCGCTCACCCTTCTGGTAGAGCAAAAGGCCAAGCTCGCGCTGGTAGGCGGCTTCCTGAGGGGCCAGCCTGGCAGCCTGCTCATAGTGCTCCAGCGCCTGGCTCAAGTTGCCGCGTTCCTGGTAGAGGCGGCCCAGCAGGCCATGGGCTTCGGCCCAATCGGGGTTCAGCGCCAGGGCGCAGTGCAGGCCGACGATGGCCTCGTCGCGGTTGCCGACGCGCTCGCACAGGCGGCCATAGTCGTAAAAGGGAGCGGGGTCGTGCGGCGCCAGATCCATCGCCCGGCGGAGGACAGCCAGGGCCTCATCGGTGCGGTCGATCTCGGCCAGGGCCAGGCCCAACTGGCGGTGCGCTTCGGCGTTCGCCGGCGCCAGGCGGATGACGCTTTCCAGCTCGTGGACCGCCTCGGCGTGCGCGCCGAGCCGGTGCAGCGCTATGCCTTTGTTGATGTGGTAGAGCGGTTCGTCGGGCGCCAGGGTGACGGCCTGGCTGTAGGCGCGGAGGGCCTCCTGGTCATCGCCGCGCATCTGGAGGACCTTGCCCAGCTCGTTGAGCAGCGCGGCGTCCTGCGGATCGATGGACAGGGCGGATCGGATCTCTTCGAGGGCCATGTCAAGCTCTCCCTGCTGCGCGTAGAGGCTGGCTGCCAGGCGACGATAGGCGGTGGACTGGGGAGCCCGTTCGACGGCGCGGCGGTAGCAGGCCAGCGCCCCTTCGACCTGCCCTTCGGCCTGGGCGATCTGACCGAGCTGGGCGTGGGTCTCGGCATCGTCGGCGCCCAGCTCGACCGCGCGGCGGGTCATGGCTTTGGCCTCGCCGAGGCGGCCCAGGCGAAAGGCGGCGCGTCCCACCTCGGCGTGCAAGGTCGGGTCGTGGGGATCGAGGGTCGCCGCCTTGCGGAAGGCGTCCAGCGCCTCCTCGTGCAGGCCGGCGCGGGTGCAGGCCAGGCCGAGGTAGTGGTGGGCATCGGCGTTGTCGGGCAGAAGGGCGCAGGCAACCCGCAGCAGCGGCAGCGCTTCGTCATGGCGGCCGAGCTGCTGGCTGAGGATTCCCGCCTGCAGCGCATAGTCCCCATTCTCCGCCTCCCGTTCAAACGCCTTTTTGTACGCGCCGAGCGCCCGCTCCAGCTCGCCCAGGCGCTGGTAGATTGCGCCTTGCTGGCCGTAGCTGTCGCCGTGACGCGGCTCGATCTCGATGGCGAGCCGCAGCATCTCCAGCGCCGAGTCGAAGCGACCGGCCTGGGCATAGGCGACGCCCAGGCGGTAGTAGTAGAGGTGCTGGTCGGGTTTGAGCGCGCAGGCCAGCAGATACTCTTCGATGGCCTGGTTCAACTGGCCCTGGGCGTCGAGGGCAAGCGCTTTCTGATAGTGGGCCTGGGCATGGCTGGGCGCTATGGCAGTAGCCTGCTCCAGCATCTGCAGGGCCTGGTCATAGGAGGCGAGCTGGTAGAGGGCATAGCCTGCGCCGTAGAGGTAGTCGACCTGTTCGGGGGCAACGGCGAGCGCCTGGCGGTAGGCGGCCAGCGCTTCGCCATAGTTCTGCTGCTGGATGAGCGCTTCGGCCAGCGCGGCGTGCCATTCGGCCCGCTGGGGATCGAGCGCCGCAGCGCGGCGCAGCGCCTGGACGGCCCGCTCGACCTGCCCCAGGCGCAGGCAGGCCTGGCCGAGGTGATGATGGGCGACGGCCAGCTCGGGATCGAGGGCCAGCGCCTGCTCGTATTCCCCGATCGCTTCCTCCCAGCGCTCCAGCGCGGCGTAGAGCGCGCCCAGCTCGTCGTACCACGGGGGCTGGTCGGGCTGGCGGGCCAGAGCCTGTTGCAGGTAGACGATGGCCTGTTCCGGGTGTCCCTGCTGGGCCAGCATAGCGGCTGCTTCGCGGTAGAGAGAGCCGTCGTCGGGGGCCAGGCTGATGGCCTGGCGGAGCGCGTTCAGCGCTTCGGCGGGGTGGCGCTGCTGCCGGTGAGCCTGGCTGATCTCGCGGTAGATGTCGGCGTGCTGCAGGTTGCGGGCCAGCGCCTCTTCGAGCCTGGGCAACGCTTCGCTGTAGCGCCCCAGGCGGTTCAGCGAGACGCCGACGGCGTAGAGGTAGGCGGGGTTGTCAGGCTGGCGGCTGAGCGCCTGCTGGAAGGCTTCGAGGGCGCCGTGGTGCTGACCCTGTTTTTGCAGCGTTGCGCCCAGCTCATACCAGATCTCTGCGCAGAAACAATCTGCCTGCTGGAGAGCTGCCTCGAGCTCGGCGGCGGCTTCCTGGTCGCGCTCCAGGTGGTGGAGAAGCAACCCCGACTCGTAATGGCGGGCGAGTGAGGCGGGCTGCCATTCCTCTCCGCTCAGGGCGAGAATCCCTGTGCCCAGGGCGTGCTGGAGAGCCAGAGCGACGGCCTCGGGGGGCGCGCCGCTCTCCTTGAGCGCGGCGCCGAGCTGGTAGATGGCTGACCTGGGCAGGTCCAGGGTCAGGAGACGCTCGACCTGAGCGCGCAGGGCCTGAGGGGTCTCGTTGTCGACCAGGCAGCGGGCGGCGAGGGAGACATCGTCAGGGCTGGCGAGCAGGGCGCGGATAAAGGCCAGGCGGTCGCTCAGTTGGGGGTAGAGCTGGACGAGCGTGCCCTGCCACTGGCGGCGGGTCTGGGGCGGACAGAGGGCGGCCAGGTCGCTGCCGGTTTCGAGGCGCCGCTTGAGCGCCAGGGCAGCAAAGTAGTCCTGCAGCAGGGGGTCAAGGAAGCGGACACGCTGGCCGTTCTCGATGGGCAGCAGGAGGCCGCTTTGCAGCAGGGCATCGGCGTCCTGATCGTGTTCCCTCGCCAGGTTGACCAGGATGTAGCGGTCGGCGCTGTCGATGAGGGCCTGTTGCATGGCCAGGGCCAACTCGCCGAGGGCCACCCCTTCGGCGCTGAGCCAGATTTCGAGCGGCGTGGCCGGGTCCAGGCCAAGCGCCTGGGGCAGCCAGACGCGGACGGCAGCGCAGCGGCTCCACCAGGCCGCGTCGGGATCGGCAGCCAACTGGAGGATTGCCTGGAGGAAAAGGGGAGAGTGGGCCATCCGCCAGAGGTCGCTGTCCTGGCGCAGCCGGCGGTTCAGCGCGTCGGCCAGGCCGGCCGGCGCCTGGCGCTGGAGCAGGTCGACCAGGGCATTGTTGCTCAAGGGGAGGATAGTCATCGCCGTAAAGCCGTCCAGATGGGCGGGCAGAGGGTCACGGCTGGCGATGACAATGCGCACGGGGCGGTTCTCGCGCGCCCAGGAGGCCAGCCAGGCCTTGAGCTCGCCCAGGAGTTGGGAATCGACGCGGTGCAGGTTGTCGAGGAGGAAGAGGGGCGGCCTCTGGTCGAGGAGGGCATGGAGCGCAGCGTCGCTGGCGGAAGGGAGATAAACGCGCAGCGTCCCCAGGGCCAGCTCCCACATCCCGCCGCTGGCGTGGAGGGATGCCAGGTCGAGGAGGAAGGGAAGCGGGCTGTCGCCTGTGGCGAGCGCCTGTTCGGCGCAACGGAAGGCCAGGCATTGGAACAGCGTCGTTTTACCCGCGCCGGCCGGGCCGCAGAGGAGAACGCGCGGCTGCTCCTGGACGGCCAGCAGCGCGTCCTGGGGCTGGGGGTGCAGCGGCGATTGGACGGTGAGGCACACATAGTCCCGGCTGGCTCTGGCCAGGCGGGCATCGTTGAGCAGCCCGCGCAGGTATTGCTGCACCATACCATCCTCCTTAGAATTGCAGACGCGAGAGCATCCAGAAAGCAACTGCGCAAAGCGCCACGCCGGTCAGGCAGAGAAAGACGCCAATGCCAGCCGAGGTGCGGACGAGTTGATCGAGGGCCTTGACCAGGTTCGACATCGCCTCGAGGAGCGGGACGAGGGCTACATCGGTGACGGCCTTGTTGCTGACCCGGGCCGAGTGGGCCGAGATATTCTGCAGAGCCTGGCGGTAGTTTTTGGAGAGGATGGTCCAAAAACCGGCGACGCAGGAGCAGGCTCCCAGGATAAAGAGGGAGACAGCCATAGCAATTTGGATATCAGAGATCGACATTTCTATCGTCCTTTCTTCCGTCATGGCATGTGCGGGCATCATGAATATATTGCAAGAAACGTGCCAAAATGGCTGCACAACAGAGCGCTACGGGGGCGGGGTCGCAGACCCCGCCGGAGCAAAAAGGGTGCTCCTGGCGGGTCTGTGACCCGCCAGCGTTGACCGGGAGCGGCGGGGTCACAGACCCCGCCGGAGCAAAGGGGGCCAGCGCCGACCGGGGGCGGCGGGGCGGCTTTTCGCTCCTGGCGGGTCTGTGACCCGCCAGCGTTGACCGGGAGCGGCGGGGTCACAGACCCCGCCGGGGCAAAGGGGGCC